>Ga0058701_10001453_pt1 | contig 16803 bp, 7 predicted proteins | sample AgamicOrMae_FD_97039 | JGI IMG/M metagenome (GOLD analysis project Ga0058701, IMG submission 97039) | Agave microbial communities from Guanajuato, Mexico - Or.Ma.e | ecosystem: Host-associated > Plants > Phyllosphere > Phylloplane/Leaf | place: Guanajuato, Mexico | collected 2012-06-04
AACTGGAAAGAAGGGTATGGAGAGCTCGGAGAAATAAGGACAAATCACGGTGTTGTTGGTCCCGACCTAGTCCCGATCACTTTGACCAACATTTTAGTATAAAGAGCTACCAGGAGGAACACATTAACAGTGATAGCAGAACTTGGTTCAGCCTTAAAAAGAAATCCTAATGGGTAAAACTGGTTCAGCCGCCCAGCAGCACTCACGATGCACATAGGGAAGAATCCACATCTTTAAAAATACATCTAAACATTTTATAGTTCGAAAGTTCGGGCTTAAGAGAAGGGAAACACTTAGGACCACAGTCAATCACGGAGGATCACCTCACAGGGATCCGAACCATTTGTACACCTAAAAGTTGCTTCACACGATCGTTGTACCGTATCAACTCCACTCGTTTCCATTTGGGCTTCACTTTATCACCCGCGCTCAGCAGATTGCAGCACCGTGCTTGGGTCACGAAATCCGATCCGTTTAGCACCTTGAAACCGGCGCGAGTGCATTCCAAACCCTCGGTATCGCTGCCGCTGTTGCCGTTGCAACTTCCGCAGCTGCAACGGCCGCCGCTGCACGCTTCGTTGTTGCTGTTGACGTTGCCGCTATCGTCCCCGTCGACGAGTTTGAAGAGAGACCTTTTGCTCTTGAGCCGTAAGGCGGCGAGCAGCTCGCTGACTAGGACGTATCTTTCCGAGGGTTCACTCAAAAGTTGGTACAGCGGAAGCATTGGGTTGTCCGACATTTCTACTTCCAATTCGGACAATTCGTTGCTGGCTGGTGGCGGAGATGGAGGTGAGGGATAGAAGGCGGGATCGTCAACAAGCGGACACGTATCTGCAAGACAAAACGAAAGTTTTATTACATCATTCCAGGAAGTATATAGAACGAAAGTCAAGCACGAGGTAATAACAAGTGTCGGTAACACCCATTCGTTGAGGGTTATTTAATCGACAGGTTGAAGAGAAGAGGCACATGCAAAGTAATGCTTTCCTGAAGACATAGGAGGCTTTGTAATTCAGTGATCGTACCGAAACATGGGGCTGGTCCTGCGAAGTACCATTTCTGCGAGGTTAGTCCCTGAACATCCCGCAAATGGTTCTGTAGCAGACGAGAAGCGTCGCTCCCTGGGGAGGTGAGCGAAAGAGCCGTCTGGCCAGAATAAGTCGCCAAAAGTGGATCGGCCCCGTAAGAGAGAAGTAATCGTAACATTTCGACATGGTTGCGCTCCGCCGCCTCGTGAAGAGGCCTGAAAACAAAGTCACGAAATTAACAAGATAGAAGGCGCAGGGAATTTCGAAAGGAAGTAACCGGTACAAACCTGATTCCTCCTTGGACAGAGTCGCTGACGTTCGCTCCGTACATGAGAAGTAAATGAGCAATATCTGTGTGACCACGTGAACAAGCCACGTGCAGAGGAGTGTATCCTGCATTGTCACGAGCTGACGGCGAAAAATCCATCTTTTCTAAACAAAATGCCGTCACATCCTGGAAAAGAGAAGATCGTATTAAAAGGGTCACCCTTGACTTGTGTATGGAAGATACGACAAAATTCCATCTTTAGGGGTAAAAGAAAGTTCCTCGTGATTAAATTTTATTCTAGCATGGCTCACAGTTCACGCGGCGGATCTCTACCCCGAAATGCGAATGAACCATGATGTCGTATCGCGATTTCATTGGCTATTAGGAATTCCGTTCCCGGGGCTTATATGACTGTCGTTCGCAAATTTTATCAAAACCCGTTTACGTAGAAAACAGAAACGAGATCTGACGTCACTATCATGATATTTGCAGTGACGAAGTTGAAATCGGGGTGAATCAATACCATGTCATTAAAAATACGCATTATCTTAGACTTACCGCGAAACCTAGTTTAGCTGCTCGGTGCAGAATGGTCTCTCCTAGGCCTTTTTTCATCACCCAATTCCGAATTTCTGCTTGAATATCTTCCTCTGATTCCGGATTGGGCCGAACCATTATGCACTGAAAATCAGAGCTTCATTACACCGTGCAATCATTTCACGCAAAATATTGACGAATTTCTCTTTATTTGACAAAATGTGTAAAAGACATAGCTCTGGATGCTCCTGGCCGGTTTGGATCGGGGTAGCAGTCTAAAATAATAGACTTCAACGTCATTTCAATAATATCTTTATTGTTTATTAACACAAAATAGGCACATTTTTTTTCTTAGCGTACCCACAATCAACCCGGCTATTTTGAAGCACCCATCGCTAAAAGAAAGGAAGATCAGCAATCGTTGATCAGTCTTAAGCCTTTTCGGCCAATAAGGTCGGTAATGGTAATACCTTCGAAATGGCGACACTGGCTTCTAAGACTCGCAACATTTCTTTATTTTTACAAGTAAGCATTACCAACATAAATATCTAAACAAAGAGGTAACAAAAACAAGGGGCCACGACTTTGATCTCCACTTTCTATAAACACATTTCATCAAGGTAACGAGGGAAACCGAACACATTGCTGCAAAGCCAATCCTTAAGCTCTGCCTCATCAGAACTTATTCATAGTCACAACCGTACGTAAACTTTGTTATCAAACAAGAAGGTGAAATGAAGTTGCTCCGAAAATAGCAACTAAACAAGACAACTGATACTTGCTAACCAATTGAAATAGAATAACGTCATTAACTCTAAATCCATTTCATCGTCATGATAGGGCTGTTCTCGACACTTACGCAAATATCAACAACGGCAGTCTCTTCTCAATTTATGGATTTTAAGTAAAACTGTCACCTCAACTATACCTCAATAAGAAATTCAGAAACTATTCAGTACTATTTTACAAAACTTAAAGCACAGCTTTGTTTCAGCATAAAAAGAAAGTAAAGCCTTACACGACTTTCCTTGGCACAAATAAAGTTTTCCATACAGTCACTGAAGTTATGAGAAATATGGGTGTCGAGTGAATGTCACATTAAGAGATAAAAACCTTTTTTTTGTCCTTGTTGCTCTCGGTATCGTCCTTTTTTTGCTGGCGCTTTTTTTTCCGGATGTAGTCGAACCCGGAGCGAAATTTCCTTCGCAGCTTCATTTTCCGCCGGAGAAACGTGGGAGGCTGCAGTTCCGCCGACGTGGAAGGGTTCGTCGACGGCGTCGACGGCGGCGTCGAGCCGGCGGCCGCCGCGAACGGCGCCTGCAAGTTGGGCTCCCGCCGCTTGCGGCGCTGCAGCATCTTCTTCGAGTTGAGGACCGCTTTGCTTCGGCGCACCAGAGCCGCGCTCCGCAGTCCCGGACGTCCCCCGGCAGCTGCCCCGTTTCCCAGACCCAGACGGGGGCGAAGCACCACGCCGACGGAGCCCTTGTCCGTCCTCCTCGGGATGTGCCTCCTCCTCTCGACTTTCGCCCTCAGCTTCTCCTTCTTCGCGGCCTGGGCCTCTCGCTTGTCGGCCTTCTTCGGCTCCTGGACGGACTTGGGCTCCTCGCCGACGGCCTTGCCGTCCTCGGCCGGGTGCTCCTCCCCGAACACGGCCCGGATGTTGGCGGCCGGCTTGGACGCCCGGCCCCGCTTCACTCGGTCCTCGTGCTGGAGGATCCCGTTCGCCCTGAACGCGTCGCGGAAGTTCGTGATGGGCTTGTTGTTGTTGAAGGCTTGGTAGTGAAAAAGGCCCGGCGCGGGCGCGGCAGGCGTGGGCAGCAGCTCCGGCCCTTTGACGGTGTTCCTCCGGATGGCTCGGAGCGGGCTGGCGCTGCTCTCCTTCTTGCCGTCTTTCCTGGGGGCACACTTTAAGCTGCCTCCGCGGTTCACCACTTTCTCAACCAGATGGTCCAGAAGCTGACTGGAACGGGGATTCCGCTTCCGGATGGTGCTGGTCGAGATGATGGACGAGCACGTTGCGTCCGAGTCCATGCCTTGGCAGTTGGAGGCTGAGTCCAGATCGCTGTCCAGGAGATCCATGTTGCGCTGGGGCGTGTTCCAGTCGATGTTGTCCGTCGCCACAGAGAGCGCAGGCGAGTTCGGTCCGGTGTCCACGTCAGGTAGGGAGGCCGAGTGTTGGCTGGAGCTTCCCGCCCTAGATAAGTTGATCAGCAAAGGTGGCATGCGTAAAGAGCGCTTATACTTTGTTAGCTCGTCCTCCCAACCAGGCCGAAAATCCGACTTCTCCTCTAAAGGGATTTTCCTCTTGTTCTTGATCTTTGTTTTGGGGTCGTTACCGCCTTCCGGCGTGCCCCCGTCCGGCGTGTCCTTCTCGGAGCCCTCGTCCTTCGCTTTCCTCGTCGAGTTCCGCGTGCGGAGCCGCTGAGCGACCGTCTCTACCGTCTCGTCACTGTCCGCGCTCTCGCTGCTCGATTCCGACCAGCTCTCCTTTTTTGGCTCCAATTTGATCTTTTTGTCCGCGGCTTTCGTTGGCGCGGCCTCTTTCTTGCGGACGAGAGGAAGATCCTCGTCCGACGATTCGCTCTCCTCCTTGATGTGCCTCTTCAGCTGGGACTCCTTCCTCGTCAGCATCTTGGACTTCTTCACGTCGCCCTTGTCCTCGGCCACCGGGGACGTCTTGCTCGTCCGGGTGACGCGAGCGGGCACCTTCTTCTCCGGCGTGACGTTTCTCGCCGACGACCGCGTCACTTTCGGGGGCGTTTTGAGCGTTGCGCCCGAGCGGGTCGCTCGCACGGGCCCGGTGGACCTGGTGCCCATGCGCTCCACCTTGGGAGCGGCGCCTGCCTTGGACTTGGTCAAGTGCGCGAGCGGTTTGTGGTCCTCGCTCGGGGTGGGCGAGACGTCGCGATCGGAGCTCTCCGACTGGACGGGCGGCGTCGACTGAGCAGCTGATCGGCGCCCTCGTCGCTTCACGGGCTCCTCGGACGCGACCGCGACCGGCGTCGAAGGCCTGTGCTTCGGCGGCCGTCCAACGCGTGCTTTGGCTTTCACCGGCGGAGCCGGTGCGGCTGCTGGCGGACTTGGTGCAGCGGGCTTCGGCGCTGGTTTCGGCGGGGGCTGCGCGGCGGCCGCCGGGGCGGCGGGATGGGGCACGGACGTCGACGGCGCCCTTGGGCCGCTCGCTTCGGGGACCACGGGCGCCGGAGGGGCCTTTTCGGACGACGGCAGGTCCGCCAAGTCCTTCTCCTTGGCGGGCGCTGGGGACGCCGCCTTCTTGCGCCGGCCGCCGCTGCGGCGCCGCAGTTTGCCTTGAGCTTTGCCCGTCTCCAGCTCCGCCATGAAGTTATCACAAGTACTCGACCAGAAAGGGTCTTCGGGTTCAGTCTTCTCCGCGACTTTCGCCGGGTCGGCATTTGAAGTGCCAGGCACGGAATCCTGGAGCGGATAAAACATGAGAATGAAAAATACATTAAGATTGATGCGCAAATTACGAGTAGCAGATAGAATATTCAACAACTTGTGTTCCCTCTTTCGTATAAAAACCAATCGGAGCCAGGCTTAAGGCACTTAACCTAACCTAAGAAAAGCAAACGGTCGCCCAGCGGAGCGTACCGCAGAGAGACACGAGGCGCGTCAACGAACCTAATCTAGGTTTACCGAACCTAATCTAGGTTAGCCTTAACCCACAACAGCCCAAAGTATTTGGTGTGAAATTGAGCTTAAGAGAAATTGGAAGGACTTTTTTTTTTTAATACGCTATTTTAAGCTTCGGAAAATGCCCAAATATTTAAATGTCACGTTTCCAGGGGGTGACATTTTTTGAGTTTTGACAATACTGAACTGAAAAGATCCTCTAAAATATTTTTATTTCTGTTTCCGAACGGCATTGCTGGGCGGTAGTGGGTTAACTTACTTATGCACATGGCACGTCGTTAGTTCTCATAAAGAAGTGAAGTATTAAACCACGGTGGAACAAAAGAGATACGAAAATACCCCTTTTTAATTCTCAGACCAGTCAACACAGCCGGGGAAATGAGAGTGCGTTGATATTTTTGGAAAACGAAGACTACAGCTCCATTATCGTGTGTTCTACAGAGGACAACGCCTGAATTTAAGGGCGGAAAGCGAATCTGTCCCTCACCTCTTGTTCGGCAGTTTCAGGTCGGCCTACACCAGGATGCAGGCGTTTCTCGTGGCGAAGTGGCTGGCGTTCCAGAGAAGGCATTTCCCCGTCGGAGTTGCTGTCGGGAAAGTCGAAGACTCCCCTCGCCAACTTCGAGGCGCCCTCCGCGTGGGCTGCCGCTGCCGCTCTGTTCAAACAGTAAGTGCAGTTTAGGTGGGATATGTTACATCCGCGCCGTATGAGGTAGACACTTACTTGTTCATAGAAAGAAGAGCTCGGTCTTTAGGTAAGAGGGCATACGAATTTTGTCCGGGAGATACTGAAACAAAAAACAGAATTAAAACCTCTCTCGATAAAAGTAAAAATATCTGAGGCAAACTTGGATCCGATTGTTACCTTGAGAGTTGACGTTGGCTGTGCTAAGTGGGCCCGTCCACTGCAAGCAAATACGATAATTATTACGTGTCTGTTGTACGTACATAGAAATTAATCTTTTCGTAATGTGTACTAACTTGTTTGAGCTCTGCTTTGGTTCGAATACGCGCCATCGCGGCCGCGCCATCCTGATCCGCTTGCGCCATCATTCGGTCCGCTTCGTGGGGGAGGTCCGAACCGGGAGGAACGGAATCGACCGCCCTCGGAACCGAGAGCTTCATCTGAGGGGGCGCAGCAGCCGCGGAGAAGCCTGAAGCGCCCGGGGCGCCGCCGGCTCGTTGGAGTTCGCGTTCCTCCAGGCTGTTCCTGAGGATGCTGAGGGTGCGCCGATCAGCCCCGCCGAAGTGGGGCACCGCGTGGGGTACTGCGTGGGGCACCGCGTGGGGCACTGCGTGGGGCGGCGCGTGGGGCGGCGCGTGGGGCACCGCGTGGGCCGCCGCGGGGGCGTGCTGGATCACGGATTCGTGCTGGTGCATCTGCTCCCTCCTCTTCAGCTCCCTCTGATGCGCCTCGGCTTTGCTCAGCCGCTCTTCGATGTGCATATCGATGGAGGCGCGCCAGGGGTCCATGCAAGGCGTCTTAGGGGGCGCGATCGGCCCGGGGGGGTCGGCCGCCGGGCGCTTCATGCCCGCCACCGGCGGGTAGCCCTGCTGAGCAGGGGCGTACGGAGCCCCTCCGGGATGAGCAGGCGCCACCGGCCAAACGACGTGGGCTTGCGGCGCGGCTTGCGGGTGCTGGTTGACGGAGGGTCGCCGATGATGGACGGAGGCGGCGCCGAAGTTCGGGGTGAAGTCAACCTTGGGCACAGTCGCGGCCGGCGCTCCACGAAGGGCCTTGTCCATGATGGCCATGACTTCGGAGTCATCGGCGGCGGTGGAGTCGGCCGACTGCCGGACCGTCTTCACCGAGAGGTCCAAGGGCGACTCGCGACGGACGCCCGGCGGGAAGTGCCCGTTCGGCAGCGCCGGCGCCGGGGCTGCGTCCGCGGCTGGCGCCGGCGCCCGAGGAGGGTACTGCGCTGGCCCCTGCTGGGGACCGGAGCTCTTCGACGCAGACGTGGCCGCCGCGGCCGCTGCCGACTGCAAAACAAACCGATATTAGAACAGGACACAAACAAAATAGCAGCGAAAATGATGCGGATACTTACTTGTTGGGCATGAAAGCGGGCTTTTCCCAGGGCATCTGGCGTATGGGGTGACGTGTTCTGAGGAACTGGTTTGGCCTGAGCCTGAGGGTAGCTTGGATACGCGAACTGTTTACCAGGCATGGGTGTGCTAGTCCTTGCGACCTGCTGGACGTTAGGGGCGGGTGGCGGAGGCATGGAAACTACGCTGGCCACTCTGGCAGAGGGCGCCGCGGAAGTAGGCACACCCGGGTACGCCTGCTGGCCGGGCCGAGGTACTTCGACACTCCGGAAGGACGAGACGGGAGGAAGGCGAGCGGGCTGGCTTTCTACCTGGTAAGCCCCATTCTGTTGGGGCTGGCCCTTTATCTGGCTGACTGGCGGCAGAGCTTCGTGTCGCTGCGTCGCAGCGGCGTTGTAGTAGAATTGTTGAGCAGGAGGAGCAGCCAGCCGTTGGGGGTACTGCTGGGGGTACGGCGCTGGCTGCTGACTACTCGAGGAATGTTGCGAAGGGTACGAGGGCATCCGGTAAGATTGAGGGGTACTCGTCGAAACGACTGTTGGATGGGGCTGGGGTCGACTACTCACAGGCTGAACGTGCCTGTAGGAGCTACTCGACGTGGCCTGCGGCTGACCCGCCACTCGGACTGGCTGTGCAGGCACGGGCGAGGCTGCTGGTGGGGGCTGCGTTGTCTGTTGATAAGCAGTGTGAGCGGGTCGATGGACCGTTTGCTGGCGCGGAGGCATGTACGCCGAGGCCGGTTGGGGGTGCTCGGAAGTGGGTGGGCGATGAGACGAAGGCACCGTGAATTGGTGAGGCGCTGACGCCGCCAGGTGGTCTAAGTGCTGCGTCCGGAGCTGCTCCGCAGACGATTGGGATGGGAGGCTCGCGTGGTGCACCATGGCGTGCGATGTCGGCACCGCGTGCTGGCTGGACGGCGTCCCGTGGTGCAGCGCTGCCCCGTAATGCTGAGAGGGCGCAGCGCCGGCGCTGGCTGAAGGCTGGTGATGCCTCTGCAAAGGAGCATGCTGGAGGGGCGCCGAGGGATGCTGAGGTGACGGGCTAGCGTAGCGGTAATGCGAGTGGGAGGCTGCGTGGTGCTGAGGGACGCTGTGCTGCGATACGACCACGTGGCTAGAGGGAGTGGCTGCATGGTGAGGGGACGGGGCTGAGTGGTGAGGGGACGGGGCGGAATGGTGAGGGGACGGGGCGGAGTGGCGAGGGGACGGCGCGGAATGGTGAGTTGGTTGAGAGGCCAGGTGGAGGGAGGGCGCAGAATGGTGACCGTGAAGTGATGTGGCGTATGGAGACGGTGCTGCGTGGTGCGGAGAAGGGGATGCATGGGTAGCAGCTGCCTTTGAGGCGGAATAATGAGCAGAGGCTGTCCCATGATGAGCTGGGGCATGGTGAATCGACGCGCCTGGTTGTTGAAGGGCCGCCGGGTGATGTTGCGAGACCGGCACGGCATGATGGGGAGATGGCGTTCCATGGTGGGGCGACGGGGCCGTATGGCGAGGTGATGGCGTCGGGTGCTGCGGCGGCCCCGCGTGCTGCGGCGACGCCGCGTTGTGGTGTGGAGACGCGACGGCCTGATGTGGAGACGGGGTCAGATTGTGTGGTGACGGGGAGGCATGTTGGTAGGGGGACGGGGTGGCAGTTCGATGAGACTGGGGGGTGACCAGGTGGGACTGGTGGTACGACGACGGTGCTGTCGACACATACGTCACACCGGGCGTACTGTGAGGGGAGGCGTTTTCCAGTCTTGGGGACGGCGCTGGCTGATGTCTGGGTGGCAGCAATGCAGGTACAGGGGACGGTTGCTGAGGCCAAGGAGACATCAGTGTGTGCACCGGAGAGGGTTGCGGCCGATGCCTCGGCGATTCCGCCGTGGGGTGGGAAGTCGGAGCGACCACTGGCTGCATGGCTTGAGGTTGCCTCTGTTGACTGACCCTTTGCACTTCTTGGGGATGTTCCACGGCAAGCCTTCTTGCTTCTTGAGGACGACCTTGCATTTCCGCCTCTCGTTCGTGGAGCCTGGGATACATTTGACTTTGATGCTTTGACGCTTCGTAGCGAATAGCCTCCTGTCTCCTTTCGTGCATTTTCTCCGCCTCCCGCCGAGCCTCAAGATTTTGTAGTTCCATCCGGCTCAGTTCTCCTCCCTGAACTTCCGCCCTATGGGCATCCATTCTGAGAACTTCTGCTCTCTGCATTTCGCTCCTTTGCAGTTCAGCCCTGTACGCCTCGACCCTCTGAGCTTCAAGCCTCTGCTGCATCTCGATCCTCTGCGCTTCAGCCCTCTGAAGTTCGACTCGTTGAGCTTCCCGCTGCATTTCAGCTCGATGAGCTTCACTTCTTTGGGCGTCGGCTCTCGCGACCTCCTGCCGGTGCATTTCAGCCCTCTGAGCTTCCAACCTCTGCTGCATCTCGGCTCTGTGAGCATCAACCCGCTGCATTTCAGCTCGCTGCATTTCAGCACGCTGCGCCTCCGCTCGCTGCGCGTCGTACCTCTGCATGTCGGCCCTATGTGCTTCGGCGGCTCGCTGCGTTTCAAATCGATGTATGTCGGCTCGCTGGGCTTCAGCTCTTTGCATCTCTCTCTGCGCCTCAGCCCTTTGCATTTCTGCTCTCTGAGCTTCAACCCTTAGCATTTCCGCCCTCTGCGCTTCAGCTCTTTGCATTTCCGCTCTCTGCGCCTCGACCCTTTGCATTTCAGCCCTTTGCGCTTCGACCCTTTGCATTTCCGCCCTCTGTGCATCAGCCCTTTGCATTTCCGCCCTCTGTACTTCAACTCTTTGCATTTCCGCCCTCTGCACTTCTACTCTTTGCATTTCTGCCCTCTGCGCTTCAACTCTTTGCATTTCTGCCCTCTGCGCTTCAACTCTTTGCATTTCCGCCCTCTGTGCTTCAACTCTTTGCATTTCCGTCCTCTGCATCTCGGCGGCTCGATGGGCTTCAATCCTCTGCATTTCAGCTCGTTGAACTTCGGCCCTCTGCATTTCCGCACGTTGAACTTCGGCCCTCTGCATTTCCGCTCGATGAACTTCGGCCCTCTGCATTTCCGCTCGATGAACTTCGGCCCTCTGCATTTCCGCTCGATGAACTTCGGCCCTTTGCATTTCTGCTCGTTGAACTTCGACCCTCTGCATTTCGGCTCGTTGAACTTCGACCCTCTGGGCCTCAACCCTTTGTACTTCGGCATGGTGGGCTTCCATTCTTTGCATTTCGGCTTTCTGAGCCTCCTTCTGCATCTCCACCCTCTGCGCTTCGACCCTGTGCGCTTCGACCCTCTGCATCTCAGCGGCTTGATGAGCTTCAGCCCTCTGGATTTCGGCAGCCCTCAGAGCTTCTGCTCTCTGAGTCTCTGCCCTCTGCATTTCCGCTCTCTGAGCTTCTACCCTCTGGATTTCGGCTTTCTGAACTTCTGCTTGTGATCTCTCAACTTCGGCTGTCTGGGCTTCCACTTTATGAATTTCAACCCTTTCAATTTCTCTCTCAGCATCCACCCTATGCATTTCAGCTCTCTGAACATCCACCTTTTCCACCTCCGCCCTCTGCGTCTCCACTCTCTCAACTTCCTTCTGCATCTCTACAATACGAGCACCCTCGGTAACTTCGTTCTTCTTGACATCCATCTTCTGGGGTTCAAACCTCTGCAAATCAGACCGTTGCATTTCTGACTGTTCATCCCTAAACATATCGACTCGGGAAATATCAACCTTCTGCGCGTCGCTCGTAGGAGCTTCAACCCTTTGGATTTCGGCCTCGAATTGTTGAACTATCGGAACTTCTTGTCTTTGCTCTTCTGCTAGCTGTGCTTCTTCTCTCTTTTTCTCCAACCGCTGTTCTTCTTGCTTGGCGACGTTAGCTCTTTGATCCTCAACAACCTCGGCGCTTTGGGAATCGACTGTCTTCATTTCGAAATCAGCCTCCTTTTGCACTTCCGTATCCCGCTCTTCTGAAGAATTTTGTGGCTGCACATCTTCCCGTTCGAGATCCATGACCAGTGCCCCATCAGATACAGCAGCAGCCTGGACTTCAGCTAACCTATCAGGCTTTGGGCTCTCGGGTTTCCGTGCTTCGGTGTCGTCACTCAGGCTTTCATCGATGACAAGTCCTCCGGCGCTATCCTCTTCAGACTTGTTGACTTCAGCTTCTCCAGTTGCGACAGCGGGTCCCTCGTCAACCTGGTTTTCAGTTTTTTGCACTTCAGGTGACTTGTGAGTATCGGGGGCATCTTTCACATCACTCGCAGCCACTTTCCCTTTCTCCTCCTCTTTCTGCACATCACACGCACTCACCTCCGACCTTACAGGAATGGCATTATCATCTGCATCAGTCCGGGAATGAACGTTTTGCATATCAGTCACCACATTCGTCACCTCACTCTGAACCATTTCCGTATTTTTGACAGCCAGCCTATCGTCACTTGATTCCAAAATCGCCATTTTAGGGAGTTCACTTTCGAGAGATTGTATTTCGCCTCTGTTATTAGTCACGTCAACGTCATCGTGTAACCTAGACTCATTTGTCTCCGTCTTGTCATTCTTCCCAGGCTCAGCTTCTGAAACGGGTTCATTCAATCTAGGCGCCTCTGTTATAGGAATATCTTGTCTTTGTGCATCTAATAATTTTTCATTGAGCCTTTGAGCGTGTTCCGCGTTCGCCTGGCGGTCTTCCTTTGTCCCGCGGTCCGCCGCTTTCTCCCCGGAGTGCAACGTCCCATCTTCCGGGCCTTCGCTATTTCCCGGCGCCGTTGCTTCCTTCTCCGGCGTCGGCTCGCTCTCCTTCTCTGGTTTCGCGGACTCTTCGTTCTTCGGCGGAGGCGCAACGGGTATGCTCACGGGTTTGGGACGGACTCTCTGAGGAGGCAGCTTCTGGACCGCGCTCCGGCTGAACGTTGTCGACAAGGACGCGATGGGAGGGAGGTTGTGTCTGTGGGGCACGGGGGCTGGCGGCGGCGGGGCTTCGCTCGGGACCGTGGCCGCGCTCGGGGGCGGCGTCGTCTGCCATGACAGGACTGACGGCGATGTGGCGACGGTGGGTGAACTGCTCTGCAGGTTTGGCGGCCGGCTTCCGGCTACGGTGCCGTAGTGTGGGACAGCCGTGCCGTTTGCAGGTCCCTGATTGGGCGGGGGGTTCCCCGGGCCGGGGCCTGGCCCCGGCCCGGGCCCCGGAACTGGGCCGGAACCGGGGTTCGGGCCGGGCCCCTGCCCGGGGGCTCCCGACGGCAACCCTTGGAAGTACTGGCGTGTGCCCTCCAGGACGTTGCTGAAGCTCACGTCCATGACCTGAAACATGCACGCAAATCAAAATGTTCAGTAAAACAGGACGGGTAGCTGTCATAAGCGCCAAAAACCACAAACGCCAACGCCGCAAGCGCCAATCCGTAACTGCCAAACGAGAAAGGTCGCAAACGCCAAAGGTCTTAACCGCAATACTAACCTTACCTAACCTAACTTTACCTAACTTGACCTAACCTAACCTATACGAACTTTGGCGTTTGCGACTTTTTTCGCTTGGCGGTTACGGACTGGCGCTTGCGGAGTTGGCGCTTGTGGTTTTTGGCGCTATCGAATGCCCCCCAAACAGAACAAACATATTACGCCAGTATCCCGTTTGGATTCAAAAACAGATGTTTATCGAATTGTTATTTTATTAATTCGTTTTCTCAAATGCGTTAAAAAAAACGTTTAGATGTGCGCGGTCAACAGATGGGTCACCAGAATGGCAACAACTCCGAGTACCGGGCCAAGCTAAAGGTTGGACAATTTTAAATTAAGCTAACATACGCTAGAGAATGTTATATTAGGTTCAATACAGTTTTTGTTTCGTCATGACAGTTTTAAGCTAGTAAACAAACGCTCAATTAAGTCTGTAGTTAAGTTAGGTTTACTTATAGGTTAGGCTTTGTTAGTTGAGGCTCAGGTAAGTTAGTCTTACTTAATTTTAAGTTAAGTTTAGGGTTAGTTAAACTCAGTTGATGAGCCCAATAACAGCCAAAATTTCCGAAAGCGAAGTCAACTGCAGCAGGAAAAGAGTGCGCGTGCCTGCTGAGGGGTCTCTCTGCACACACTCAGAAATGGGTTAAAATCGAGGTCCGCATTAATGCCGAGAGCAAGTTTGGCGTGCCGAGGCTTACGAAGCCGAACAATGGAAAGTCGATTATCAGCTGACAGTTGATTTGACAAGCATCAGCCCCCCTCCCCCTCCCACCTTGCCCCGCCTACTCAAAAGCTGCGTCAACATTTGGCCACAAGTTCACGGCCGCCAACATAATTACAAATCGCACACGAGTTTGCACACAAGTGGTTTCGCTCTCCGGCGCAGCGCAAAGTGCCGGCCGACACTTCGCTATTCATTTCATCGACTATTCCCTTCCACAGACTGCTTCTGTTTGCGTAGAGAAATGTTGCGAGTAGTGAAGGCGGTCACTGACCCCCTCCCCCCTTTTTTTTTACAGGCGCTGCGAAGAAAATCGATCAAAACACAAAGCGACATAACGCGCACGAAGACGCTACTTCGACCCCCGGAGGCCGACGCTATGCCTAGGCCGATTAATGTCCATTAAAAAAGTCATTTTAGGATTGAAACTGGACAATATAGTAGTCTGGCTGGTGATATTCTTGCCTCGGTTAGATCGACGAGTTATTTCACAAATTTCCGTTTCAGGGAGTTCTACCTGTTCCGGGCGTGAAACTATAACGGGGGTAGTACGTATTTAGGTTACTTATCAAGATAGACCTATGTTCAGTTACATCAATGGAAAGCTCTCGCCGAGACCTTTAAAATTAGGTGGCTCAACACAGGTCTATCTTGAGAAATAACAAAAAATACGTACTATCTCATTGTAGTTTTACACCCAAAACAGGTACACAATTGCCCAAAACGGGTGTTTTGATATTATGCTGTGTTCTATATAGAAGCATTTTAGATCTATAACTTTTGGCTTCACACTTCGTAAAATTGCATTTTTTTTATTCATTAAATATTCGTTTAAATAATAAAGGCATAAAAATAAAGGCATATTTAGATCTTCTTTTCTATTCCTCCTGATTAGGAATCATCACCCAATGTTCCTCTGAACTAAATTACTTACTCGGGTGTTTCCAGAGGGCCTTGAGCTGTGAACATCAATAGTCGGGCTGTTTTCGACTCATTTTAAGGCTATTTTAATAATGCCCTATACTTCACAAAATTTTAGTAAGGCAACACAAAACACCGCTGAATTTTTTTTCGGAATTTTGCGATAATGTCTTCAGACTGCACATCGCAATTGCAAAATTGGAAATTTCTCGTAACGACGAGAAAAACCATTTTTTTTTCAAATTAAAAGTGTTTCCCGATGAATGCCATCAAAACCCATAACAGCTATTTTTACTCAAAGGCTAAAAATAGATTGAGCGATACAGGTCTTGCACCCGCGAGACTTGCGTGCGTAAAAATAATCAATCCACCGACCGGAGTTTTGATGGCTAGATTATCACAAGTGGAGCAAGTCTTCCTTACATCACTTGCCGAATAGACTGGGCATACCAAACGCGGAATACCCTACTGCACAGGGCTGCCAGTCGAACTCCACCTCCAAAAAGTGACAGGGGTCGTTTCAAGTGACAAGTGATAAAAAAGATCCACTATGAGTCATGCTATTCCGTAGGGTATAGCACACCATCGATAGCTTTCTCACAGACGTCATAGCTTACGTCTACAAGCTAATTGTTTGTTTACTGTAATAAACACGTCATGAGTTATCTATAGACATAGCTTATCAGTTAAAGAGAGCTCAGTCACAAAAGCAATAGCTTTGTTATAGACAAGCTACAGAGATACGATACAAATTAGACAAAAAGGTGTAATAGCTTACTTTGGTACAATATGGAGTGAATGTGACTTGTTGCTGGTAATAGCCGCGCAATTGCTAACAATAGACACAGACGCAATCGCTTGTCAATGGCCAGCTTAGCTCAGACAAAACAACTACATAATTAACACTTATGGCTACTTTCGCAAAAAAAGAGGCGTTAGTAACATGTTAGCAAAGGATCAAAATCCTAACAAGACCATATAAAAAATAACTTCTCTTCCTTGTTTGGTGTAATTAAACTTGCTCTGACATTTTCATAGGCCACGTTATGAGCACGTGGAGACGGGAAAATAACGAACAAACTTTTAAACGGGAAGTAAAACCGCGAGTTGAGGACAGCCGCCATCTTGGTTAGTCTTTACAGAGGTTTTAAGTTAATCCACGATCGGTTGGTGTATTAACTTAAGGCTGATCAAAGATGGCAAGTGTTCTCACCTCGCGTTTTCACTTTCCATTCACGAAGTCTGTTCGTTGTCGTCACTACGCGCTAATAACGTGTCGTATGAATAACCAAATTTCATTACACCAATCGAAGAAAGAGACATATAAATTTGCCATACTTGGGAGATTTTATTTGTCTTCCATTCCACTTTTGGGTGAAAGCGGCCCAACCAAGGGGTGACAACTCATGATATCCGGTGTACAAAAGGCTTTGATATCCGGCCGATATCCGGTTGGTATCCTTGATATCCGGCTGTTGGATTCGGTCGAAACATGGCTGTTTTCAGCGATTATTCAAGAGTTTTACTCTCTGACCACTGTCCACTGATATCTAGCTAATATTTAGCTATATCCAGCAGATATTTTTTAATATTCTGCGGAAATCTGTCAGATATTTAATTGAAAGGTCATTTTTCTCGTGATATCCGTTTATTATACCTCTGATATCCGGCTGATATCCTTGATATCCGGTGTACAGATTTTCAGCAAAGTGTTACCCCTAAGGCCCAACGGACGAACTTGGAGTCACGACAGACGTACAGAAGCTCACTACGGTCTAGAAGTTAGATCTATGAAAGTTAAAGTACACTACCAAAACTCTCACACTTGTTAAGTTGGCGTAAACGTCTGGGTTAACAACTAGACTTAAAATCTAAATGGCACCACCTTAATATAATATCAAATGGATGTACATTATCCAATTGATATTTCCCCTGAGATTATGAAAAAAAAAAATATGGAAATTACTAGACAGATCTTTCGATCACTTAGACCGTCTAGCGCAATCTTGGTGCAACACCAGCGCATCTCCACTTGCAAAACCACTCACAAACTACACTCGAGATAAGAGAAGTATGCAGCTCAACCCACGTAACCAGAAATGTATTTTTAGTATATTTGATAGTACAGACCTATCAAATCTCGTTCAGCTCGTATGAATTTTCAAGGTGGAGTAGTTTTAAAGATCTATAGACGGAAATTGG
>Ga0058701_10001454_pt1 | contig 16802 bp, 14 predicted proteins | sample AgamicOrMae_FD_97039 | JGI IMG/M metagenome (GOLD analysis project Ga0058701, IMG submission 97039) | Agave microbial communities from Guanajuato, Mexico - Or.Ma.e | ecosystem: Host-associated > Plants > Phyllosphere > Phylloplane/Leaf | place: Guanajuato, Mexico | collected 2012-06-04
TAGGTCACTAGAATTGTTTAGTCAGTTGATGTGGGATTCCAACACCTAAAAATAAACCTTGTACTATCAAAAGTGATACTTTAACTATATTCTTTGCTTTGTGAGTGCACACTGCAGTTTTTTTGCAGGTTAATGTCATTGGCTCATTTGCCACATTCTAGTCATGTCTCTGAAAGAGAGCATGGCCAAAAAATTGGTCAGCACAGCAGTCGAGTCTTGGCACAGTGTTACAACTCTAAGGATAAAGGAATTCTATTTAGCAATAAAACTGTAGAAAAGCAGAAATGAATGTGATGCTACAGAAGTAACCATTTAAGAGCCATTGTTTTCCAACATTACCAGCACCTTTACTTGCATTGCACCAAGTTAGGAAATATTTTAAACAAATAAAAAAAGCTTTCTGAGGAACCACCGCTACATCAGAATCACTACTAAAAGTTAACCCTGAGATTGATAAACAAGAACATTACAAGGCAGTAGTAGGTTAGTACCCAATCTGCCAGTATAACAAGGTAATGTATTGGCTCCATTCTTCACAAAGACAACTTCCATTTGAAGGAGGAAACCTTAATTACTTTTCCCATTCATAAAAACTTCAGGATATCAATGACCTACAGTTGTGCCAGTAAATGATGCCAGAGGTATAAAAACAGTCACAAAAATTAGCTCATATGAATGAGATAAGATTGCAATTAGTAATTACAGGCTGTCAAGTGGAACTCTACATTGAAATGTTGATTGAATGTCAAAAGAATATACAGGATTTAACCTTAAATCCTTCAAAAACAGGAAAACAAAGGCATAACCACAAAACACACAGCTGAAATCGGGACCAAAACGTGGGTTGTGGGTCTAGTGAGGCTTCACCTGAGATAATATTTTGAGAATAGTTACAATACACTGACTGCGTGGTATCAAATTCGATCGGTTACTTTAGTAACGATGAGAGCCTGGCACTGTTGACGGCATTGGACTTTTATCTCAGGAGAGATATCCCACTGGGATGCCAACCTCGTTACTTCTTTAATTAAAGAATGTTTGGGCGTACCTTTAGAGAATAATCCACAGTATCCTGAGTAAATCCAATCAATGAAAGCAGTTTTCGAAGAACATTACACAATTTACAGCACGAAACACACAATTTCCATCACTCTGCAAAATCACAACACGAACTGACAACACCTCTTCCTTCTTTTTTTGAAGACCAGAGATTATTCATTGAAGCTAAATGCTTACGGGAGTGGGAACTCCGCAGACGCCAAGGCTTACTAGATCGCTCAGGACCGGTTAAGCAGATATTTCTCCATGGAGAAATCTCCATGATTTCACACTTACAAATCGTTTGAAATCGTCGTAAATCTTTTGAACGAATAGCTTATCATTCTTCTTCATTTGCCTAAGAGAAATATCGCGTGAGTGATCATCTAAGATCAATTTCATACCTCGTCCTTTGCTTACGCAGTAGATTAAGTATTAACGAGAGTTCGTTGATCTCAGTTCTGCGGATAATTCGAACTTGTCGCGTTTGTGTCAAAAATGCAATGGACCTGTTTCAAGTCACGTTGATGCCCAAAAACATGACGCCATATATAGCGCGAGTTACAATTAAAAGATGAAAGGTCTTAGGATACTCAAGTGTCAGAAAACAGCCAAAAAGCTGAAGCTTAAAGCCAAGGAAGGATTCTATAAGCGTCGCTTGCGAATGTTAAGAGTTCCCGACTGTGGGCGATATAAGTTCGGTCAAATTTAGCTCAATATTAAAATACGGCTTAAGCGTTTCAATGGTTTCAATCGGTAAAATCTCACATTTTTTCGTCTTGACTTAATCCAATTTTTTATCCTAATTTCCTATGGCTTTTAGGAGATTTATCGTAGAAAATGTTGAAACAAAGTGCGGTCAAAAACCTAAAGCTGAATGCTACTTTTCTTGAAGGTTTAATAATTCTATCAAGAATGGAATAAAAGAAAACAAGGATGTATCCGAAGGCAATTTTTTTTAATTTGAACAGACTACAGTTCAGTGTCAAAGACATGAACTGGCACATCACTTTTGAAACAATACATTATACATTTGAAAGCGATAGAAATTTCCTTCCTATACACACACGAACATCTCAATTCATCCACATATAAAACGTCGAGATAAAATCTAAGGTACCGTAACGTTCACCTTACAGAAAAAAAAAGAAAACATTAGATAAAATCCGCACAGTCGGAAGGAATGGTTTGTCAAATGAAAAACAGTTTCATATCAGACACGGGTCGCGAAATAAAACATAAAGAACTCAAATCGGTCCCTAGTCCTTCCTGTCAATATTTCAGACTTATTTTGGAAATAGTCAACATTTTCCATAGAGGGATTAAGCCAATTTCGACAAAAGGATCTTACATTTAGGGCCCTCCGCACATAACCTCAACTTCCTCTCGCGGTAAATCACGTCTAGTTTCCGTAAATTGGGCATGACATCGGAAATAGCTTCCTGAACAATCTGAGATTTGACCAAATCAAACGGCAGGGTGATATATTCGACGCCACGTAGTGTGTCCCTCATATTCCTGAAGGTACTTGCGAGAGAATCCAGCGAAATTTTGTTTCTCGGTCGTCGGTCGCCGTACAACTCCAATGCGCAGAGCGACGTAAGCGGGCGCAAATTTCCGAGCTCATTCGCGTGTATCGCAACTTCGCGCAAGTCTGTAAGTTCGCTTACAGTGCGGAGCACAGACGCCGCGGTGCTCCGTGGAAGCGGCGGTAGAGCCACAGCTCGGAGAGTTCCCCGAAGTTCGAGAAGAAACTTCCGCAGCGACTCAACGCATTCCGGTATTTGTTTGGATTTCACTACGCAGTCCCGCAGATCAAGGCGGCTTAAATAGCGAACTCGACCATGCAGCAAATCAAATACCGGCCTCTCGTCGTCAAATACACCTCGTAACACCAATTCAGACAGATTCGGCAAGGAACCTAGGGCGTGCAAGACATCTCGCCAGTTGCGGTAAGGCCTACCGCGGAAGTCGAGCTCTAAACAAACCAAAGATTTCTTGATTCGTTGTAAAACTGGTACGAAGAGTCCCCAGAGACTAGCTGATACAAGAACAGCTCGGATCCTGAGCGCTCGAATTTGTGTCGGACCGCGAGCGAGACTCTTCATCCATAGGTGTCCTTTCTTCCCGGGTAGGAGAGCCTTGTTGTTGCGACAATCCACAAGACCGAGAGCGGGTACGACCCTCAAGATCTCGGAGAAGTGCTGAGATGACCAGACGGCCGAGTCGAGGGTGGCGCATCTCCACATATCGATCTCTTCTCTCGGAGGAACGACGAAAACACCGGGGGAAACCCACTCGTCCAGACTCAGCAAATGGATGAAAAGCCTGTCCAGTCCGTCGCTTGGCAGAGCTCCATCACTCTGGAAAAATGCGGGAGGTATTAGCGATCACGAAATGAAGTTTGACCTTTCCGTGTTTATATTTGAAAAATCGTGATATCAGATGTAAAGAGTATCGGATATGAGGACCGTGTTTCGTGGATTCTTTGACGGTCGTTATGCACAATCTCTACTGCATGTCGGAGTATTTATTTTTGTGTGTTGCTATTTACTCGAAATGCATTAATATAGGGAGACTTGAACGCACGTAACCAACCAAATGCATCTTAAATGGGAGGTGACTTGAACGCACGGGACCCGACCTAATACATCTTAAATGGGGCAGTCGGGTCAATAGACACTCCCTTTATTTTTTCCCCAATTCTGCCTGATATATGAGGATTTCACTCAACTTGAAAAAACATTTTTTTAGAAAAAAAAAATTATAAAAAAATGACGCTCCATGAAATTGCGAAGAGTAGGTTTGAAGGTCTGGTTCTATTTAAGGAGAATCGGACTCAATACACTATGTAACGCTGCATATCAAAGCTATCCGGTGGCTAAAAAGTGCACAGCCCTTTCATTATGGGTTCCTTGTTTTGATCGCGGAAAATAGCGGTGACTTACAAATACGATAATTTGCTTGAAATAAATTTCATACCACACAAAAAAATAGGTAAATAAAAAAATTAAAAGGAAACTCACCGCTAACGGACGCATGTAAGCATAAAAGTCAACACTCCGCGATTTTTCTGTGAACACAAACACAATATTACAATCTTAAATAAAAATAGGGCACAAGTTTTCAAAATAAAGGTTTTACCTTGGGGGTTCAGGTACGAATTCCAGTCGTAGCTACTTTCCCTTTCGTCATCGAACAAAACAGTGAGTTTCGGGAGCGCGCCTTGAAGAAGAGTGAAAGCCCTCTTCATGCCGACATGTCCCTTGGTACAGACATTCACAGCCTTGTCTTTCGCAGCGTCGCTCCCATCTGACTTCCTCATATCCACAATTTGCAAATGAGGACAGTGCTTGGCCAGAGACAAGAGATACCGCGGGGACGGCAGGTTTCCATGAAGCCACAATTCCCGGAGATTCGATGAGTTATCTGGGAGAAGCGCGTCCAACCAGCTCCACCGACCAAGAGCATTCGCCTTCATCTTCCAGCCCACCTCAATCACCTCCAGACTCTTGCACATCGCCAGCAACACGCAGATGATCGCTTGTGCGATCTCCGGTGATGCAACCGAAAAGAGAAGGTCACTTGCACCGCTACCGACCAATCGCAGTTCTTTGAGTTTAGTAAACACAGATCTGCCTCGGCGGACATGGTCCATTAAAACTAAAATATCTTGATTCGTCACATAATAGTCAGGGGGGTAGACCGACAAAGAATGCAAATGGCTCAGATTTTCGATTGACGGCAAAGTCCATACATTACAAGCTAAATTTCTTAGCTCTCTGCAAATCGATACGACCGCAGATAAGCTCGAGTCAAATTGTAAAGGAAGGCTTAGTGTCTGGAGATGACAAATATGGCGTGATATGAGGTGGGCTGCTATGGCGCCCACTGCTGGACCAGGGCCACCTCGAAGAACGTCACCGACTCTCAGATGATATATATCTATCTCAACGAGCCTTAGCGCTAACTGGCTGAGTACAACAATATCATTTATGGCATCTGTTCTTACGATTACTCCTTCGAGGTTGCAAAGGTCCGGTAGAAGTGTAATGAGAGCGATATTGTTACGGGGTGGTTCCAGAGGGCCATGACACAAATCGAGCTCAATTTGGCGGGCTTTTGGGCCATGGCGGGAAAGCAGGACGACTCCGAGGTCCGTCCCCAAAATGGTTAGGCCTAGGCGCAGCTTCCGAACGGGAGGGATTGGTCCTCCGTATCTTGAGATGGAGTCGGCGGCTTCGGAGCCGAGTTTGGCGAAGCCGGCTTGGAGCTCGCCGAGCTCTGCCGCGAGTTGAATTTGACGGAGAGAAGAACGGACGTCGCTCCCGGATAACTGCACCGTCGCTTGTCGCCACAGACGGGCAGATCGCGATACGACTTCTAGATGCGGAGACGACGCGGCGACAGAGACCAAGTCAGCCGGCCGTAAATATGATAGAATGATCTCGACAACTTCCACGGGTAGACGCTCCATCAACGCCAGTAGTTGGGGGAAATTCTGTCCAATCAATAACTTACATTAGCGATTTCTCAATGCACGTGCGAGATCAGGGACCGAAATTAAACGTCTGACATAATTAAAGTTCTATTCCAGATTATTGCTAATACTGTTCTGAATTATTATTGACACGATTTTGAATATAATGCAACCCTCTCAAATTGAATAAGAGTCAAATTCGGGTAATTAACAAAAAAGTCTTAAAATCTGATCAGTCTCAGGCCAAAGCAAAAATTCACCAATTGGATTTGTTTTCAGTGGTGTTTTCTTTGCTTCTTTTTTTTTCAATAACTTGTTTTCTGGGCATTTAGTAATTTTCTATTTTCGATGAATACTTTTTAAGTTTCAACAATACCGGTAAGTAGATGCATTTAGAACATGCTGAGTACATATATTTTGTTTTTAACACAAATACTTACCTCTCCAGCAAATGTTTGGCAGTCATCGACTCCGCGTCGCATCGCTCACTAATTAGTCTCGATCTGTAAGACGATAAAAGTTTCAATTAGTAAAAGAGAGTTTGAATAAGACCACTCGAGAGGCAAGAATTGCTATCCTACGCATTGGACGGCACACCCGTGCAATGCGGGTTGTCTAACACACGCTAAATGACATTTTCAAAATGGTTGTGTCCGTCGTTTAATTATTGAACATTTGCGATTTACAAGTAAAAACAATATGATCAACAAATAATCACACAAAAAAAGCTTAAAAAAAAAATTGCTTGCCCAAGATTTTTCTCAGATGATATTTCAAGTTTTGATACTACGCAAAAGGCAGATTAAAGAAAGTGACCAAATTACTTTATATTCAGATGTAATAGCATATCTTGAATGAATGACAATAAATAAAGAGGTCAAGAAGGACGTCTGAAAAAAAGGAACGAAATCAGCACTAGATCTGCGCGAGGTGGGCTTTTAATAATTAAAATAAATATCGTCCTATGTCAAAGTTTCTTATAATACTAAATTACAAACTGTGATATGCAGTAAAAATAATAATAAAAAAACAAAAGACAGTAACAATAAGTACAACTTAATCTAAAAACATTGCCATGATCGCTCCGCAAGGCCGCAGTGATGACGTAGTTGCGGAAAAAGTAAACAGTATCCCATTAGACCGACGCTCAACTCGACAGCTCCAAGCAGTTGCTATTAATGCTCATATTGTTATAATGCTATTCCGATAGACTGGATAGTGATGTCAGTGAGATAAAGAAGAAACCCGACATGTTTGTGAAAAAAAAGTTAAAAAAATAAAAAATAAATGAATGTTTATATTTATAGCAGCCTATCGGAAACTGAACGTATAACATATTCTACGTTACTTCGCATTCTCGTATCGGTTGCGGATGTGTTGACCTCATAAGATCACTACAAAATAAGTTCATTTTGAGGTTAAGTTTAGAAATAGAATGTCATGTACAAGGGGCTAGCATCAACAAGCTCTTCGAAACCGTAAACATACGCCGTTTTGAACTTCGCATCGTCCTACAGGGATGTATTCCGTCATGGAAGTAAATTCATGGTGTGTTGATGTAAATGATTTTGTGGACTTACCCGGGAACGTTCTTCTCCCGCCGATCGGAATACGGACTCGGGAGCTCCTTCTTGGTCGCAGTTCGATCCGGGAATGGAATGACCCGCGCGGAGGAGGAGGTCTCTGACGTCTCTGACGTCCAGTGCGTCGTCCAATCATCCTGCCCCTGACGATCTCGTCCGGCCAGCAGCTTCATGTGGCCAACAATGACCCCAATCCTCGGATTCTAACGAGAGGAACCTTTAGTGGAACCTGGGAAAGCCGTCTTTTGGCTTTCCTCGAAGGACCCTCCGTGCTCTTGGCGGAGAAGTTTTCCACGGCGGCTTGAGCATAAGTCGTGAGGATGAATCAAAATTCCGAGAACTGTGCCTGGCGCTAGAGACTTGGCGGCACGGGGGTGGGTTGGGTTAAGCACACCGGGCGGACGGCAAACGCCGCACGAACGAGTCCTTTGATTAACGCCGCAAAGCCACTTATCCCACCAAGAAAATCTGTACTGACCTCGTAGAAACGCTGCACATTTCTCGAATCTCGCTCTCCAGAGCAAATTTACGTCTCATTTTTAAGGCCATGGTACAGAGGGCGGAGACCTTCAAGAGACAGACCGATCTATTCGTGTCAATTTTCTTAAGGACTTTCGAAATCATCAAGCCCCTCACGCGCCTCAAAATATGGATAGAGATATTTCAAAAAATACCATTTTTGAATCAGAGATGAACCGTATTGGACTTTATCACAATGGTATGATGAAAATCGTTAAAAAATACACGCCAATAATTATTTGATCCCTACTTGAAGTAAATTTAGTTAAGCAGCGTCGTAATACTGCTGATAATTTCGGTTTTCTGCCGCATTGATTAATTTTATCACAGGCATTTAAAGTAAACTACTATGTTTTTAGTGACATAAAATTAGTTTAATACTTATTGTAGCTCAAGATAGAAACATAAAAACTATACCTAAAAATATGTACAGGATCACATTTTTTTTTCTTTAAGTAAAAGCTATGGAGGATTCAACAATTACTATGCACTCAATATATTTTGTTTAAAACTCCAGCAATTATGACTTTGATTCTTGAACCCTCTGATCATTCTCCTGAACTTTCTGATCAATAGCTTGCAGATCTTCCATTTTCTTTTTCTTAATAACTCGTGCACTTTGGATTCCTGGGATGCATGAAATTGGGGAAAAGAAGATTAGAGTATGTATGAACCCAGCAGAGAGCTAATTTTGAGGTGAGATGCTTACCTAGAACACCACCACCTAGAGCAGCAGCAATTGCAACTTTCGCACCTACAAGCAGGCCAATGGGACCTCCAACACATGCACCTACGGCTGCTCCTATTAGGGGATAAAATGCAAAATTCTTCTTTGCACAGTAGGCCAAATGTCTCTCTGCCTTCTTGACATCTTGCTCTGTTGCAATAGTTTTTTCCTCAATCTGATCAACTTTCTCCGCACTTTCCTAAAACAAGGAACAACACTAATTTAGTAACAATTATAAACAAAAGATAAATACCTGTAAGCAATTTCTTATACTCACAGTGACATACTGAGAGAGCATACTGTATGTTTCATGAATAAATACACAGTCCTTTTGGACATCTTCAAGAGATTTCGCATAGGCTTCAGCTTCTTCCAAATCAGAATGGCACTGAACAACCTGAAGCTGGACAGGGCCATTTTGGATAGGGCTGCTTTGGACAACATCCTGTCCATCTTTGGCTTCCATCACCATAGATCTCTGCTTTGTTTTCAAGCCTGCAAAAGTGTAAATAATAGTAGATCTCAGTTGACCAATAGCTTGAGGTAAGAGATGAAATCTACAAGCATATGGATCTTACTATAGAAATCTTGTAGCATCTTTGAAGCTTTCCTGACACTGCCATTCACCATCTTCTCAAATGCTGGATGATCAGATTTTTTAAGTCGCTGCTTCAGCTTATCCAAATTTCCTAGCTCCCTTTCAATTTGCTTTACTAACAGTGATGCCCGAATAATTTCTTGATTAGCTTTAGTGGGGTCATGGGAAACGCACGCCTGTACAGAGAAAACAACAAATGAGACCGTTTCCATTGGCTGAAATACCAAAGGTCAGTCAAGAGAAACAATGTAATTGTGAATAAAAATGGCCTTTGGTAAGGTTATGTAACATGAGATGTTCCACTCTAAGTTTTTAACCAAAAAAAGGAAAAGGCATACCTGCTGAATATTCCGATTGTGTTGAGCTAATGAATCTAATTTTTGAGGAAGAACTTCGGACATTAATTGTTCAATTGTGGTAGCTGCCATGTCGAAAGGTATTTTTCTATCTTCATCTTCAGGAGTTGCTTCGTTCATGTTACTGTTGCTATGAATAGGATACATGATGAATTCCAACTAAATCAAATTAACTGCGCACTTAAAATGTTACTCAGACTGTCCACGATATTATTTAAAATTGCAAAAGTCTTGTTTACGTGATTTCTTGATGATTTTGCGTTGCAGAAACAGCTTCTTTGTGTTTTGTTTTTGTCCGTCAGCAGTCAGGTCTTCCATACAGCCTTAGTCAGCTGTGGAGCTCCTGGTAGGAGGAGGTGCTGTTGGGCAGAGAAACGGTCCATTTAGGTCAATGCTCGTTCTCTGCCCGATAATGTGTGCGCGTTGACGTGTGACGTGTGACGTAAATACAGAATTTTGAATAGTAAATTTCGCGAGTAAACTTACCGCATATTCCTTTTTTGAGGTTGTTTTTGTCCAGAAAAGTCTCTAACAATGATGGCAGGTTCGGCACTTCGAAGGTTGATGGCGGAGTATAAACGTAAGACATAATAAGACCGTTGTCCTCTTTTTCTCCTCTATGTATAGGTTAAGTTTTCCCTAGTGTACGTGTTTGGTTTCATTTAGAGAATTACTCTGGGCAAGTCCTCACAAAAATTCCTATTTTGAAAAAAAGAACAAACTATTCTTCAACTCCTTTTTTTTTTTTTAGATCACCACTTTCACTTCTTTAAATTGTTGCGTTTGCAGTGATGAAAATACTAACAGGGATTGTCACTTAAATCACCAATTGATCATGTGTTTTCTTCTACAGAATTGACACTAAATCCTCCAGAGGGCATTATAGCAGGGCCAATAAACGAAGAAAACTTTTTTGAATGGGAGGCCCTCATTACGTAAGTAAAGACCATCATTTTGCCTGATCCTTTTGTCAAACAACCTATTATTGCTGACACATTGTTTGTTTTTTGAATTAGGGGTCCTGAAGGTACTTGCTTTGAGGGAGGCGTCTTTCCAGCCAAACTGGTGTTCCCATCTGACTATCCCTTGAGTCCTCCTAAAATGCAGTTTACCTGTGAGATGTTCCACCCCAACAGTGAGTGTCTAGTATTAAAATCCTGCATTATATTAAATTGACTTACAGTGCATTTGCTAACCACCGATTATTGATTTCCAGTTTACACAGATGGCCGTGTGTGCATTTCTATCCTGCATGCACCTGGAGATGATCCAATGGGCTATGAGTCAAGTGCAGAAAGGTGGAGTCCAGTGCAGAGTGTTGAAAAAATATTACTTTCTGTCGTCAGTATGTTGGCAGGTGAGCAATAAATTTCAAGCGCAATTTTTTCCTAACGTCTGCTTATTTTCTACTTAACTTTGTGAAAAACAACATTTTTTCTGTTTAGAGCCTAATGATGAAAGTGGGGCTAATGTGGACGCGGCGAAAATGTGGCGGGAAGATAGAGAAGAGTTTAATAGGATAGCTGAGCGAATAGTCCGGAAAACATTAGGCTTATTGTGATGCTGTTTCAGCCTAAGAATCAAGCAAAATATAAGTTAAATTTATAATTTCTTACAAAGCCACCTAATTATTTGTATGTTTTTTGTTTATTTTTTGAACTGTGTGTTCTAGTGAGATTGTGATCAACTGTTATTTTGTACTATTCAATGACTAATGTAATTTATATATATATGTTGTATAAAGTGTACATTTCAATTTTAGACAAGTATTAAATTGTTAAACCTTACAAACAATTACTTTTGTGATCCTTAACGTCTCTTAATTCTATGTACCGACTCCTTGAGGAGCGTGTATTATCTACATTGAAACTACAGAATTTTATCATTGTGATTTGAAAAACGAACAAAATCAAAAATTATCGGAGGTCCCGTGCTTATTTCTGAAGTTGAAATGTCATTGTCATCCATTCTCCATTTCCTTTTCTTTGCGTTTTTTTCTGTTTTAAACGCCTTCCTTTAATGGAAGATTGAGTGTTCTTCAATGTAAGCATACGGGAAATAACTGGTATTCGAGTTCCATCGTCAAGCACCACGAAGTTTAAGGACCTATTCAAAAGACTACCCGCATTTCAGGGATCTGCTTTATTCAAACGATACAGGAAAGAGAAAACCCTGGATAAAAATTATGTTCCCGCCACAGCGGGAAGGCTGAGGAAATAGGTGGTATATTCTTCGGACTTTATTTAATTGAACCGTGACGTTTGACAGAAAATCACGAATATCAAGCAACACGTGGAGTACACGGATGCCATCATCTGTACAGTTTCGAAAACTAGAATTTAAATACATTTTAGCATGATTAGTTGCACTGGTAGCTATGTAAAAATTTAAAAAAATCTTAGACAAGCGTTTATTACAAAGGAAGCTTATTGGTCCTCAATCAGATTATTAGAATGCTGCTCATTCTCCCTCAACCAAAGGCGGAGGTATCTTCGGACCATCTGGCGAGCCTTGACCAACTGCTTTGGATCTTTCGGTGATGCTGGATACATGTTGGCGCAATGAGCAGTGCCTGCAAGCACGAAGGTACACAATTATCACAAAAGGGTTTTTTCGTTTCTTTCTTTTTCGGGGAGGAGATTCAGTAGACTATTGTCGAATATAATTACGGATTCGAGAATTAGATGAGGGTGGTTAAATTACTCCGTTCACCAATGGCATAACCAGTGAGCTCGAAATGTAGTTACCGTACAACCGTTTGGCCGACGGAGGATAATGCTAACCCAACAAACCAAGGGTTTAACATTTGTAACCACAGGCGTAACCAGACCTCGAGATGACGGGTCTCTCCGATGCTCGTTGCCTATACCTCGGAACTTGAGAAAGGCGCGTTGCCTAACTTGTTGGCGTTCTTTTATATTTCTTAAGTCATGGATTCAACATCCATATGTGGAACCCTTCAGTACGAGAATCTACTTCCACGCTGAGGGTAGGCAACGCGAGACACGGCTGTCAAGTTGGTTGCCTATCGCTACCTAACTCCTACGTTCCCCTTGAAATCGACAAACAGCCATGACAGCGTCTATTTGATACTTGGATTAACCCTATGTTAACCTAGCTCTAAAGCTACTTAAGCCGAAAACATCCTCATCAATCTTCTCAACAAATGAGAAAAAATGGTCTTCAATAAAGACGTATACTGGGTATCTATTGTGTGTGAATGGTACCTTCGATATAAATTGCAGGTGCATCTGGATGCCGTGTGTACAGCATTCCAAGTTTGTGCCAGGGATCGATGGAGCCGTGAACGTATACCACCCGGCTGGCTTGAATGCCGAGAGCACCATACATGGTATTGGTTCGTTGAACGGCCCTTTGCTGGAATTCATCGGTCAACCTGCGAACAAAGCCAATCCGGAACTTGTAATTTCGCTTTCACTTGTCACAGGGCGCAATTAAAAATCACTATCAGTCACCCCTTTGTTTGCGATCAGTAGTGATCGTAGCCGACCTTTAAGTCTGAACATCTTACTTTTTATCAAAGATTTCGGAGCACTGCTTGGTGAAGAAATCGACAGGGAAGTTGTTGCCGAAAAGCTCCGGAACTTTAGTCGAAGTTTGATAGAATCCAAATTCTACGCAGGTTTGCCACAGCCACTGGCGACCTGAAACACACAGTGCCAGTCATTACCCAGTCCTATTGCTGGTATATTTTTTTTTAATTTTTTTTTTTAAAGGCAGCCTGAGGATTCCACAGATTTCAATATCACTGACTGACTCGGAAACTAGTTTTATATATCAGGTGTTATCATATCAGACGCAGGGACCGAACATTCAGCTCGCTCACTGCTTCGCAGGAAAGTTGCCAACGTTCTTAAACGAGGAATTTAATTTTTCCGTTTTCAAGTAAGTATTCAAAAGTTTGAATTCAGATATTAGTGAGTCCGATCAGTGATTTATAAGTTATTCCTGATACATGAAATGTACCGGTACTGTAAATCTATTGAATTTTACACGATGGCGTTCTTTTTTTGGGGAAGGGGAGGGGCTGCCTGGAAAATTTTTGAAACCTAATGTTTACAGTAAAAAAACAAACAAAAAAAAACAAACTTTTTAAAGTCGTTACTTTTTTAAGAATTTTCAAAATTGTGAGAATTTGTATTCTGATCTTTCAAATTAGACTATTTAAACCGTTCAAAACAATTCTTTTTTGAAATATATTTAAATAATTTTGAACCTTTGATTTTCAATAATCGTATTGTAAAACTTTGGAAAAGGGCTAAGGGAGTGTCTATTGACCAAACTGCCCCATTTAAAACGTATTAGGTTGGTTTCCGTGCGTTCAAATCTCCCCATATTAATGCATGTCGGGTCAATAGCATCACCCAAACGCTAAACATCAACTGAACGAAGAGAAATACGTCCGCAACGGATAATAACTATCTTCCATACCTTATGAGACACTTTGAAATGAATGGGAACATTTGCACAACGCTACTTCGAAGACACTACCGTTTTCAGTGTCTCGCAGTCCGTTTAAATAACAGGGTCTTAAAGATGGGAACTTACCTCCCTCCGAAGAACTGGCGCTTAACGACACATTGCGGTAGTTCTTAATCATTTTGCTGTAGGAATAATCCAGGCATTTCGTCTTCGAGGCATCTAAAATAAGCGAGTTGACGCCGGCCAAACGCATAACCGGGCTCCCGACTGATTTGTTGTTCATGATGTTGCAAAGATCATCGATGGTAATCTTCGCCAAGGTCGAGTTGGTAATGCGGTTGTCTTTGTTGTACTGGACAATGCCGGCAAAGTTACCAGCTAGCGACTCATAGAAGCTGGCTATGTCATTATCGTTGCTAGTGTTGAGAGGATCACACAACCTGAAGAAACAGAGAAGCAAATTGTACCATACATTAAAAAAATCGCCTGTTTTGAGAGATTTCATACCTGTTTTGATTACCCATGCCCGAAATACTGTCCTAAAGAAAACGCTACAACTTTTGTATAAAATTTGCCTTTCAAGCTTTCATAAGATTTTTTCAAAGATAAAAATGAAAAATTGACTGGAGCGTGACCATATTATTGAAATTAAATTTACCGAGATGATGACATCAAAAAGAAAAAAGGATATTGGGACATCCCACGTCAGCTCGTTAGATCACTTGACGTTGAATGGCCCTAATGCATGAAAATTTCCCTTGAGGGTAATAGCTATATCATTGGCCGTTATTCGCCAGTTTTTACGCGGGAGATTTTGAATACTAATACTGGAACTGAGAAGACTCACAATCATCAATAACAAATCAAACACACTCATAAACTTTCGGATGTTCTTTCGATGGTCTGTCGGCATATTCGATGGAGTACTTGCAAATGGATACAAACCTGAAAATTTCATTGAGTTGGCTTTGACCAGGACCGTGGCTCAGTAATCTTCCGATTTCCTTTGTTCCCTCCGAAATTGCTTTTAAGCAAGTTTCGCTGTGATTACCTAACGCGTCCCGCACCACTTCGAAGTACCCTGAAACAAATCACAAGGTGGTTTTACCGGCTGTAAGTAAGAACATACTGATTGTGAGTACGAGAAGGCACCATTTGTCTAGACGCCTTAACGGTTAATGTGAAATTGCATAGAACCATAAGATGAAGAAGGGCTAGATTTTAAAGTTCTATTGAGATGCCTTCGAAAAGATTAGTCATATAGCTAAAGCGACCTCAAAATTGTGAAAATAAATAGGCTAAAGGCATAGATTACAGGTACGACTTGCGGCACAGAAGAGCGATGATGGGTAATTTACGTGAATTCGGCCATTAGATGCTCTTGTGCGTTCTCCTCAAGGAAAAAGTGAATAGACGGGGAAAATAGTGAGATGTTGGATAAGGTTTAGGGGAAGTTAGGTTGCGGAAGGATGAGCTGGAGTCGAGTAGTTTATGCTCTCCTTTTTGACCGGAAAACTTCCAATAAACTGGATATATTCAGCAGGGAGTTTCCTGAACGTGTATTTTGATGAAATAGCAATGTCTAAACTAAGCAGTTGAATCCAAGTGGTATGGCCAACTCCTTTCTTTCCTTACCGTCGAAATCCAACTCGGCAATGAGAGGACCACTTGCGGACATGGCTGCATGAACCAAATGCGGGTACTGAACTCGCATCCACGCCGCTAAGGAGCCTGGGTAAGAGCCCCCGAATAAAACCCACTTCGTATCAGCGGGGAGTTTGTACCGTTTATTCATGGCTTCGATGAAGAAGGCGAGGTCCGCCAAGGCTTGGTCGCTGTTTAGATAAGTAAGGTGTTCGGTGCTCAAATCCCTGCAAAAATCGGCCAAGTTTTTTTTAAAAAAGGGAAAAAGGTAAAATCACGTGAAGATTCAAGCATAGGTAGGCCAACCGAGCAAATTTAATTGCGCGGCGATCAAAAAAAAAATTATACATTGACAGCACTTGTGCAAAGCAGCAAGTATTATGTACAGTGGGTCACAAAAGTCATGACCCTGCTCCCATGTATTTCTTATGGAAGCAAGGGTCGTGACTTTTGTGGCCCACTGTACCTACACGGTTCGGAGGATGGCAAAACAAAGAAATTATTTACTGAAAACCCTTGAGGTACTCACTTGAAAGGCTGGCTCTTTCCGTAAAATCGATGCTCCAGTTGAAAGCACAGCGCGTGGAACTCCTTGGCAGTTTCTATCCATTCTCCTTCGAACATCCATTCTTTGGACGCCTCGCCTTCTCCGCCTATCATTAGGAATGCCGGACCGCCTTTCTTGTAGTGCTCTGCATTTGTGAAAAACCGCTGTAAACGACAAGAAATATTGCCTCAGATCCTAACAACTGCTCCAGATCGAGTCCTCTCAAATCGGACGCGACCCACAGGCGAAGTACGGTACACAGAACACACAGAGTTCATACATGTCAAATTATTACTAATCCGAGAACCAAGCAGTTAACTACACGGATATCCACAATCTGTGGATACCAGTGTTTAAAATATCATTTCCATAGATATCAATATGAATATCCACATGAGTATCGAGGATGCACAAAATTCGATTGAACCACCCTCGAGGTGGGTGGACGCATAGTTTCATGATAACCATTGGTGTTCCCATGTTACTGATTTCCGCAAATGGGGCTACAGATAAGGTTCAGCCATTTGCAATGCAATTTTTTCCTACTTCTCCGATAGGGAAAGTATGTCATCGTGACAAAAATCGATGCGAAGATTTTAACCCTGGATCCAGAATCTATAGCAAGACCATGCAAGGATATCCATAGAAATTCATGGATATTCATAAAACATGGATAATTGAAGACTGATACCCATAACCCTGATGGATGGAGTGGACGGAAAGTGAACATTGTTTTGGCGCGTTCACTTTCTGTCCACTTGTTTCAATCTGGACATAAAGTAGACACGCAAACTCGTCCGCATTCTGTCCACCTTAGTAACTTCTTGACAATGCAATCGGTCCACTTTTCGTCTCACCCTATACAAA
>Ga0058701_10001455_pt1 | contig 16802 bp, 6 predicted proteins | sample AgamicOrMae_FD_97039 | JGI IMG/M metagenome (GOLD analysis project Ga0058701, IMG submission 97039) | Agave microbial communities from Guanajuato, Mexico - Or.Ma.e | ecosystem: Host-associated > Plants > Phyllosphere > Phylloplane/Leaf | place: Guanajuato, Mexico | collected 2012-06-04
AGAGATGATTAAAGTTCGGGGAAGAATTTCTTAAATGAAGTAGTCCTTTGATCTGACGGCGGCAAGTGGGTGGGGGGGTGGTAGGTGGAGCATGGGCAGACAGACGGGCATAACGTGCGAATACTCGTGGTAAATTGCAATTTGCGGGCAGTAGTGGTAGCTTCGCCATCGCATCGCAGTGAGGCAAGCAGCGCATAGACATCGCCGCCGCCGCCACCGCCGCTGCAACTCGCCGTTCCTTTGTCTTTCCTTTTGCGCGAAGCAACAATGCCGCTCCTTCTCAGCGGTCCGCGCTTAACAAATAAAAGCCCGCGTTTTTTTTTTCAAAGATAAGAAACTAATAGGGTGCGACGAAGGAAGGTTCTGAACGAGATGCACTTCGCGTTACACTAAATTACTACGAAGAACAGCCTAACTTAACCTAACTTTACCCATAACAGCCCTAAGTATTTAGATGGAAATTTAGCTCAAGAGAAATTTGAAGGATTTTCCCCATTAATTTACGCAATTTTAAGCTTTGAAAAATGCCGAAATTATTAAATTTCAGGTTTTTAGAGGGGTGGTATTTTTAAGTTTTGTGACAAAAATGAATTAATTGTAAAGTTTCTCTAAAATATTTTTTTCTGTTTCCGAACGGCATTGCTCGGCGGTAGTAACATAATGTGACTCAACGTATCCTAATTTAGCTTAATCTAGACGACTTTAATTTAATTTAACCTAATTTAACTTAACCTAACCAAACTTAACCTACTCTAACTTAACCTAACAAACAAACCTAACCAAACTTAAACTAAATTAACCTATCTATACCTAACTTAACCTAACAAACCAACCTAACCTAACTTAAACTAAATCAACCTGACTTGGCCTTACTTAACATCACTTAACCTAACTTGACCTACCTTACCTCTCATCCCACATTAAGCTCACTCCACCTGAACCAACATCACCCTGCCTCAACCAACCTCACCTGACTCAACGTACATTTTCCTACCTCAACCTACCTCACCCAATCCTAACATACCCTACCTTAATTTCCCTTAACCATCCCCCACCTTAACCTACCTCTACCCTGAGGCTTTCCCTGAAAGACTTGAGTCGAATCAACGCTACACCATATTTTGAAACATTACGAATCCATAATGATGCCCAACTCAGCCTCCCGAAAGTCTATCTTTTCCAATACATCACTTGGTTTCCCTTCGAAACGTTAATCTAATCGCTCCGGAACGTCTTGGGCTATATTTTCTCAGGAGGCGTTTAATTTCAGAGGAATATGTTTGTCTAAGTTGAAGACCTGTTGAAATATGCCCTGCAATGGCGAACAATAAATGGAACAAGACGACGATATATCACTGGATATCGACGGGGAAAACATCGGCGAAAAACGAACGCAACGCGGAAAGCGGCTTGTCCGAAAGCGCTTACCGTTCCACTATAACCCGTGTGAGTATTACCTTTCAGACATAACGGTGCGCGCTATCATTGAATCCGGGGTCTGAAATTCCTTTTGTCTTTTCCTCTCTCTCACTCGCCCAGAGCAATGCGCAGTTTTTAGGAGTCATTATTCGGTCTCATGCAGGAAAAATACGCTGTTTTTGCGATTAAATGTGAAAGAGAAATGATTGGAGAAGTTCATGTTTTTATTTTTATCATGTTTATTTTGCGTTAAGCATAAAGAAAGTTTTAGTCTATAACGAATTCGTGCCAAATCCTTTGAAGTTTTCACTATATATTTTTATTATAGAAAAAAATGCATTATAGAGTATTTTTTTGCCACCAAAATTGTGATAACCCACTACCGCCCAGCGTTGCCGTTCGTAGCCAGAAACAAATATTTTAGACGATTTTTTTAGTTCAGTATTGTCAAAATTTTAAAAATATCGCCCCTCTGGTAACCTGAAATTTAATGATTGAAGCATTTTCCAAAGCTTGAAATTGTGTATTTCAATGAGAAAAAATCCTTCAAACTTCTTTTGAGCTGAATTTTACTACAAATACTTTGGGCTGTTATGGGTTAATACGGCAGATCTGAATCCGTTGAATCATGGGTATGGTGTTAGAGGGCGTAGTGATAACACGAGAATTCTTAGGTATAACGGATGTAAATCAGTAATTCATTTTGGTCAGCTGTTATCGCGACAGTCCAAGCCGTATCAGTCAAAATCTGCCGCTGATCTTAGACCTATCAGTATCCGAATCAGTGAAAAGCTTTTCTCAGTATCTTTTACTCGATCTATGGTCTCTTTGTGCCACCAGAAAAATCAGTAAAATATATCAGTGAAATTTTACAAGAAAATTAGTTAATCTTAACATTAAATTTCACTAGATACCTGAACAGTTTTGCTGCTTTTATGATATGGCACCCATGTGACTATCACCGCAGTGAAATTTCACTAAATCTTTCTGAGAGTGTAGGTCGAAACATGTATCATAATCGTAGCGTAAAAATGTCGGTCACCGATTTTATTTATTGTAAGACGCTCCATTTTGTGCGGCGGCGGCGTGCAGGCGGCTTCCGTTTTAGTGATTATCGTTGCTTCGGCCGCTATTTTAGTTTCCACCTCAGAGCATCCGACAGCAGGGCGGGATTTTTCAAACCGCCATAATGCCTTGGGGGGGGGGGGACCCAAGCCGAGGCTGGGTAGTTTGTTTACTCGAGTATAAAGTTTGGTTAGTGGTCATGGTCCTCACCTCTCCAACGTTCCGGTTCAAATCCTTGCGTATGCCGAGCTCCCCCCCCTGCCCCCCCTTCACCCCCCCCCTTAGGGGGGAAAGGAGTTTGGGCTGGCGGACCGCCAGGTCTCGCTACTAGAACAAAATTATAGAGTCTCAGATCCGAGACCTAAACTTGCCCTTCGCACAAAAAGTTGAACCATAAACTTGGAGGCGGCGCGGTGGGAAAGTGCGGTAGCGGTGGCGCCCCTCTGCGAGATATTGTTTATTTATTAACGATATGTAGTGATAACGAGATATCGCGTGGCATAAACGGGTTGCGCCTTTGTGACTTGACTTCGGTGAAAGCCCGAACGTGTCTGTCGTTTGCGCAAAGATTAGTCGCACAAGGCTGCGGATTCGCGCTTTTTGGCTCACGCACGAGACGCGAGACGCGGGAAAAGCGTTTAAGCTCGAATATTTTAAGTGGGGGCTTACGCTGTTCGAGTTAAGTCTCTTCTTGGGCGCATTTTTAGTGGGCCTTTTACCGATCCCCTTCTCGACTTTGAATGAGGTCTGACAAGTTGGAATGAGGTGTAGGCAGTTTCTCCAATGTATATGCAATTCAAGTTAACGTACACTGTTATTTTAAAGTTTCGTTCTACCCGTTTTTTTCCCTTTCTTCGCTGATGTAAGCCAAGCGGAGCGTCAATAGAGCAACGCCTAAGGCACGTGACCTTACCTAAGTTTGAAACTAGCATTAACCGACTAGTTTCGAGTGGCGTTTTTCGTAACCATCGAGTTTCAATTGCCGTTTTCCATAACCGTGTAGTTGCTGCACGTCGCAAAACAATTTGCGTTTTGATGGGTAAAAACCGTAGATTAGACTTTCGTCTACGATTCGATATGAATTTTTAATGGGTGGAAACATGGAATTTTTGATGAGTAGAAATTGTAGACGGAATTTTAATCAAAGGTTTCCACCCATCAAAACGCGACTAGGCTGTTTTGCGACGCGCAACAACCTGATGGTTACTGGAAATCTCATTTCTAACTCGATGGTTACGAAAAACACCCACCCGCAACTAATCGGTTAATGCGTGTGGCTATCGAATCAACCGATTCTAAATAAACCTAACTTAACCCATAACATACCAAAGTATTTGGAGCGAAATTTAGCTTAAGAGAAATTGGAAAGAAGTTATCCATGAAAATACGAAATTTCAAGCTTTCAAAATGCCTAAATTATTAAATTTCGAGTTTCCAGAGAGATGATATTTTTAAATAGTGACAATAATGAACTTAAAAGATCCTCTAAAATAAATTTTACTGTTTCCGAACGGCATGGGCGGTAGTGGGTTAAGGAAACTCAAATTAAGTAAACTCAACTTAAGGAAATCAAGCCTAAGTAAACCTAACCTAAGGAAACCATAACCTAGGGAAACATAACCCAAGGAAACTCAACCTAAGGAACATAATCTAAGGAAACATAACAAAAGGACATTTAACGTAATAAACCCTGAAAACCTAACACAAAAAGAAGAAGGAAAAAAAAGAGACAAAACGTTGGAGTCATTCATAATAGATTTCGCTAATAGACGACACCTCGTTAATTGCGTCCACGCAATTCGTCACACCGACAGAACGTACACGCAGCAAACGCAGCGAGGGCTCAGCCGTATCAAATATTCCACTTGAGCAAGACGGACCATCTAAAATATGAATCACTCCCGGAGTGAAACCGTTTCAAAGGCAATGATGATTTGAATTTGGCGCCCGCCGCGCGCTGTTCACTCTTGTTTTACTCGAAGGCGGTGGCCGGCTTTATCGCGGCCCGCCATTCGCGGAGCGCTCTATACTTTATCTATGGCCGAGACTGCACGGGCACGTGCTGCCCGCGTCGATGCTCTGACAGATCAGATCGTTGCAACGTTCGTGCTCTGAGCCTGCACCGAAATCTGATTCGGAAAAATTGAATTTTTTAGTAGCTGCAAAAATAACTGGCGAAGGGAAGTTTGCTTCCAACACCACGTACAGTATCCGGCTTCGTGCCCCAGTTTCTCAGTTGGAGGTCTGCACTGCCGAGCTACGTGCAAAAGATTCCTCATTCGACGCATAACTTGGACTGAAATTAACTTAGGCCTCGCGAGATAAACAGGTTTCCTACTACCTCTGACGTCTCAGGCAGCCCGCGGTCCGGTCTGCGAAGGCGCTACTTGGCAACGCCGGTTTCCACCGGTTTCTGCCCAGCGAATGCTTAAAAGTTTGTAATGTTCATTTTGTTTGTTTCTCTTTTTTTTCAAAAACTTACTTCTACAAGTATCTGTAGCGTGTTTAAATCTTTGCTTGAGTAGCATTTTTAAAATAATAAAAATATGCACGGAAAAAAAAACGGTTTTGTTACGGCAACAAAATTAGGGACAACAAAAATGAATTTTCTGTCGCTTCAACCAAAAATTTTGCTGCAGGAACCAAACGTTTTGTTGATAGAACTTAACAGTTTTAACAAAATATTTTTGTTAACCCTATTTTAACAAATGACTTTGTTGGTATAACAAAACCTTATTTTCCGTGTGAAGTAAAGATTTTTTCATGAATTCATTTGGTTTATTCTGGACCTCTCGTTAGCGATAAGGTACAGAATTATTTTCTTAACTTCAACATTTTTACAAGAAATGCGACTGCTATTTCGTCTCAGGCATCAGTTTAATCCGTCCTAAAACAGCGTTTACCTAAATTTTAAGCAAAACTATTCGGCTTATAATCGTTTTCTAGAATTCTTTTTTTTCTTATTTAGTACAAAAATTTAACCCTTTTTTACCTCCAGGGGTTTTTAAACCAGATTTTTTAAACCCATTTTGTCCCTGTTGTCATAAAAAACGACGATATTTTTTTTCATACAAACAATATTTCTTATATGCGGTACGATGAGTCTCTCCTCATACCTCGTGTCTCTTAAAATGCAACCTAATCCTTTAAAACAGGCAGTCTATCCTTTTTTTCAGTATTCCAAAATTTTATTTTAAAAAAAGCGATGCCCTCGTAATGTTTTGAAATATTCTCTGTGCACGAATCGGTATCCACAAGAATACATTCATGCATAAGTTTATAACTTAACCTATTTTTGCCCACTGGGCTGTTATCGACCCATCAAAAATATCAACCTTTATGCAAATTTCTCCCAAAAATCACTTATTTTAAGTAAAAAGGTAACTCCAAATTTGCCTAAATAAAGAAAATTATCATTTCAAAAACACCATTTTGCGAAAATTTGACCTAAACGTTTTGATTATTTCCTTAAATTAATTTTTTTCAAACTTCCTCTGGGCACAAATCGGTTAAAAATTATTTTTCTCGCTGATACAGTATTTCTAATCAAATCTCGCTTGTGCTGAAAATCTGGTTTTATCAGCTCTTGCCCGGTCCACCGTTTTTATCACGCTTTTTCAGTGCTGCTTCGGCGTTAAGGTTGTAGAAATGGATTGGAAGTGAAAGACAATAGACTGTGCAAGTCGGGAGAAGTAACTGTTCGGACAGAGCACGTATTTTCGCTGTTCGTTTTTCAAGGTGTTATTGGCGGACTAATACGTCTGGACTTTTAGTACCTACCGCTGCTCGCCTGCGTAGTGCCCCTCCAAACTTTTATTTGTCCGGCTCTACGCTCCTTTTTTATCCTGCTCTACGAAATGAGATCTCTTTGAGAAAAAAGGCGACATTAAATATTTTAGCCAGAGAGATTTTTCTTTATTCCAGTTTAAAAAATGGAGTAAAAATCACGTTAAAGAGAGATCTTAGCCCGCATCTAAACCTGTCTGCTTTCAAGGGCTTCATGTAGTAACAGTTTCAGTTACACTAAGTAAAATAAGGGCCTCCTACTCATTGAACTTGTCAGCTTCCGCCCAGCGAAATGTCATACTGCTGTTGTATACTCAATGTCCGAGAGTCGAGTCCAAACATTTAATGGGTCCTCATATTACACGACATTTTATCTTAAATTTATATCCACACCATGTAATGTTCACATTTCGCGTTGTATTTCAGGATTCTTTAGCATATCTTCCAAAATCTATCTTACATTTCGCTAAATATACTACAAAATTGACGTTTTCAGTCGACTTTTTATTTTAACTTTTGAAATAAGTTAAAAAAGTTTGTGCCATTTTTTCTCAAACTTCTTTTTTGTAAACGCTTTTTTTAAAAAATATTATTTATACTCCAGCGTTTGAGATCACTTGCGGTAATTTAAATGGTTTCAGTTAAATTCAACTAATTGGAATGAAACCGTGCATTACATCAACTACGATGTTTATAATCATTTCAACATCCATAATAACACCCGATTCGAAAAATAAAGCCTGATTAAGATGCCGAAATGCTGTTTTGTCCTAAAATCAGGTCTTACCTGTATGCATAGGAAGGCGGTAGTCTTAATCAGAGCTATATAAGGTCTGAATGAAACCCCCGTTTGCCTACGCTTATGCACAGGTAAGACCGGATTTTGGGACAAAACAGCATTTTGGGGCATTAATCAGGCCTTATTTTTCGTATTGTTCTTTTTCGCTGATTATCAGCAGATCTAATAATTCAGACCGACACGTATGAGAAATTCAGGATTCGCACTAAAATCAACCCATAAAAGCCCAAAGTATTTGGAGTGAACTTTAGCTTCAGAGAAATTTGAGGGATTTTGCCACTAAAACACGCAATTTCAAGCTTTGGAAAATACCTAAATTATTAAATTTCACGTTTCCAGAGGGGTGATATTTTTGAAATCTTGACAATACTGAACTGAATAAATCCTCTAAAATTATTTTTTCTGTTGCCGAACGGCATCGCCGGGCGGTAGTGGGTTAGATAGTTCATAAAAACAGTTTTGAAACATATAGCTGATGAACTTAATCATCAGGCAAAAGAGAATGAACTCGCTGATGAAAGACTGCTGATAAGGCTGGAAAAAGCGTCAGCAGTGGTCCAAAAGGAGCTGAGGGCGCTGATATCTATTCAAGCGGCGAAAGAAGATAGTAACTCACGCGATCTTTACATTTGGAGGGAACGCTAAAGAAACAAGGCTGGAAATTGTTAGTTTTTGACAAGCGAGCGTGAGGCGTTGAAAATCGAAACGTAAAAAAGCGTATTTCACAGACAAAACTTTTGCTCTCCGCCGGCCTTTTTTTTTTGTCAAACATACACTCGCGCGCACAAAAGTATCTTTGATGTTTTTTATCCTCTTTATCGGAGGGACCACCGCGCACTGCTATACAAACACGAGCAATTTGTGACTAATTTTTCATCTTTTCGATTCGCGTGAAAAAGTGTCAAAGTACCTACAACTTTATTTAAAGCCATTTTTTAAAAAGTAAGCCTTTGTGTCATCGACGCTGGAGCTTTTTCAAAGGCTACGAAATGTTGTGAGTTCAGCGAAGGTCCGCGTTCCATGATTGGATATCCCTTGAGGAATTTTCGTCTCTAACTGCAAACATTTTTTGTTTTTCAAGTAAGGTTTTTAACTTGTGGACATCAAAGGATCTGTGATCTCCGGTAAAGTATTCTTCTTCCTAATCAAATCTACCCTTTTTTTCATTTACTGTCGAAACTTGCATTTGTTTACTCAGAGGTGGAACCTACCCTACGTATTACGTATTTTTTAAGTTAAGTTACGTCAGATATACTGTTAAAATGAAATATTTGAATTTTCAAATCCGGTGATTGGAATTACTATTCACTTCCCAGTTATGAAATTTCAAAGTACTTTTCTTGTAAATTTTCAAAAAAGTTACTTAATTTACAAGAAAAGTATTTGGAAATTTTACAACCAGGATGTGAATCAAAATTACAATTACCAGGTTTGGAAATTCAAAAATTTTGTTTACACAGTGTTGGGATGTTAGATTGGATCGGTTCACATTACTTTGTGAGCAGATGGTAGGTTATCTTCAGGTTAGGTATAATTACGTTAGGTCACATTAAATTAGGTTAAGTAAGGTTAGGTACTGTATTGAGTGAGAATACATTAAGTTAGGTTAGGCTACGCGACTGTAGGTAAGGTTGAACTTGGTTTGGGGAAACCATTTCGATTCGGCTCGTCCTTTCGCGGGTCTCTCTCGCTGTCTTTCGCGCTCCACCAAAATCAATCCCTCTGACACGGTCTCGGGGCGTTTAATACGATCCTTGAACGGAGAAAAATATTTGATTACACAAAGAGTCCCATAAAAAGTGTAATGAGAAAGCTGGAATGGCGGGAGCCAACCGTTATAACGTGTTTCAAGACAAATTATTTTTAGAGCGCGAAATTGTGGAAGGTGGGGTAATTTGGTAGAAAACGTTACCCCATAAGAATCCGGAGCCGTTCCTGATCGCCGAGATTCGTCACGACCCGGTCTTCATTCCCCCCCTCCCCTCCCTCCCCTCCCCTCCCCTCCAATGGAGGTTAAAGGGGAAGGGGCAGCCAGATACAGACCGACTCCAAAGGCCCATTGAATACGGGTGAAGGAAAAAAGTAGAAGTTTTTATTTGAGTGGAAACGGCCGAATACACTCTTGGCCGGTTAATGTTCTCTAAAGCTTAATACTGTTGAGGGTTCAGGATTTTTAGAGGGCGCGCAGGAGGAAATTAGGTCGTTGCAGGCTTAGATATCAAAAGCCCACTCGAATTTCGAATTGCCTTGGTATATTGTAACTGTTTTGTTGGCTCTTACGAAGACTCCTAAAATTAGCGGCGAATGTTATTCTTTGCAGAGTACTTTAAAATAACCACATTTTATCAAAATGTTCGTTGTTTTTCGTTTGTTTTTTTGTGATAGTAATGATGCGGAGCGTCATTTTTGGATCACTTATATTTGTAATATACAAAAAAAGAAAAAAATCAAAGGCACCGTATAAGGAAAACCTAGTATAATGCGCTTAGTAGTCGATAAAAGAATATCACAGTGAGAACACCCGCCTCAGGGAATGCTATACCTGTTTTGGGTGTGAAACAAAGGTGGGGGTAGTAAGTATTTTGATAATTTTACAACATAGACCTATGTTCAGCCACATGAATAGATAGCTCTCGCCGAAATCTTCTGAATGATATGGTGAAGATACAGCTATCTTGAAAAATAACCAAAATACGCATTTCTCCATTATTTTTTTGATAGACCTATGTTCAGCCACATCAATGGGAGGCTTTCGCCGAGACCTTTCGAATGATATGGCTGAACATAGGCCTATCCTAAAAATAATTAATATACGTACCAGCCTCGTTTTAGTTTCACACCCAAAACAGGTATAGCTTTCCCCAAAACGGGTGTTTAGTTTATACTGAGTGTAATCGCGCACAAATCAAGAGTGAAGTAATAAGACGGGAATCCGTTCTTAAAAACTCAAAAACGTCCAGGGACTTTTTTTCAGCGCCCTACTTTTGGGAAGTGTGTTGCTGATGCTTTGACGTTGAGCTGCGCGGCCACTGCGCGGGCAGCCTGCTTGAACCACTTGTTTTGACAATAAATCGTAAAAGTGATAAAAATAATGAAAGAAACAGTGCGCTGCAATTTATTGTGGCGCCTTAGGAAGGCGAGGCGTCGTACCAGAAAATTATCAATTGGTGAAAATAACTCAGCGAGGGCAGTCGAGGCCGTCCGGCCGGGCCAGCTGACCGCCGCCGCTCCGCCGCCGCTGCGCCGACGGACCGTCCAGCGAAGCAGGAGAAACGATGGCTTCCGCCCCCGCAGCCGCCCGCATCAACCGCCCCATTGCCACGCCGCCATGACTCATGTCACTAAATGAAATTGACAACAAAAAAATTGACGCCAACAAGCTCAACTTTTCTTTTTTACACCGAATGTCAGCTAAACCATCTGATAGCATCTTATCGAACCCAACCAAATTTCGAACTGCCTTGAAACTCAATAAGCAACCTTAAATTAACCTAACTTAACCTTACCCACCCTAACGTTATTTATCTTAACCTAACCTAACCTAACCTAATCTGCCGTAATCTAACCTTCATTAACCTAATCTACCAAAACTAACCTACCTTAACCTAAACTACCTAAACCTAACCTACCTTAACCTAACCTACCTTTAGCTAATCTACGGTAGTCTAACCTTAACCTAAGCTATATTAACCTAACCTATCTTAGCCTAATCTACCTTATTTATCATAACCTAAACTACTTGAACCTAATCAACCGTAACCAAACCCACATTAACCTAACCTATAATAACCTAACATACCTTAACTCAACCTAGCTTTACTTATCTTAACCTAACCTTCCTTAACTTTAACTGATCCAACTTCATCTAACCTTGCTTAACCAAACCTCACCTAACTCTGAACGTGGACCCTAAACCCTTCCTATAAATCTATACCTTACCTGACCTTATTCTTTAATTACCATTCGGATAAACTTTATTCTAAACCTCACTATTATACCTCAACCCCAAACCTTTACACTTAACCTTGATGCAAAAAGTTAGTGTCCTCAAGACTTCAGTGAAATTCTTACCTTACAAAAGTGAAAATCTTCAAACAACAACATAAATAAGAAAAAAAGACTTAAATTCAGTATTATCATCGTAAAAAAAGGATAAAAAAACGGATCGGAAACTAGCCGGTGACGGGATTCGATCCTAGGACCTCAAGGAACCGTCGTAGTGAGTGGAAACGTTGGTGGAGATGAAACGAAGATTGGTGTAAAGGCTCGGTAAGGCTTGTAGTGTACGTTGCCCGAGGCGGAACAGGATCGGTATATCAGTGGGGCACGCCCATTGCCCATAGACGGCCTCCGTCCGCCGCGAGAACCCATTTTCACTGCCAAATAGATTCACACTTACTCTTTCTGTGCCTAGTCTCTTCTGCCAACATTCATAAATCTTGGGCAAAGCAGAAGGGACTTCGTGGCTTCACAGCACGAGACGACTCGCTCACTACAAACATATCCAAGAAGCTAACCTCCGAATTCGCTCGCATTTTTCATTCAACTTTATTCGTGGATTCAAATCTCGTTCTAAATTAGGCCTTTAGTGTCATCATGAAGTGTTCGCCAAAGATATATTTAAGAGTTCACAAATACTTGATTACAGTGAAACCCGGTTAAGATACGAATCAAGGGACTGAGACACCTTCGGTTCTTGAGCGGGTTCGTAGCTTATCTGGGTTTCATAAAATACCGACTATGCTCAAGGGAATAGAGACAATGCGATCTTAAACGGGCTCGTATCTTAAACGGGCGTATTTTAAGCGGGTTTTACTGTACATCTTATTTTTTTAAAACAGCGTATTGAATTAACTAACTTTCTTAACCTACGCGTAAAAAAAAAGTCCTATACTGAAAAAAAAACCTGAAAATGTCCACCCCAAATAGATACTCCAAATAAAATTTGGGAAAAATTGGAAAATTTGTGCGGTTAAATAAATATTTGAGGTGATCTGAAACACCACGAGTGTTATAGGGGTTGGGCGCTTTCCCGTGCATTTATTATGAATCTAGGTAGATCTGAAAAAGTCTTGAAAATATCTTTAAAAAAATTATCGAAAGCTTCGTACATTTTACGTTGAAAACTTATTTTGATATTTTTTGTTGCAGGTAAGCTGAAGCCAATGCGAGCAAAGACAGTGTCTGAGAGTTGAACATCGGTGAGTGTGGCCAACTTGGTTCCCTGAAAACTCTTATTTGAAGCCGCAGACTTACGAGTCAAAGAGCCATGCACTAACTGCTTGTTTTGGAGTTAAGCCTCATACCGCTTACTCTTCGATTGCAAGCTGCATTCACCGAAAAGTGAGCGGCATCAAGACTGGCGAACCTTAGGTTCTAGGTCATGTCCCTGTTGCGTGTCTCCGCTGTATCTACGTTCGACTTGATAACGAAAGAAAAACGGACGGAAAACATTCAATTTTTAAATATACAGTAGAGCCAACCCAATACAGTTTTCATCGGTACAAGGGCTTTGCAATCCCCAAACTAGAGAAATGACTGACAGTTGCAGTTGGTCCACGTTCAAGCTTGATCGCCATCTCATTTAATGTTCCCATTTCTCGAATGGCGCATGTGCAGCGGTGACCATTTTTTTAGAACGTGAAATAGAACGTTTGTTGCTTGTTTGTAAATTGTTTCCCTTGTTGGGCGAGGGGAGGAGGTGCAATAACTGTTCGATTCATGTAGTGTACGTGCAGGCCTACCTCCCCCCCCTCCCGCTCCCAGGGGATCTCCCCGTGGGCGCTGCCCAACCCGCGGATAATTGGAAAATTAAAAAAGGATCTTGTGCCGTTACACAGTCGGTTAGCCCTGCCCTATTTTGTGTTCGTTTTGAACGTTTTTCCAGATTAACCACTGGTCTTCGCGCCGATAAAGAAAATCGCTTAATTTTTTAACAGTATCCTTATAAGGTGGGATATAAGAGAGGGGCAGTTTTGCTGAAGATCGGATCGACTAAAGCCTACTCCCCGTCTGGGTAACCCTACCCGAGTTAAAGCAGCTTTAAGGAAGCGTAAGTTCACTTAACTCAGTTTAACTTAAACTGTGTTAACTGAGGCTACGCTAACGTACCTCAGGTTAGATAATATGTTAATCGAAACTGTGTTGACTGATGTTACGCCAACGTACCTCAAGTTAGATCTATGTTAATCGACCTTAAGTTACCCTAACTCAAAGTAGGTTTCAGTTACTTCACCTTACCTAGTATCACCCGATTCAACTTTTCCCAACCTTACCTGTTAGTTAACCAAAGTTTATTTACCTAACCTGATGGCATTTCCTGAAGTATCTTACTTTCGTGTGGGCTATATACGGTTTTTAAAAGCCACGATGAACTTCTTTTCATTTTTAACTAAAAGAATATCTTAGTATATATATTGTTGCTTTAGGGCGTGTAGATACGAGCATAAATAACACCAACAATAATATCTTCTAACCTTCCCTTTATTTATTTTCCAATTTTTCTATCCTAATCATAAACTTTATTTTAAATTTCTCAGCCAAATCATTCTAAATCTTACGATAAGGACTTTGCCCACCTATAACCTTTTCCGTTGGGCATATTTATTTATCCCTCACCAGATCCTTATAGGATTGATTTCCCATAAAAAATACTTCAAAAACCGCATATCTCATTTTAAGTTTCACAACCAAACCATTCTATCCCTTCAGATAAGAGCTTTCTCCCCTCTGAAAACTTTCTTTTCCTTGTGATATCTTTAGTTACCCTTCACTTGAACCTCATAGAATTGATCACATATTCAAAAATGCTCCAAAAACCGCTAATACTGTTCTTGGCAGAGAATAAATATTCAATTCGAAAAGAGTGGCTTTCAGTTCAGGAGCCCTGCTTGTGTAACTTAAGTAAACCCAGCGTCGGCCGTATTAAAGGTTGTCATGTGAACAGGGAAATTCAAGTTTGCTATTAAAGCCCCAAGTAGACCAAGCATATTCATGGCTTTTGCAGGGGGGGGGTCCAGTTAAGCCCTATGCCCCGCAGACCAGCCTGCATAATCCGAACGGGAACTTTTTTCAGCTCAAATTGAGAAGCGCTGCACTAGGCAGAGATTAACTTAGTCTCCAAACAACTAAGTTAGCGTTTTACGTCTACCATATTTACTCCAAAACTTTCTCCCTTGAAAAATTTACACCAGCGGAAAATGAGTGCGGAGATACGACTTTAGTTGCTTGTTTTTATTACACCGAACGAATTATACAGAGGTCTTAGGGCAGTTTGGTTTGAATCCACGCGGGTGAAGAATTTACACTGCTGTTAACCAACACTGTTTTATGGTTTTTTCCCCTGTAAAAAGTGTCCAATTTTCTACCTTGTGTTAGGTTGCGCGTGCCTCGCTTCGCTTCCACCTTGCAAGGTAGTTTAGGTTTAGCTAGGTTAGGTTTTGAGCCTTGTAACTCTGCCTTGCGTGTTGATCAAAGATGGGACACAAGAACTGGAAAATGCACCATTGAAAATTCACAGGGTAGGTTAGGTTAAAGACCCGCCGTAAATTACTGGGGTAAGGATACTCCGGACGTTGTCTCTATGCACGGAACTGCAGAGGAAATTTTGTAGAAGACGGTGACAACGTGGTGAGGAGGGTCCATTCGGGGAAGAGTTAAGGAAGGCTTTCAGACAACTTCTCTTAGGCTCCGCTGGTATTCAGACTCTTTAAATATGTTGTTTTTTTTTGCTTTCATTTCAACGAACAAATTAATGGAAGAAAAAAGTTTGTTCTCTGACCGCAATGAAGATGTTTTTTTTAGCATATTTTAAAAATGAGACTTCAAGTCGGGTCTATGGTCTTAGGTGGTCTCATTTTTGTGTATGTTTCACGTACTTCAGTGCCAACCTAAGTGAAGTAACAAGCGTATTATTTGTGCCTACGAATGATGAAATTTTATGTTTTATAAGAAAGGGTCGTATGATTTCAAACTTTGTCATATAGTTTTCTAAAATTGACGAAAATTATTGTTTCTTTCATAACAAAAATAGTTTTCTAAAGTGATAGTTACTGTTTTTACAAAGTTGACGTGGAAATTTTATTCGGTACAAGTAAAAGAGATTTCCGTGGGCGAGTAACTATTTGCAGACGGCTAAAAAGTCCATTGGGATACGAGTAATCTCTAGCGGTAATATTTCCTTCTGATTAACGCGCCGTCCAGCGGCACCTTATAAAAACAGCGTATTTTTTCCGTAGAATCAACTCTTTTGCGCAGTATCACCAAAATGTCGACAAATACTACTCCGGCTCTCTTACATTAAATATTTAGACGTCTTAATTAAAACGCACGAATTGATGCTAGTAAAAGAATTCACAGAAACGCTCGGAAGATTTTACTCCATTAGGTGAATACGGGAATAAATAACGATATTTTTACGGTGTCGTACGGTCTAATAAAGGTATTGCATGGTCGAAAGTTTCCAGAGTAAGTTATTTATAGTCATGGCCCGTGGACCCTCTCGGTTAATGAAGTGGGAAATATCTGTTTGTGTGATTGTATGTGAGGCTCCGCAGGCAAAGTTTCGAAGTGAAAGAGAATTCAAAGGCCGGAGTGTTTGGCGCTGCTGGCAGTGGGCGTGGCGTGGCGAGATCACCGCAGAGGGATCCAAAAACCGTTACATATAACGCTACCTATACAAATGAAATGGAAACATCCGCCGGTCTTTGTCATCGAAAACAAAGAACGTCAGCGTGTCGCTATGCACGAAATAATAAAGCAAGTGAACCTGTTAAAGCTCTTGTTGTGGTCTTGCTCAGTAGACCATGCGAATATGCTCTGTCCATTGTACCAGGAGTGTTGGTTATGAGCGTTCCTTCGAAGCGTTCAGGCGATTTTCTGAGCGATTCCGCGGTCTGTTGTACGTGTTAGTGGAATGCTGTGCATTTTTTGGGTAGCTGTCATAAGCGCCAAAAACCACAAGCGCCAACGCCGCAAGCGCCTATCCGTAACCGACAAACGAGAAAAGTCGCAAACGCCAAAGGTCTTAACCGCAATACTAACCTTACCTAACCTAACCTAACTTAACCTAACCTAACTTAGCCTAACCTAACCTAACTTGACCTAACCTAACCTATACGAACTTGGCGTTTGCGACTTTTCTCGTTTGGCAGTTACGGACTGGCGCTTGCGGCGTTGGCGCTTGTGTTTTTTTGCGCTATCGAATGCCCCCCCATTTTTTTGTGCGGATACATTTGACTTTAAAACAACACAAGGCTTTTCTTTTATGTTTTCATGGTATTTGGACCCATTTTTAGAGACGTTTCAGAAAGATCTGCGCCCAGGAAATGCGTAAGAAATTCGAGTTGAAGGAATTAGCGAAAAATATTAGCTGGAGATTTTGTCGAATGATTGTTTGATATTGATCGATTTTTTTATTAACGCAAATTTCTGGTCGAATTCTTTTTTTTTGGGGAGGTACGTAGATATTCTCGCTTTTTAGTGTTTGCATAGGATTGAAAGAAGCATTGATCAAATGGGTTAACCCACTACCGCCCAGCGATGCCGTTCGGAAACAGAAAAAATTATTTTAGAGGATCTTTTCAGTTCAATATTGTCGCAATTTAAAAAAATACCACTCCTCTGGAAACCTGAAATTTATTAATTTAGGCTTTTTTCAAGCTTGAAATTTCGTATTTTAATGGAAAAAATCCTTTTAATTTTTCTTAAGCTGAATTTCACTCCAAATGGGTTA
>Ga0058701_10001456_pt1 | contig 16797 bp, 12 predicted proteins | sample AgamicOrMae_FD_97039 | JGI IMG/M metagenome (GOLD analysis project Ga0058701, IMG submission 97039) | Agave microbial communities from Guanajuato, Mexico - Or.Ma.e | ecosystem: Host-associated > Plants > Phyllosphere > Phylloplane/Leaf | place: Guanajuato, Mexico | collected 2012-06-04
GCAAGCACAGAACGAAAGAAAGTGGGGGGAAGCCAGCCTATTGAGACTTGGAGCCGCTGCATGGCGGCTCCGAGGTAGCTCCCGAAGCTCCGAGCTCCGGGAGCCGTTTTTGCCGGTCCCTGCACTAGTGTTTTTCCCCTCAGTGGTGCTATATTGACGGAAATCCAGTGAGTTTTCGCTGAATCTCAGAGACACCGATTCAAAATTAGTGTGTGTTGTTCAGAGACATCAGCAGAAATCACTGGTACTGCTTACGATTTTTCATCAGCATAGGAACCTTAATTCAGACGAATTTTTCATGAAAGGGCAGGGTTCTTCCGCTTCATAACCTTTGGACGGCTACTCGGTGAGGGTCGCGGTGGTGTAGCATGTGCAGTCATCCTCATTGATAAGTCAACTTCAGCAGAAGTTCACAAGTCAGTCGGGCCGACTTGCAGTCGCGCTGGAACTGCTCATCAACAATTGTTTTCCGTTCGCAGAGGTCGCTGCCCATTGGTGGAGAGACTCGCCTTCCACCTCCTTCGGGACCTCCAAGAGCGAAGGTCCTTTGAGCGTCAAGATCGAGGCGATGCTGCGGTCAGCTCGGCCCGCTCCGAACTTCAAGTGCCCCAATTGCGGCAAGAGGTACACCTGGAAGGAAACCTTGTCTCGGCACATGAAGTTCGAATGCAACAAGGAGCCTCAGTGGCAGTGCCCGCTCTGCCCAGCCAAGTTCAAGAGGAAGGACCACATGCTGACGCACGTCAACAGCCGCCGACACCAGCTCATGAACTGACACAGGCCTTGGAATTACTTTTCTTGAGGCTCCTCTTCTGCTTTCAGGGACTTAAAAAACTTCGACTGAGACTTTGTAGATGATACCTTGTGAAGGTAAAGGAATCAACTTGTTGTTTGGCTTTTGTACTTTTTCTATTGATGTGTTAGCCCACCCTGTTACAGAGAGCGCTGTGCTTGTTTCACCCAGGTGGCTGAACCCCCCAATTTTTTAAAAAAAACTGACTTTTTATCCAGTTGAATCTGTTATATTTTAAATCGTTGTTTTTGTTGTACCGCCCAATGCTGAGGGCTGTTGTATTATGAATTCTGGAATCCGCGTACACTCCAAAGATGCGTGAGTACAAAAACTAATATACTGCCACAGAAGCGATTTTCATCTGGTACTTATTGCAATCTAGTTTATAGTGTTGGAAAGGGTTTGCGTTAAAACTGCCTTAATTATTTTCAGGTGCTTTGAGAAGCATGTGCAATATCGGTTTCGTACTATGTAACCTATGAATTATGTAATATTATGTGGAATGGATACTTTTGTAAGCGTGGTGTACAATATGGTTTCGGGGAATTTTGTTTTTTTCCTTAGTTTATATGTTTTCTTATGTGGGTACGTGTTGGTACGATTTTTGGCATCCTGGTTGGACTGGTAGCACTACACGAATCGCGATTGCCCAAGTCAAGGTATTGGTGTATTTATCAGTTACTGTTATTCCTCTTCCATGAAGATTTATCACCGATATATTTTTGTAGAAAAGTTACTTCCTAGCACTGTATGAGTCTAGAATAGCAAATTTGGTATATCGTATTAATAAAGTTCTTTATTGATTTTTTGGACGTCGCTGGGCGTTGTATATACAAAGGAGGGAATTACTGTAGTTGCGTGTTATATTCATATTTTACGTATATTTTAATTTAGCTTCTCGCGAAATTTTATGTCAGTTTAATTGCAGCTTTCTTTCGTGACAAAACAGAATCACCTGTGATACCGTATATCGATGGCGTACTATCTATCCGAAGACTGCGAGAACATGTTGTGAGGAAACGTGCAATATTTTGGTTATGTACTTACTTTAACTACATTTGCTTATTCTGCGAGGAGCGTTGTCATTTAAATTACTGTTTTTTATGAAGAAATAAATATAGGTCATACTGAGTATGGCATCGGGCATGGTTTCTCAAGTTGTGAATTCTTATTTCCGAGCTGCCCTCTCCTACTCTCTACACATAGTACACGATTCATCACCAAAACACATCTACTTGTACCAAGCTGCGCACTCGGTATATTTCCTTGGGCCTCCATCGGAATTGCCACGAAGAATATTTCAGTGAGTTACGAGCAAAGAAATTCCTCTTCGGTATAAAAGTATTTAAATGATGAGGAATGGGATTACTCCTATTGGAAGAACTCTTCGCATCTGGAGAAGTATTGCTCAACTTCCCCCTTCACCATACTGACACTGTTTTTTTTTTGCAGTTACCGTCACCCGATTGTGGCCTAAGAATTTGCAAATGTCTCCGTGGAACTACCAATGGCTGGAAAGAGCTGCTCGAGCTAGCTTTGGTCACGGATCCGGCTCCTCGCAACAAACTAGTCCACCGAAGCTGGAGTCCTTGCCAACTCACGACTGTCCTCATTGCGGGAAACAGTATAAATGGAAGATCACTCTGAACCGACATCTTCGCCTGGAATGTGGAAAGGAACCACAATTTGCTTGTCCTCTCTGCCCGATGAAATTCAAGCGTAAAGATCAGATGCTGTCCCATGTCAACAGCAGAAGACATCAAATACCATAGATAGTGCAGTCCAATGAGTATTAGGGTTGGAGATAGACCGATAGTGTTCAATGATTCCTCCTTGGTCGTTACTTCCCTCTTGATCCGGACCGGTAGAGACGACTTGTAGAACCGTCGTGTGTATTTCGATACTGACAATACTCATTGGCTAAAAATATAAGCGTACTTCGTCCAAGCCTCTTGGGTTTGATGTCTTCATGTCTTGAATCAAGGTCATGCCGTGGTACCATCCCGAGTTCGCCAGAGAGACAGACAGTCCTAAGAAATTTTTAGTTTAAACGTAAATTTTGTTTCAGGAACTGCTTTTATTGAATACTCCTTAAGTCCGCATGTCTTTTGTTTTCTAGTTTCATTGATGAAGTCTGAAGACAACGAATGTGTTGGTAGCTGATTGCTGTAGTGTCAGCAGTGGCAGGAACTCCTCAGAGAATCTGTCCGCTACTATGTCTGGCTAGCTGACGGTGAATCACGGCTATGGTCTCCCATGGCGTTGTACAAGTCTGTACAAGTTGGTACCAATACTTGCGGTGTTTATTCGTGTTAATTATCGTAAAAAATATCAATGTTTCGTTTTTCCCTGGAATTGGTTCTTTGGTACCCCGTTACTATATCGACCGTACTATTGCCCTCTCTCGAGATGCTAAAATCATCGAAAGTACATCGCATATTCCGACACTACGAGAAGGAACCTGACTTGAGATGCCTTGCTTTGAGCCCGTTCGACGTGCAGAGTCAGGGTGACTTGTATATCAAGACTGATGACTCTTTATTTGATAATTTTTATTTGCTAGCAAAGAAATTTATATTTTGTTCGTATTCGAAAATTTTTATGTACCCTTATTCATTGTTAACTGCAACTATTTTCTCAATGGGATGAGTGGAGCATCTTGTGTAGGATGAGTGATATAATCATTGTATCGAATAAAGCACCCGTTCACCATTAGCTTTAAGTGCGGCGTAAGCCATTGCAAGTTTATCATACACTCACTAGTGCCTTTAAGGAGGTGATCTTGGTGTCGCATTGTACACGCAAGCTTCAAGCATATCTATGATTTCTACTTCTAGTTAGTCTATTTCCTCGAGAAATGTTTGTGTTCATGTAAGACTCCGGAGTTTACTTCCGAATGCCCTGAAAATCTTTCTCGCACTTTTGATGTAGCCTGTACCTGTATACGAAATCATGTCTGAAAAGATTTCATGTGTTCACTTTCCGATGCAATGTTCTCAACGACAAGAAATCATCGCTGGACCTTTACTTCAAGCAGGTCTCAGATCTCATATGATGTGACCTGGGTACAATGTTTCCTGTATGTACATGGGAGTTAAATGTTTCTTTTATGTACGTGGCTACATGAGGACATATGTTATCCAGGAGTGGCCTCATCGAAGGAAATGTGCTTAACCCCTTAAGTCCGATGTTCAAGGATCTCCCTTGAATTGCAGGACGTCGTGCCCCTAAACTGTTACCTTTAAAACACTGCCACACATAGCTATCCTGAAAAGCTTGACTGAACGCACCCTGCTCTTTTGATCCCACAACACCCACACTTTTATTTTGTTCCGCTGTGATCTTATAGAAGCACTTTTTTATTTTATCTAGTTTTTAATTGTAAGTTTATGTTATCCATTCTATGGTGAGCCTGTCTTCCCGAAGACAGGCTATATAGCGACTGCATATTTTTTTATCTCTATAAGTTGAAAATTAAGGTGATTGACTGAAGGAAAAAAATGGTCAGGGTAGGTTTTTATGTATCTCGTTTTTATAGACTGCACGTCATGAATAGCGGTATGACCCGGTACTTCTCCACAACCATGAATTTTGTTTTTGTTTATAAATTTACATTCTTGTTGTCAGAGTGGAGATTGTTAAATCGGCACGGTAAATTATACAGTTAAAGACTGCCCTTTTTGTTTAAGACATAATCAACTAAGAACGAATTATAATCTCTTTTCTAGGTTAGAAGCACTTTTCGCACTGTTTGATGATTCTATTTTTTGTGACATCGGACCCATTTTTATTGTTTTGATGTAAACTTTCGCGCTAGCATAAGCTTTCCCATTTTGTACATAACCAAAGATCAGTGCAATTCGTCTGTAATCTATTTTGCGGTTGAGGGATATATAGATATCTAGACTAGTGAACACACGTAGGTGTTGGGATATTTATACAGTGTATACTAAATTTTTATGGTGTTACGACGTGCAATTTTATAGAGGAATATTTTTTACAAATACGCTTTGGCCTAATAGTGTATAAAGTGTAGGAAGCGGGTCGTTCAAAGAGGCATCCCATTTTTGAACAATGATACTTTCAGAATGGTGAAAGACACAATGTTGCAGTGAATCTACTTTTGTTGACCTCCTTCATAGGTCATTCAAACTGCACCTTTTGTGCGAAATAAAACACTTTTTGAACTCGTGTAACTTAAATCGTAAAGCGTATACGCGAGTACAGTGTTTGGTAGATTTTGCTGACAATTTTGTATCTTTCTTGCAATTGTGAGCTTTATGATTGAAGATGAAATCGTCTCTTGGAAAACCGGTCTTTTTTGGAGCTTCTTCCCTGTTTCTTCTTTGCCTCACAAGTAAAAAAGGAAAGAAAATCGGTCAGATTATAACTGTACCACGAGTGAATACAGAAGGCCTCCTGTTTACTCCACGCATCAGTTTCTTAGTAAAGCCATTGAGCTATACATTTCGCAGCAAACAGTTTGAAACGTGCCTTGACTTTTCTCACCATCTTCCTACGTTAGAAATGACTGGATTGTTGCGTTACAAAACATATTTTAACTGACCAAAATTCCCTGTCACATTTTAACGATGTCTTCTCGATTGGCTAGTCAGTGTTTTGCACTAATACGCTCCCGTACTGCTAGCAAAATGCGTAGCCTGTGTCGTCAATAAGAAGACTGTTTTACCCACGGAGACTGCCCAGCAGAAAAAATGACAGTTTTTTTGTACTTTTTTGTGGTCAATAAAAGTATTTGTACATCGTAATTGTATATCCGTTTCTGCAACTCGAATGCTATTATTTTCCAACGCTTGTATTCTTATTTTTCGATCCTTGCGATATTTTTTCAAAACCTTATGCTTTTATGCTCAGATCCTTTCATTCTTTACAACCCTTATTCTCTTATAATCCGATCCTTATGATATTTTACTTATGCTTTTTCTCTCAAATCCTTACGCTTTTATTTTCCAAGCCCTATAATTTTATTATCCTACCTTGTCTTGTTTTGTATTCGTTATGTCACAAGTGAATATCAAGAATCAAGGCAGTTTCGATATGCGGACTCTTCTTTGATACAAGTTCAAAGAAGTCTAACTTTAGGCTACAGGAAGTTACTACAAAGCTACCACATGGAGATTGTTTTTCTTACCACCCGAGCGCAGTTCATATTTTGATACTTCCTCGTCCACTTTTGGTTGCTGTATATTGGACATTGGCCTTGTGTGGTAAGATGCATAACTGGAATGAACACTGAACCAGTCATCTTCGCCGTTAAAGTCAGTATTGCCAGGTTGCGCAACTTCGATATAACTACAGCTACCTCGAGAGCTACTAGAGACATTCTGGAAGCAACCGAGAGATTGGGTCAATCACGGACTTAGGAAAGTTAATGGCGCAGTTGCAAACTCTGGCTTTAGCGGCTGAGGTGACTGAACTGGTTCTTGCTAACACTGGTTTTCTGTCGCTTGCAGATTGGTGGGAGATGAATCCCAATGTCCCGTGGGGAGAAGCAGCTCGTCCGTTCAGCGCAGCTCTGGGGAGCATCTTTGCGGCGGCTAAAGGATCTCCTTCAGATCCAGGTATCCCAGAGAATCAGAACTGGGATCAAAGCACAGGCCACCGATGTCCTCGGTGCGGGAAGCGCTACCGATGGAAAGGCAACTTGACTCGCCATGTCAACTTCGAATGTGGGAAACAACCCAGATTCAAGTGCTCATACTGTGGCATAGGCGTGACTCAGAAGACGAGCATGCAAAGGCACCTGTTCACCTGCGCAGCTGCGAGAGCAGCATCCTCTAGCATGATGGCAGCTGCAGCAGCTGCTGCTGCACGGGATGATAGCAGTTCTGCAGCACCTCCTGGTGGTAGTACTGCTGCATCCATGTCATCGTAGTTAGTTCCTCATATTCAAGTGTTACTCAGAAGTCGACCTGGCGCACAAGGGTTTCCCATTCCCTTCCGAGGACATGGGTCGTCATCGTTCCTTTCACCAGCCAAGACTGAAACATTTCGAAACTCGTGTGCGCTAGGGCGACTTCAGCGATTGGTCGGACAATGTTCATGCACCCCCGGCTGTTTTAGTTACCACCTTTCAGGAAACACAACCATCGAGAAATAAACACGACACGAAAACGCTAATAAACTGAGAAACGATGTTTTCAGCTTGAGTGTTTGCTGTTTCATGTATAATGTAATCATGTTACTCACCTGTAACATTATTGATTGGCTTATGAATGTTATCTTTTTACTCAGCTTTTCAGTCTCATTTTGCTTTCAATATCCGCCTATCAGAAAGTGCTATAGTTTTAAGTATCTTGATCCTCGTCGTTTATGGGTATGGCTTTGTGGGTCTTTCTGGCTGAACGGTTCGGCCGCACCTGTGAACTGAGCGTTTCTCAATGTTTCTTTGTTCATACTAACATGTCGCACTGTAAATATCAAATCGTCTCTTTATGTATAACATTCATATTACGTGCCCTATGTAAAACTCAGAATCATATGTTTTCGTAGATAGACCGTATGTTTATAATTCGAGGAGAGTTAATTTAGAAAAAATAGGAACCAGCGTCGCTTTTATTTCTTCTGTTCCCGTTTTAAGATTTGGTTCTGATTGCTGGCGGTAGTCCTACAGCCCAAAGTAGAGAACCTGATAAAAGAGAGTCGTCAACTGGCTAACCTTTGCATCCCACCAATCAGCGCAAAGCGCAGGAACCAGTTGTCGCCTCTCCTATTAGGCTCTCTAGCCCAAAGGCTCTACATTTGGAGCGTCATCAAACTAGCTATCGGAGTCGTAACATCTTGTTACTCTTTGTAACTGTGTGGCTCTTGTTAAGTTCACCGAGTTGTATTTTTTCGCCTTACCAAGAGCATTCACGGAAGTTATCGCTGCTTTGAATTCACTGCTTTATCCAAGGATGAAAGATATCGGCAACTGTACTTATGCGACGTTATCCAACGTAAGTCATGGTCCGAAATTATCAACCGGAGTTTATATCACAAGTAGTGTAAGTTACCACTTTTACAGGCAACACACTTGTTGAAAAATACAGAACATGGAAATGCTCGTACTGTGTCAGAATCATCGCAATGATTATCTTCAGCTTGAGTGATGTGAACAGAATGCTTTGTATCTCTAAAATTATGAATGAGTATTGTCATCTTGTAACTCACTAAGCTTTTAAATCTCATACTGATTCCAAGAAAATTTTCACTGTTAAATATTCGCTCTTGTAAGTACTTTGATCCTCATCATACTGCGTTTATGGTTTTGTTAGGTTTATAACTGTTCGCAAATCTCAGTCGCACAGATGTATTCAGCGTCTCTGGATTTTTGTTTTGCTTATTTTACACGTGTCATGTTGTAAATAAGAGCCTCTATTTCGTTTTGTAATCGTACTCAGTGAAGAAATCCACTAACATATCTTCGTAAAGACCTTTATGAATCTAGGAAAGGATATAAACTGTAGACATAAGAACAAGCGTTGGTTTATTTCATTCCTTTTCCCCCTCTTTTCGATAATCTGATTGCCACTTAAAATTTTCTAGGCTTTATTTTATTGTAGATGACGGCGTAAACAGTAATCTCTCAGTTTGTTTTGTATACACTTTGATCTTGACAGCTATCATCAAACCGTTACAGCTTCATTTCAACCAGAAATTTTTCGGTTTATAATTTCTTGTCTTTTGTTGAAAATATCCCTAATAATGTCTTGAAAGTTTCTAACAAGCTTTTCCTTTCATTTGACATAGCTCCTGTAAAGCTCGGTTTGAATACTTTCCACGAAGTATCCGAAATTATTCCTTTATCCACGCCGCATTACATTTTTAACACTTGTTGACTGTGAATTTCGTTTTGTAGATCTGATGCCGGAGATTCTGTCAGCGGCCAGCACAGGGGCAACTTTCGGGTCGGGCGAAACGCCGATCTTCCCATGTCCCAACTGCGGCCGTGTTTACCAATGGAAGACGACGCTAAACCGTCACCTGAAGCTGGAATGCGGAATGGCCCCGCAGTTCCCGTGTCTTTATTGCAACCACCGCTCGAAGCGAAAACACGACCTCATGTATCATATGCGCTCCCGGCATGGCCAACATCTAGCAGAGTGGGAGGTCTCTCGACCCTCCAAGTGATTCCCGGCCATTTGCCCACGGCCCTACCTGTGCGGATGGAAATACCTCGTCACCTTCGGCTGTTTCCGTCGGAGCTCGTTTCTCTTGCGGAGAAACTTTGCAAGACGTTGAGCTTGACCTCGCTGAGGTTGCTGTTATCACCAAAGTGCTTTAGTATTTATCTTTTAGGAAATCACACTGTGTAAACTGTATTATAAGTGAACCTTGCTTCAAAGCCGCCGTTTATTTAGTTTCTTTGTCGGTGATTTCTATTTGTTTTGGTTGTGACGAAGATTTTGTGGTCCTGTGATCTGAGATTGCTTCAGCTATGTCTGAAGAGGTGGTTGGGTGAAAACCATGACAAAGTTTTACCTGCGATTTGTTAAACTCTTCACCTTATTCATCCAATCATCAATTTCTTCAATGTATTATATCTGTCCATCTCCTCAAAGCGCTCTTGCTTATCCTGTCCTATTTGAGGCATTTTCGTACTTATTTCACCCTGATATGATATCTTGAAGCTATGTCCTTTCCTAGTCCGAGAATGAAGTGTGTTCTGAGTGTATATCCAGTGAGAAACTAAATAAACTATGTCCAATGGAATCCGTCTTTATTATTGAAATCATCTTCTCCCTTCTGTCGCCAGTTACATGTTAGTTCCCCTCGTCTTCCGCAAGTTACTAACACTGTTTTCTGTTTCTAGATTTGCCGATTGTCCTGAAATCCGCCACGACCGTCTCAACTCCGAGGGGTATCATCTACGTGAGCACTCAAGGATCTCCGGAAGCTGAAGAAGTTCCCATCAAAGTCCCGGCTGTCAAGAAGATCTCCGCGACGAAAGATTCTGAAAAAGGGTATATCTTCGTGTCGACCTCCAAAGGACTCATCGCCGTACGCACCCCGAAAATGGAGAAAGAAACGGCTGCAACGCCTCTGCCGGAGATAATGTTCGTGAGCACCAACGAACCTCTGGAAGACACTCCAGCTCAAGAACCTCCGCAGAAACTGCCGACGCTGAAGAGGATGCCAACCGACCCCGAAGAACTGGTCATGTCTGAAGAACTCTTCCAGTGCCACAAGTGCGGTAAAGAGTACACTTACAAGAGGAACTTGATGCGGCATCTTCGACTCGAATGCGGCACTGAAAGACAGTTCATCTGCGAACTTTGCGAACAGAGGTTCAGGCAGAAGACCCATCTGGTGGCACATGTCACATCCAAACATTGCAAAGATTTTTAAAGTGTAAAAATCAAATGAGATGTTTATTTTTATTAGTGTAAAATAAGATTCACTAACTGTTGCAGAGCACCTATGTACATGTGCTTATGTGTTGAACATACCCACTCTGCAAGTAGCACAAGTAGTCCACATTCATCTTAAAGTACGACTTTTGTCCCACCCCCCCATACATCTTTTCTCATATCCAAAGTAAAAATTGTATTACCATGATTGTGCGGTGTTCTGACATGGATAGAAGAAACACTGTGAGGGTGAGAGCAAAATAATCTTCCTTTAATGATGGGTTTTCAGTGGCGTAATCTTAGTTAAAATACTTCGTTCACAAGTCGCTGTATTGTCATGCCTTGGTTTGTTATTAGTCGAAAAACTCGTCTTGGACAAACACAAACACCTTTAACCATAACTGGTTGTCGTCTCTTCGACTATTTTCACAACAACCTCTGCTTCGGTCAGTTCATTCTACAAAACCAGGCATTCCGAACTCGTAGCTAACAAGATTGGATTACTTAAGAATAGCTGATTGCTACAAGCAGAGTGGGGAAAATAATAGCGTTTCTTTCCACTTAGTTTTAGCGTTAATCTTATTTCCAGTAGCTATATTAAGCGTGGTTTTGTGTTGGGTAAGCCCAGTTTGATTAATCTTGTGCACTCTGGGCGGAATCTCTTGCGAATCCTCATGAAGGAGATTCCGTTCCGAATACTTAGGATTACGGCGTAGTTTTAATTTTCAAGTTTGTGTATTTGTGTTCTTCTGAAGTAATACCGTTGATATAATTAGCGAGTAGGTTGTAATTGTACAATGTTTCTGTAGTTTAGACTTTCCCAATATTTGGCCTTACTCTTTCACCCTACGGATTCTTGGTATTTGTTTAGTGAAAAATAATAAAGCCTTTCGCGCACCAGGAGATGTGATTTGTCGTGATCTTCGCTTACCTTTGCTGTGTCTCTGGGAATGTAGTCACCATATCGAAAGCCGGTTACAAGCATCTCAGAAAATCTCTTTAAAAATGGAAGCATAACAGTAATTCGAAGGTAAGTGTTTCGCAAATTTTTCTGTAACTCAAAAGTTCATGTCTTAAGGTGAGTGGGCAACGTTTCCCCGCAACTGGAGAAGATTCTTGACCTCGGAGGATTGAGCAACCCTTTTCGACGCAAGGAGTTTATGAGAATCAGTCTTCCGAACCGGAGCTCTGAATGAAAGTATGCAATGAGTGATTTATTGCCAGTTCTAACTTGGTGCTTATTCCCGCAGGCTTTCCCTCCATCAATACGTTCCACAGCGGCATAGATGAGTGTTCACCAGCGTGGCCACTGGCTCAAGTGCCTATTCCCAACGCCAGTCCAGGGGTCGAGCCAATCTTCAAGTGCCACCAGTGCGGGAAAGAGTATTCCTACAAAGGGAACCTCACCCGCCATCTGAGACTGGAATGCGGCCAGGAAGGACAGTTTGCCTGCGAATTCTGTAACAGGAAGTTCAAACAGAAATCCAATCTCTGTGCCCACGTTGTCGCCAAACATGCCAACGAAACAATTCCGGTAGAGAGAGACCCATTATTGTAACCCTACGCTTAAAAAAAAAAACAATAAACCTTTTTAAAGTCCTGCTCAAAGTTTCTTCCCTGGACATGGATGTCATCTTGTTGACCGTTCATATTCTATGACGCGTCTTGTCATGTTAACTAACTCTTTTTTATGGTTGTTGATACTCGTATGTTGTATTATAACTGCAGAATTAGTTCGTTTACGTTTTGTAAACCTTATTTTCTTGCCTAAACACAGAGACCATCCTCCTGTACTGTATGACCTAGCTGGGGACGAATAAAACTATTTGTGTACGTTTACAAAGATCTGCACCATTACTTATGCCCTGGTTACCTCGGAGCGATTAATGTTCAGCCGTGGAGTTTGGAAACCTGTATCCTGGCAGCGGGTAAATAAGAAGGTACGAAATGTTAACGAGGTGTGTAACTTTCCAGACCGAGTATCTTGGCCGTTGGATCAGCACTGTAACGTCTGGGGGACAGGAGACCTTGGCGCTGATTCTTTTCAAGAACGCTATGAATGTGAACACTGTAGCGCGTCGTACAGCCAGAAACGCAACTTGCAACGCCATCAGAAAATCGAGTGCGGCGTTGAACCTTCGTACAAGTGCCCTGCACCAGAATGCACCTACCGTGCTAAAAGGAGAAACACTTTACTTGTCCACTATACAAGAAAACATTCTTGACATTGTGTTTTTGTGATAGAAATAAGACGCTACAAAGCACTGACAACGAAGAAATATTTCTGTGTTTTTGATACTGACAGCTTATAAATGCATTATCTTTCGTCACTTATTGTTAAGAGTACTCTGTGTAGATTTCAAATCCTTTGAGCAAACTCTTAAAAAATTCGTTTTTGTAACACAGTATTTCGTTTCTTGACCCAACGTCTCTAAAAAAGGGTACTAGCAGTCAAATTAGTTTAGACCGCTCATTTTTTTAAAACCTCGGCAGCTTTGTAACGAAACGAGACACAAAGAAAGAGCTAAGATCAAATTGATACATCTCCTGATTGATTGATTGATTGATCTTTATTTGTCCATATTACATAAAATTAAGATCTCACAATTTTATTTCGTGCTTTTCTGACGTATCTCTAAATTGCGGAGGTTTAAAAGAAATGAAGCAATCATTTTTTGACTGCTAGTGCCTTACATCTTGTTGTATTCGAGGCTAGCTAGTGTTCGAGCCGCTTCCCTGAAATTCGGTTCAGTTTCTGGACTTACTGTTTGTCGAACGCGAGACTTTCTAGAGAGGAGACGTTGATTAAAAAAATAATCGTATAACATCATCAGGTTTTGTATACAACCTTTTTTTCTAATGTTACTCTCTTTATTGCAGACGGGGACTTAGCTGTTCAGTGGTCAGCTGATTTCGAGGTTTCTGGTAGCTCAGTGGTCTTCTCCGGCCACAACGGTGTAGTGACTGACACTGGTGTCCGGTACAGTTGTCCGAACTGTCCGTCATCCTACAGACAAAAGCGAAACCTACAAAGACACTTAAGCCTCGAATGTGGAAAGGTTCCAAAGTACCAATGCCCTGTGCCGTCGTGTTCCTACAAAAGTAAACGACGAAATAATTTATTTGGCCATATGCGGAGACACACCGACAGCGAAAGTCAGTTCATAACTGTTGTCCCATCTACGGGGAACTAGACTCACCACAATTATGTGGTCTACAGAAGCTGTGTCTATGTTCTCATGTGTGTGCGAAATGTGATCGAAGAAAACCACAGTATTAACCTATTTTTAGTTCTAGTATAAATTATTCGTGTGCCATGTCTCTTTGTTGGAGATACATTTAGTCTTTGGCTTTATCGCTGATTGCTGTGAAATGAAACCGTGTATTTAAAATGAATTAAATCCTTCCCAATCTGTTTTCTACCAACTCATGCATCCATTCATTTCACCCTGATCTCCGATAACGGCATGGAAAACCAGCTTGCACAAATATTGGAGCCAGTAAACGCTGGTGGACATTTTGACAAAATCTCCTTCAAGGCTTCTAAATTATTCTAAATCTAAAAAAAAACTCGAGCAGAAAGTATCAAAAGTGTGGTTTCGTCAGAAGTCTCTCGGGTATTCGTACTGAAGAACACTCGTAAAGGTGGTTCTTGGTCCAAAACGAGTTGAACTAAATTGTTCCCTGGCTGCCTCTATAGTATTTCATGAGAACTAGAATCTCGGAGTTCCATCGGATGTTATCGGAACTCATTCCTTCAAATTCTCTTTTCACCGAGAAAACACACAAATATCTGTTCTTCGCTGTGCAAATAATAAGGTAACCTCAACAGAATCCATTCCAGGTAGCTTACTTCTATATTTATTTCATTTTCTTCTCCTCTATCAGCTTTTCGTGGAAATTTGTTATTGTTCATTGTTTCTAACACTCTTTTCTGTACCCAGGCGGACCCGTTCGTAACTGGCTTACGGTGACACGGAGACACTCGAAGAGAAAACCATCAGTCGTGTCATCTCGGAAAGTCGATCACTCGAAACGGAGTGTGAGAAACGGCCCCAAAGGAGCATACGCTTGCGAGAAATGTGGCAAAGTGTATTCGTTACGGAACAATCTGTCTCGACATACTCGTCTTGAATGTGATGTAGAACCTCAGTTTCAGTGTCCTTTTTGTCCTCATCGCTCGAAACGAAACGACCGAATCATGGCGCATATTGCGACCCAGCACGAGGACAAGTTGTTCCAAATGTGATATGTTGTGTTTCCCAAGCGCGTTATTATTACTACAGGGTATTTAGTGATGCTGATGTCCATTTTTGTGGTGTTGAAGGCAAAGAAAATGCTGAAGGAGGAGTGATGTTTTCTCCCAAAGTGGTTAAGGTAGATTCGGACAAGTTGCTCGTTGTCATGGCAACGGGAAGGGGTGATCTTACGGGACGCAGGTTCTCAAACAGCACGGCACTGTTTTTGTAAACAATTGCGTCTTTATTCCCGCTTGTAGTCTTGAACCGAACAAGTTCTGTTCTCACCAAAAGGAGATCCTGGGTCTTCAAAAGGGTAGATTGTGCTATTCTCGACAATTCTTATTGGGAGTGCACAGACTTTTGATACACTGTTTATATTTTTGTAAAAACAAAATGTTATGTATGTAGGCTAACGTGTATTGTTTTAGTTGCACTTTGTACCTTTGTTGAACCTCGTATTCATGGTCCGTCGAATCCAAAGCACGAATAAATATTTTGTACCATCATGGCTCTGTTATCTTTAATCGCTAGTGGCAATCCTGAGGACGTGTTCGCCTGCAGCTGAACTCAATACTTGGTTCAAGTTTAAATTATGCTTGCGATAAGTTTGGATCCTGGAGTTTGCAATATACCTTCTCAGAGGTTTGAAATGACATCCCTTCCTAAATTAAATTTGCATAAAGTTTGTGGTACAGCTCTGTCAGACCCAGTAATGTTCAGATAACGTTTGGTAAAGGTTAGCACTCGTTTGATTTAGTAGATTTAGTTATGCTGAGGATTTAATCAGCAAGTACGTTAAGTAAAACAAGTACCGCTAATTGAAATTATCCAAATCTATTTTACAATATTTAAAAGTGTGATATCCCTTTCCTGCGGTCGCAGACCGTTCAATCAGCGTCTTTCCGCTCTTCAACTTATGGTTTCGTAAGCCATCATTTAGCACCGTGTTTTGGTCAAAATTAGAAGTCTATGGTCTTCGACTAACTTAGCTCTTGGAACGTGCTCAGGTCATGGCTTTGGATCATCCCAGTGGTGCCCTCTGCCTGGGTTCTTCGAAGACTCCTCTCGCACGCTGCGTCCTGCCAACATAACAATGCTAAAGCCACTTCATCACGAGACGTTTCAGTGTGTCGATTGCGGCAGTAGCTATTCGCACAAGCGGAACTTGCAGAGACACCGGAAAGTGGAATGCGGCAGAGAGCCTCAAGAAATCTGTCCGGCGTGCCCGTATCGGGCCAAGAGGAAGAACGAGCTGCGGAGACATGCTGCAATAAGGCACGGACTAACGCTACCATAGTCGACGCAGTCGTTCGGCTAAGTTCGGATGTGTTCGGAATAGCAGCAAAGTCGTTCGGAAATCTTCGGCTGCTCCTAGTAGAAGACTTCGCTACCGAGCATATCCGAAGCTACTAACTTCGCCAGGACAGATAGGGGAACTCGTAGACTTAACTTTGAAAACGACTGTGTAATTTAATACCTGTGCATTTGCCATCTTTTTATTTGAATCGGATTCGAGAATGGTATGCTACTGTGAGATCGTGTAGGAATAATCAGTAAAAGGCGAGGAATACATTTGGACATAAACCAAGACTGCCTTGCGTGGTGCAAATCTGAATTTGTGTCAAGATTGTACGCTCTAAATGACGATTGAGTGCGAGATTGTACGCTTGCGTAAGCGTTTTTTACATTAACAGTTGAAAAAACGCATGAAACATCAGTGTACGCTAACCATCTCAAGCGTTTTCTTGTACAGCTGAGGTGCCTTGCTTATGACTGAATCACAAAAACTTTCAGCGTTCGTTTTGTACGCTTTTTCAATACGCTGAATACGTTTTTGTTGTAACTGAGGTGCGTATCTGTAATACAGAAAACTCTGCGGATCTTGAAAGACCGACGGAACTGTGATTTAGTATTAACTGATATTGGTACATTTTCTGACCAATAAGCTTGCTCTCTGCTTAACGTTTTTATTTATTAGTGAACTGAAAGGCAGATTTTTAGTTGTTTGTTTCTCCTGTTCTTTCGAAATCGCGAATGTTTGGTTAAGAATGAGAAAAACATGATGGGGAGTTCTTTCTCCAGAAAAGTGATAATTTTATACCACCTTTTTTAAAAAAAAATTGAGTGAAAGATTTTGTAGTAGTGTGTTACAGAAGCTTGTCTAAAGCTGAATCATGCTTGTCGTGCGAACTAAATATACTTATGTACATTTTATAGCGTGTTTAAGTTTTATTGACCGTTCATGTTAAATATCGTGATCAGTAACAATGATCAGTGATCATTTAGTTGTTATAAAGTCGGTCCTATCAGTATTGAGTTACTAATTAGGATGCGAAAGTGGTCGGTCGCAGAATTCCGACTTTAAACTTAATCAGAGAGGTATAGAAAAATAAGAATGATGGAAGTAGAA
>Ga0058701_10001457_pt1 | contig 16794 bp, 13 predicted proteins | sample AgamicOrMae_FD_97039 | JGI IMG/M metagenome (GOLD analysis project Ga0058701, IMG submission 97039) | Agave microbial communities from Guanajuato, Mexico - Or.Ma.e | ecosystem: Host-associated > Plants > Phyllosphere > Phylloplane/Leaf | place: Guanajuato, Mexico | collected 2012-06-04
GAGCAGGTTGCGGAAGGCTTTCCAATTGTTTTGGGCTCAGACAACAAATTACAGAAAGGAAAAAATCACTTTCGCTGGAGAGGACCATTTAGGCAACAAATACTTTGAGGTTCATAAACCCATTGGCGATCGCAAAATCCAAAGGTACTTCAAGAGGCCTGGTGTTGACAGCTTCGATAAATTGATGGAGTCAGCCACTGCACCTCCATTATGGGATGCATGGTTGAGGTTTCGTCGCGATAAGCCTCCCACCAAAGAGGAGATGGAGGACAGTCTCGAGTATTATAGGATGCAGCAGGCTAAACACGCTGAAAAGAAGAAGCTAGAGACTGAAGAGGCCGAGAAAACGAGAAAGAAACAGGAGGAAATGAAGACTAGCTCAGCAGTTGCCCCCAATAGTCTCAATAAGCCTAAGAGGCAGGTGCCACCAGGTTCTTACGGGCTTAAGTCCTAAATGAGATCCTTTATAACTGGTAAATTCATCAAACTTTGATTCTCCACAGATCTACATCAATATCTACACTTTTCCTCCTATGAAATTTGAAGGTGTTATCCAGATTGTAACGCAGCTGAGCAATCGGTTTCGCCTGTTTCACGCCCCACTGTTTGGTCTTGGACGATATGTACTAGCGTAGTATAATAGCAAGGGAATTTTGATTGATTATCGGGCAATCAGTTTGTAAGATCATGTGATACACTCAATTTTTAGGTTTCAGATAAATAGTATTAAATACTTACTTCTCTTGTTGAAGTCTTATGCAGACTATAAACTGTGTTTTTTGAAATCTCAATACCTCTTTTGAGAAAAACCATGTCTAAACCCCTATTGTTCTTCGTTCCAAACGGTGGGTTCATCATGACGGTGTCAAATAAATTGTTGAATGGAAGCCAAAATCTGTCGTACTCACACGATGCAATATCAGCTAGTATGAAGTTGAACTGTCCGCAAGCCCTGTAGGCATCAATCAACGAGTCTTCTTCCTCTGAAAACACGCTAATCATGTTTTGGGAAGCTAGCTGAATTGCAGATTGATCAATGTCAATCCCGTAAACTTGCTCGGCCCCGCAAAGGATACTGCCGACAGTTAGACGGCCAGTGCCACAACCCAAGTCTGCGACCAGTTTACCATGAAAGTCTCCATAGGTAGAATCTATTGCGTTTATCACTAGGGCTGCTATATGCGGAGGAGTCGCATATTGCTCCAAAGCGATCTTCGGCTGTTCAAAATCTTCTATCTCTTCAAAACATTCCTCAAGACGTCTCACCGTCCATTGCTTGGGAGCGCTTCGCCTCCTGTTTTCATGTTCCATCATAGTCAGTCATACGCGTAGAGACTTCAGGTAGATAGACGGTTCTAGTAGGATGGGATTGCTTATCGTGGCTCAGCATTGATCCATCGATGTTAGACGCGAAATCGCCAAAGACCATTGGCGATTCGGGTTATCCAGAGATCTTGTTAGGCCGATAGAAGAAGATTTTCTGACCTGCATTTGTCCTCACAGGAATATTCTCACAACTCTCAGTCACAATTGAATCATCTCATCTCATCAATGGTTTTCTTTCCCGCCCGATCCCCGTGCGCGAGCAATGCTGCATTCACATGGGCTTTTGTATGCTGTCGTCGGCTTTCACTGCACTTGTCGCTCCTTCGAGAGGACCTAGTTAAGCGCTTTCACAAGTTTATTCAAATTAGCTTTAGAGTATCTTGATGGAAAACTCTCGGCTCTCTCCTGTTCATTCGAGTCGTTGGTATGTCGACACACCAAGAAGCACAGCTATTTCTACCTCCCTATTGGCTAATCACGCAGAGTAGGGCTCTCCATGTCTCGCTATTTCTACTCGAGAGCTAGCTTCAGATAACTTCCGAATCCATCGAGTAGATCTTATAGATCATTCTCACTCCGATAACCTGCGATCTTCATTTGAATTTGTACATCTCAACTGCATAGAATATTCCCGCTGAGATCTAGCAACCTTCCCTGCGGACATCTTTTACGTCGAGCTGTCAGAACCTATCAGGCCTCTCTGAATATCATTCAAGTAAGATGATTGTGGTCGAGGCGGCTGAATTAGGGTGAATTCTCGGATCATTTGGCTTGAAATGCAAGATGATTAGAGTCGCCTCGAATTGGAGAGACCTTCGTGGCATAAACTTGCACCATTGTCATTGAATCAATTGAGACACCCAGATGTAAGCTAAGCATTACAAATTGGTTGATGGTGTACAAGCAAAGATTTAAGGATGAGTGTTGAACTGGATAAGGCACCGCGAGATCTTTTCATATTTATGACATGCGTTGTTATGCTATTTAGTGAACCATTAAGGGATCGTTCGGCGCCAACAAGCACAAAAAGGTGTAGAAATTTCAATTAAGCGACTAGACAAGATTGATTGCCTAACGGGCCAGGCGAAACAACGGCACGCGTCTCAAGGGGGCAGATTCTTGTTTCTAGCGTTCCGCCATTTACTAGGATTTATCCTTGCTATCGTATAACAACAACAAAGACAGTTGAACAAGATTGTGAAATTGTGAATAAGGTGCACTTTTCAATTTAAAAACGAACGAGAGGAAGCGCGAGAGCCATAGACAGAGAGAGACAGAGACAGGCGGAGAGTCACAGACTGAGAAAGTGAGAGAAGAGCAGCATCATTTGTTTGGGAAACTAGACTTACTTGTCCTCCATTTTGTTTAGGGCCCAACCTAGAGGGATCGAAGTTGCAGCCTTTGCCGAGAGAAGCTCCCTTCCTTTTCCTTTCTGCTGCTCTTCCTTGTCTGATTTAACATCTTCTGGAGTTAAATCTAGCGAGATGGAGAAAACTTCCAAGTTATAGTTAGAGTTAGACAAAAGGAGAAGTTTCCCAACTCTTGTGCGTTGTCGTAAATATCTTAATTTTATCATCGTTTAGCCGACAGAAGATTTACAAATGACTACACCACGTCCACGTAGAACTGGCAGACATCTGATCCAAATGGCGGAAGGATACAGGCCGTGTTTAGTAGCAATAATTACGCTCATTCAAGCTTCAGAACAATTGGCCGTGAACAACGAAGTCAAATTGTAATACGATTACCACTCCCTAGCATCCCTAAACATGGACGTGTAGCTCATGGGCATCGTCATCTTGTTCGCTTTCACTAGATTCACTGTTTGTGTTCAAACCATTTGATGTAAGCCAAAACGACACAGAGCGACAGAGGCAAAGAGAGACAGAGACAGAGACAGCGAGAGGAACAGAGAAGAGGCGCAGTGCACGCACAAAGCCCACAGTGGGTCTGGTGGTGGTGGGCAGGACGACCACCGAAAGGAAAATAAAGATAGAGTAACGATCCACTTTCAAGTCCACTCGGTGAGGATCCACATGAAAATATCAACTGTTTTTAAACAACCATGGTATCAGTCGAATCAGCCAATCACGACTGCTACCAGAGAATTCTTCTCAAACAACCAACACCAATTCAATCCAGATCGTCAACCAACAAAACAATCCTGACTCACTCGTGTCAGAATGATTTCTCAGCGAATGTACAAGTTTCTTATTGTTACCCAGTTCCTCGAAGCTCAACAAATCTTCGACTATATAAGCACCACTTTCACTTGTTTCACCCAGCCATCACCCACACATTGTTCTTACAATTTTTAATTACCTCCTTACTTATCAATCGAAGCCAATCTGCACTGAGTGAGTGCAACTTCGATAGATACGATACCGGTTGCTTTTCTCAGGCAAATTTTGTATGCGATCGCGATACGAACTATTGTGTATGTCATCCAGAGACACCCATCTTGGTTGAAGAGAGATTCTGTGTCAAAAAAGCCAAGGCGAATGAAACCTGTGAATATAATCAGCAGTGTGATAACTTCAATGGATATTACTGTGCTCATTTCTCAGACGTTCATGAACAGTTCTATCTATGCCCACATGATCCGTCGAATCTACATAAGAGCCCCTTGGCATCAATATCGAGCTATGAGGCTCAAAACAGGTGCAGATGTTTGAGAGTGGCTGATCGTGCTGAGAGAAATCAAACTCCTGATGGTAAACAGCGCCACAGTGCCGAAGACTCTTGGCAGCTACTGAAGTCTCCCCCGTTGCACAACTCGTGGTCCAGCGCGGAGCACAAAAACAACAATAAGCATACAATACCGCAGTCCTCAAACGGCCATCATCACGCTAACCATCATCACTCAGGAGGCTCTATTTTGCCAAGATTGGTCTGGATATTCCTCATAATTACCCTATTATCGCTCATTGCCTTTTTATTTTTGATCAAATTTCAGTCCTACAGAACAGATCGTCCACTACACTTAGCTGATGATCGACGCTCTATCAGTAGCGAACCAGATGTACCACCGCCATATGAAGTAGCAATAAGGATGAAACTATAGTGAAACATGACCGACAAATGAAGAAATCTAAGCTCACGACGACGTACTATCACTGTCACGATTACATTTAACTTAAATAGCCACACACATACAAACAAGAAATCTGTGATCTCTATGCGATCTGCAAGTATAACTCAGCCATCAACTCACGCACATCATCTACATTGAGCGGAATCAATTTACTTAACAATATGTTGCCTAGAAGAAAAGATCTCCTTAAGAAAGAATCGAAAAGTCAGCTAAATCAAGCCGAGCCCTCGGTATCGGGACACAAGTCGAAATCTGAATCGTCTTCGACGCGAGGTGAGAAAAGGAAAGCTCACGATCCTCATGAGGAAGGCAGTGAGTATCTAAGGAGGAAGCATAATTTCATCAAATCGACTATACGGGTCGATTATCAGCCAGATATCTGTAAGGACTACAAGGAGACAGGTTTCTGCGGTTTTGGTGATTCTTGCAAATTTCTACATGATCGTTCCGACTACAAGCACGGTTGGCAGCTCGAACAAGAGTGGGCTAAGGGTCAGTACAAGGAGGATGAGGACGACAAGTATCTCATTAGGGACGATGAAGAAGATGGAAACAAAGATGAACAAGACAATATCTGTCCAATTTGTAAGCAACAATTCCAGGATCCGATTGTGACCAAATGCAAACATAATTTTTGTGGTTCCTGTGCAGAGAAAGAGTGCACCGATAGATGCTACACTTGCCAGAAGCCAACCTCGGGAATCTTCAAAGTGGCCAAGTTAACCGCTTCCAAAGTGTCATAGCGATATCCTGACATGATGGATATGAAGGAAAAGTTGAACCTCAAAAGACCGAAAAGAGATCCAGTCTCAAGAGTTCAGTTCCTAATGAGTTTTCGCCCAGGGCAGATCGGGTATAGCCCGACAATCATAATTTCCGCGTTAATCATAAAATTGATTTTGTCTGCTATTGTCTTCCACCAATTCACCGCTTTGTTCCCCCTCATCTCGACCATTTGTCTTCACAATGCTACCAGCATAAGGGGCCATCTCGCTGCCCTGTTCTTGTGTCTGGTCTTCTCTTTTCCTCTGCATTCGTCTATCCCTTTTTTCCCTTTCAATGAGCTCGTCGATCACTTGCTCCAGAGCCCTTATCTCCTGCTCCGGCGACTCGCCACCATGATTACCGGGCGACTTTGTTAGCGGCCCAGAGTCGTTCGCCTCAGTCTGATCTTGCAACTGACCATAGTTTTCCGTCGACTCTGCGGGTTGTCTTGGCTCATCAATGGTAGCCTGGTCCTCGTTCTCATCCATATCTGTCTCTTGTCTACCTAGGCGATCATGCTCATTATACATCGTTCCCGGGTCGTTTTCTACCAGCCCGTCATCGTGGACCTGAGAGGTTGGACCCCCGACAAGTCTACCTCGTGAACTTGAGCTCTGCCAATCAATTGGTTCAGGCCTGCGAGCCGCCTCCTGATTGCGATCATCCATCTCCGCCTCCTCCTGCTCCCGGCTTATTGGGCGTCTGATGGGCTTTGTATTTGGATCTTCCGACCGGAATTGGTGATCTCCCGTCACTGGCCTATCTCCGTTGAGTTCGGACTCCCTTTCCGAGCCTTCACTGCTCAAGTCCGACTGGTCGGGGTCTTGGTGATCTTGCTGGTCCTCCTGGTGAAAAAGATTAGCCTGTTCGTCTGTGCGCCCTATTGGGCGATAATGCTCGCCGGAAGCCTCAGTGCCCTCATGTGCCGATGTCTGGTCTCTGATCGGACTAGGCACCCTATTTCTGACCAAGCGATTCATCCTGCCGAGCTGATGCGGGTTATGGTCGGAGTCTGCAGTCGCCAGCATAACTGGCGAAGGCCCAACGTCGACACCCTCCTCCACGGCTTCCATCGGAGCGAACTGCATTCGATGAGACTGAAATTCGTCCAAATTTATCTGACCCCCCTCCGAATCGTCGCCCTCCTTTTCGGCCCCTCCTTGAGTTGGAGTGGGCACCTCTGGAGTACTTTGAAGGTCTCTAGCCACCTTGATCAGTTGGTCTTTGGTTGTGTACAGTTTCAACCTATCCAACAGTCTGGCAACACGCTCGTCCATTGATCTGGCTGTGCTGGTTGTTGGTTCACTCGCTAAACGACCCTTCTTTTGACGATTGCCAGGAGGCTGGCTGGTTGTTGGCGACTCTCTTTGTCTGGGACCACCATTTTGTCTCCCTTGAGCGCCATCATTATCACTGGATCTAGCCGACCTCGAGCTGAGACCTGGTGAAAGCCTTGAACTAGTGCTCGTCTTATCCCCAGCGTCCTGTTTCTTACTGTTCCTCATGTTTGCTTCTTGTGAGGTGCTAGGTTTCGTGATGGGTCCCGCTCGGGTCGCTGGTTGCGCTCTTTCCGTGTGGTTGCGGGACGCTGTCTCCCTCTGCCTCTGGCTAGGGTTCGTCTCCTGCAATTGCTCACTAGCGTCCGGCCACATTTGGTACCTCTCGTTACCCTTTGCTCTCATGCTCTCCCTATAAGGGCGCACCTCGTCCACCTGTGGCTCTATAATACTCTGAGCACCGTTCTCTTGGCTATCCTTGACCACCTGCTGACCGCCCTCATGCCTTGGTTGAGCTTTTCTCGCCCGGCGCACCATATCTATCATTTCGGCATCCAACATTAGTTTCGGGCGGGCTTTGTTACCCGCTGACTGCCGATCGTTTTCTCCCCCCTCAGCCAAAACATCCTCCATCTCTTCATCGTTCATAACCATTGCGGGAACTCCGCCCTGCTCGCTCAGCGCCTCTACAACTGCCCGCCGGAAAGTCACCGGTCTCTGTTTGCTTGATGCTGTCTGCTTACCTGCCGACTGTCCACCATCGTTCTTGCGCACCGCTAACTTACTTGCCTGCTGCTCGCGACGACGCTCCGAGGATCTCTTCTCCATGGCACTATTGGATGCCTTTGGCTCCTCAAGGTCCTGAAAACCGATAGTTAGCTTTGCCCCACCAGGTTGCGTCGAGTGGGCAAACTTTTCTTCTTTACCATCGACCTCTGTGGCCAGAGAGCCCAGATTTATTACAATCCTCTTGGGTAAGGCTTTTTGCTGCTTCTGTGCAGAATTCTGAGACATCTTTCTTTCCAATTCACGCATTCTTGGCCCCCCAATTCCGCGTTCATAAGCCTTCTCCAGTTGGCCATACTGTTCGTCAAAGGAGACCCCACTCTCTCTTGTTGCCCCGGTCCTTGACTCGTGGCTTTCCAGTTTCCTGTCTGAGCCATCGTTGGGTGGCCCGCCCGATCTATTGGCTACCTCCACTTGACTAGTGCTACCCCCTGCTCCAAAACCATCAGTCGTTATGATTTGAACCGCAATCCGTTGCTCCTGAGCCAGATGGTCTTTGGTATCTGATTTGGTATCATTGGTGGACTGGTCAGCTAGTCTATCTGATTGCTCGCCGTTGAGATTACCCTTTGGGTGGAGCTCCTTCCTCCCGCTCACCAGAGAACCCTGGCAGACCGTTGCGCAAACGAGAGTGAATATGAGAATTGAAGGACTATTGCTGCGGAGCATATGCTTGAGGCGGATTATAAGATTTTTGGAATTTCTTGGTTGCATCTTGTTCAACTTGCATGTTATTTTCTTCGAGAGCATTACAATAGTTTGATTTTGACTTTCTATTTGATTTGTACTCATTTGATTCTAGAATCTTGCAATTCGACAATTCTTCAATAACTCTCAATTATCAAAAATTCTCAATGTTCTGAATGTTTTTGAATCTCGTTTCCGCCTGACTCATAAAATGACTACTGAATGAGAATGGATCGTCAAAGGTCCGTCTGGGTGATGGGCAAGCTCCATGAAACGGTAGATCAGCTTTCTGTATGATTGATTCTAGCCAATGGATGCGAGTAGAGGAAAGACTATCCACAGACGCCTCAATGGTCTGACATTGTATTACTTCCGTCAAACAACTTGATCTTGGCCATCATCAACCAAGATGCTAGCTTGGAACTTGCTCAAACGTACCTAGGTTGTCATTCAAGGGTTTAGAAGAGATTTTTTTATGCAAATATCGCCCAGCCAGCGACATTGGCTTTTTGCTTCTGGACTACTTTTTTGCATTGGTCCCTTTTGAAACATGTATCCAGAATTTTACTAGCCCGCCGAAGCGGATGGATCAGATGAGCTGAGGGTGAAAGCGACGATTTTTTCTCCTCTGTTCAAAGTTGGCTGCATCTTTAAACTGACTTCTGAGTGATGGCTCTTGTTTGTGGAAGGCAAAGGACAACGAAAGCATAGACCTAAGTGCCACCAAGTGATGGTCTACCTTTCCGTGGTGATTAGTTGTGGAGCTTGCTCATGATTGTCTAGCTCACGGAAAGTTCAATTCTCCTCCTAAGATACCGATGATGTTACCTGATCATGATGCACAGGAATGAGATTCACAATTCAACCCATTGCCAACAATCAATTGCTGTGCCCATGGAGCAGTTCCTGTTTGGTCCTTAGCATCGAGATTGTGCGCATTTACTGAGTGCGGTTGGTCTCGCATATTGAAGTTCACAGTATCGCCCTCGAAGATCGAGAGCAGTAACCACCACGAACTCTTGGGATCTTTCGATTTTGACCCGCATCAATTCTGCCTCTGATTCATCGAAAATCGGATTGATTTCAAATTTGAGCCGGAAATGGATTGATAACGTTCCTGGGAGAGGATTCCAGGCGCGCTGGACTAGATCAGAATACAATGAACTACATTACGCACATTGTCACGGCTAAAACGACGTTGTGAAGATAGCCAGATCTTGCAAATGAAAAAGGATGACTTAGACAGAGACCTGAGATTTGGGATTTCAGATCGAATCAGATGGATCTCGTTCCTCTTGATGATAATTACTCACAATAGAAGCTCAATATTCGTTCAGTCGGGTAGCTTAAGTTGAAACTAGGCCAATAGGATGCGAGTCCTCGGAGAAAGAGTTATCTCAAAGGCACTTTCAAACCGCTCAACTAAAGTGGCAGTAAGATTGACAAATCCTAGGCTTGGTAGCTCTTATGATAGAGATGGGGGCTCTAATTCACCAGAAATGAGCAAAGTGTTGGATTAAGGCTTGAGTAACAACACTCTGTAATCCCCGCTATGCAACCACACGTATTTCCCCTCATGATCATGTTCGTAAATCGCGCTACAAGCGCACGTGCAAGATTCCATATTCAACGTGTACCAGATCAACAAAGACTACACCTAAATCTGAGTCCTCAAATATGTCGCCAAGAAGACTAATACCCTTTTACAATCCCCTAGACCCCACTCATCCTAGGATATGGCCGGATTACAAGCTAATAATGCCGATATGTGCTGTTGGCAACATTGGTCAGCTGGCTTGTGATCTGATCATTTCGACATTACTCAGTCGTCAAGAATGCTACCTTATTGGTAGAATATACTCTCCTGCCTTAATGCCAGTCGTCGGACCAAATGCATATAGTTCAAGGTCTGGTCCACCGACTACAAGCACAGAGGTATATGAAAGTAAGAAGCATAAGTTGGTCATCTTGCAACAAAGAACTTCATACTTCAAACAACTCAAGCATATTTACATATTAGAGCTAATACAGTGGATTAAAGAATCAAAATTCGACCAATTATTAGTTTTAACTAGTTCATTTGCTCAATGCAATCCAGACTTGAGTCAACTGGGAAATCTAAACAGTTGTGCAATTGCAAGCATTAGCACCAGCTCGTTTTCTGAGCATGAACAAGCAAGTCAGTGGAGGGACCTCAACTTGAAAACCTTGCCACGAAAAGGTAGCCAATTTAAGGTTGTCGCTCAAGATGGATTGACATATTTACCCGGGAGTGGTCTCACAAAACCATTGATTAGAGCCTGTGAGAAAGCTTTTATCCCTGCAGCTTTCATTGTTGGTTTTTGCTCAGAGGGCATAAATATAGAGGACTGTTACAGAATTGTGGACATTGTTGATCGCTACATCGGCCTCAACTCAGTATCGAAAGACAATAATAAGCTGGAGGGAGGGGAAAGCGACAACAAAATGCCCATTTCAACCGACTTTGGTGATATTAAAACAGAGGCAAGCAAGCCGGTCACATTCCAGGATAGAATGAACGCTTGGATCGAACCTTATTCCTGGTCCCGAGCACAGTGTTAGAGCCATCTTCGCATTCGTTGTGATCTATCTAAATCCAAAATCCGCCTGATGAGTTATTCCTGGAGCCTGGTATTTTCCAGTTCGGGGATACGTGACTAGAGAGCAGGAGGGGTGGGGAAGCTCGCTGGTGTGCCAATTAACTAACAAACGACGTTGAGACAATCGTCAATACGACTAACTTATGGTCAATGGGTCCACTGGCTGTCTCAAACACGAATCCATTTGGTCTACATGTGCCTGTCGAATAACCAGAGACAATCATGTACACCCAACACTCACCCTCAAAGGTACCTAGGGACTAGTGTATATGGTTGCGCCATGAAAACTCACGATTCACTGTTCACATACGGCAGACGACAATCAGTGTGGTAGCAACAGTTGTGAGATACGTCTCATGTGAAAATACTAATAAAGATCCCTCCGCAGGCTCACCTACGGAAAATTTGTTAGATCTTGTGCCTCCCTGGCATCTTTCGCCATGAATTTGAGCTTGGCAACTTCCTCGCCCATTGTCTGAAAGGGGACCACTTCTCCTCGAGAGCAACTGGTTGCAGCTCCCGTTATCTAAATCAAACACTCAGTTATAATCCTTTTGTTCAATGATCGAACTATCTCCAGCCCTCTTGATCACACAGCCAACTCCCTTGCGAGTTCTGGTCACTCTCGTGCAGCTAAAACCCGAGCAGGAAACTTCGCCGGAAACCGCATTGGCGATCCAGAGTATCTGCTTGCATTCATGAGCAGTCAAATAATTATCGAGATCGAAAGGATATTACGCGGTTAAACTCTGGGCTGGTCACGAAATTATTGCGCGGAGTTTAACGACGCTAGAGATAGACTATTGCACAGCCACAATAGCCATATTTGATCAGCTTGAAAGCTTGATTAAAGCACTAGGCAATTCTTATTTTAGGGGAAGTGAAGCGTATTTGCAACATGATTGCCGAGGGAAATGCCGGCAACCACAGCACCATCACCTATGTGTGGGCCGGATCTGGAGAGGGTCTACATCTGAAGACAAGCGTTGGTTATTCAATGACGAAACGTAATCAAATTTCAGTTCGATTATTTGGTTTTCAGAGTTTAGGAATGATAGCTGCTGTTGCGATACCACAGTTGTTATTGTGATTACGAGCCATCATGATGTAACCGTCTTGCCCCCATGTTTCGCTCCAGGAGTTCTTAACCAGCCAATAATCAAGTTTCGATTGCTTGTCGTAACCATAACCCACAACCAAAACACCATGATTGAGATATTCTTTTTCGTTGCCGCACACTTCGTCTAGTAACACACCATCTCCGTGATACATGAATAGATCTGTTGCCTGAATACCCACCGATACCGGACCAAATTTTGCCACCACCTGTTTCAATGTCTCTTCGTCACCAGTTGGTAAATAGACTCCCCCGTTATCTCTCATGAAAGACTTGGAGCTGTTGAATCTACACTTTTTGAAGCTTCCCTCATAAAGATAATCATCGTCAGTTTCGATTCCGTGTGTCTTGACATAGTTGAAGGCGTCTATGGGTAGGCCGCCATTGCATCCATTAGGATCTCTCTTGCGTTGCCGCTCGGCACAGTGCACAAGATTTTGCGCGCTCAGGGGAGCCAGTTTGGACTTGTTGATTGGAATCTCCTGACCCTCAAGTGCGCCGATGGCTGAAAAGGCCCAACATGAGCCACAATAGCCTTGATCTTGAACATCTGAAACTCTGTTCGGTGTTTTGCGCCAATCGAGCTCATCCGGCACCTCGACGTCTCGTTTCAGGATGTTCTGGAGAAACTTTTCTCCTTCGAGATCATTCTGTATCAGGGCCGAAGTCGCTCTGAATCCTTTCAGACTATTTAGCTCTTCTTCGGTCCGATCCGACAGGTGGTTTGTCTTGGCTTTGGAGTGCTCGTGTTCTCGGTTGAATTTGTCCACTTTAAGTTTGTTGGCGAAGAAGATGAGCTTTCTCAGAGAGTCCACGTCTTGGCTTGGGTATGATTTTCCAAATTGTTGCTTGTACGCCGCCCACTCGGTTGAGTTGAGGTTTGGCACCTCAGTCTGGAGCTCAGATTGCAGGTAGGACAGAGCCACCAAGCCGCTAAGAATTAGATGATGTATCGCCATTTTTCCCCTTATTCTTATTGATTAGTTGGAATCAGTGTCGATATCTTCTAGCCGATGATGCTGTTTCTCCACAGGCTTCTATATTGGATGATCCTTGACTTTGAAAAGCGCTGTTCTTCTCATTTCCGCAAGGTATCACGACCTTAGGGGAGCAGTGTGCTCACCAGTGAGTGACTGTTGAGAGAATATACACCAATCATGCATCTCCGAAGAATCAGATCTCAGCATGAGGCTTTAACGAGTTTTGGGTGCTCCTAGTGGACTGTCTCTACGAATGTTAGCCGGGAGGTATATTCATAGACATGTGTGAACTGTGTCACCGTACCTGAGAGCTGTTTTGTTGACCTAGTATTCGGAGTCATCTTTCCAGTAGCTCTGTCTCGCTGTCGTCGAAGTGTTTCATCAATACAGCTCTTCCTTGTCGACGGAAATTCAGATTTTCATCCGTTGGTTCAAGGAGATCCTAAAATTGAGACCTGGCTTTAAGGTAGATCACGAGTGACATTTGGTAACTCGTCCAACCCTAAGATCACCAGACAAATTTGAACCTCACGATAAACAGAATGGAATTAACAAGTTGTGGGCCGAGCATTGAATTGCTTCATACTTGAGCAGCCTAAGCTTGCCTCGTGCTCTTCCTCGATAAAAGTTTAATCCTAGTTTTCGTTCATATTTGACTTAGATAACTTCCTCAACTCTACACACTCACTTTTCTTCTTTCTTTTCTACTCGTAGTCGATCGAATGATTAACATCAAACTCGTCCGTGATTACACATGCTCACTCTCACTTATAATTGCAACAACAAACTCTTCCTATAGTTCCAACAAGTGCCCCCTGATTCGTCCGCTCCTTCTTCTTCCAGCGATCAGATGAAACCCTCAATGGAGATGCCCGGCAACCACCTCAACAATGGATGGTCAGTGTATCGCGAGCTGTCAAAATGAAACAAGCGGTTTCTTTGGTGAGCTCTTGGCAAAACTTCTGTGTCCTCCTCGCTATCGGACGATGATTCGCTGTCAGCCACGAACTCATTGAGATCATCCTGGTTCTCTTGCTGCCTATGCTGGCCCTTGAAAGAAGTTCTACAAGTTGGACAGGATGTGTCCTGCTCCAGCCACGATCTCAGGCATGAATTATGAAATAAGTGGCCGCAGGGCAATTTCCTTGCATTCTCCATGGTGTCCCAACAAATGGCGCATTCGTCATTAAATTCCTCTATCTCCTCCTGGGTTGCGTTCTCGAATTTGGACTCCATCAACTGTACAATTAACAAATAATGTCTATGGCGCCTAAATCGTCTTCTAATCTCTGTTGTGAGAGTGTGGATCTTTGTCAGACAAATTACACGTATTATTACTGATGAATGACTAACTATCGTCAGATGACCATTATGGAGCAGTTCCATGGATAACATTGAAAACGAAAATAGTAAATCTGTATAATAATTGATTGATGCACTCTTTTCTAATTGTGAATTGGGCCCCATATCATGGATAAGTACGAAGAATCTAGTTATAACAGATAGAACAAATATTAACACATAAGTCGAATCAGCTATCTGAAATAGCACATGGGTGGTTATCTCTTGCATTGGTATCATAACAGTGCATGCTATAGATATTGATAGTAGAAACAACATAAGTATCCCGATCTTGATTAAGGGGAACGCTTTGGTTGCTGGAGATGATGTTAGATATTCGAACCTATCCTTGCATAGTTTTGACAATAATAATACAAATCCCAATATAGCAAACCATACCGCCCATAAGGAACGTTCTTCATAAGTTTTTGTGTCTAATATGAAGAATATGAATATACCTTTCTGGATGATAAAATCCCAAAAGGTCTCACGTAGATGCTGTCGCTCGGAGCATCTCAAGGTTCCGAAAGTTAGATATTGTACTAATTCAAAGGTAATCAATATGAGGCAGCATATGGTGTTGGCCATGAGAAAAGATCCATTCTTATCAAATAGTTCTGCTATAATATCATCATCGTCGGGTCTTGTTTCATTCAGATATGTCTGTTCTGAGAGAGTTGATAGTGGTAGGGGGCTATGTGTGCCGTTTAGGCTCGAGGGGCTTGATTCTGGCGTAAATGTGGCTGTGGCTTTTATTGTAGAGTTCAAGGCATTTGATATGATCGTGGCCAAAGGGGATGATATGAACAAGTGTAGTGGCGATAGAAGAGTTTCACGTGTCGCTAAATAAGCCTGGGCTACTCGTTGAACTGGAAAGGATGGCTCCATCATGGGTTGGATATATGCCTGTTATAACAATATGTTAATCCTAGAGTTTGGTATGTAGTTTTTAGATTAACATGTATTAATTGCTTCCAGCTCAAACTATGATGCCATTTGTGGCGCTCAGACACTCATCTACAGCACCCGAAGCAATAATCTTGCAGTTTACCCTTGAAGATGAGAATCTTTCTCTTGTTTAACAACGATACAAAGTATTGTACAAGTGTAAACAATGCTGGTAAGTAGAATGACGACCATGGAGACGGTTCCAATGAAAACAACAACAACAACTGTTATAATGGAACTCTTTTTTGCCGAGTAAACGAGCAGCAGGAATTCAGGACATGCATTGCATATGGCCTACAGATGTAGGGGATGACGGAGGTTGAGCGCAGAGATTTTAACTGCGGGAGAAGAATAAGGTGTACAGGCCGGGATGTGCGCAGACTACAGTAAGAAAGTTTAGGTTAGACAGAATTCCAAGATTGGGTGGAGAGACCGTGACTAGTGGCGGGGGTGTGCCATTATGCCGACTGTTATCTCATGACTAGATGCGCAAGAGTTACGTACCTTGTTTTTGAGCAGTAGTGCACGCCCCCAACTGAGTTACACTCTTGAGCTAGTAACCTAGAACCCGCTAAGCCCACTCCATCGTCTTCGTGTTGATCTTGGCTCGGTGCCTCCTCTTTTGCACGGGATTTGTGCTCTTATCTTCATCAGTATCACTTGACGCAACGAGGATGATGCTCACGTCACCGATAATTGCAGTCAAACTCGTCCCACTCTCGAGCGCACTCTTAAATCGAACGGAAACGCATCTATGTCAAGTGGAAACAGCCAAAGGAGAGGATATGCATTCCTTTGTTCAAGTATTGGTCATCATGATCGAGCGTAGTCCAATTTCAGTGGTTTATTTTGTTCTTAAAACATCGGAAGTGTTGCTGCTGTTACGATACCACAACTGTTATTCTTATTACGAGCCATCCATGCGTAACCAGATTGTCCCCAATTAGTTCCCCAAGAATTTTTGACGATCCAATAATCGAGTCCTGATTTCTTGTCGTGACCGTAACCTATAAGTAGTACACCATGATTTAGATTGTCCAGTTTGTTGCTGCAATATTTGTCCATGAATACACCATCCTTATAGTGCACGAACTTCTGAGTTGCATCTATACCGACCGATATTGGGCCGTATGTTGCAACCAACAGCTTCATTATTTCCTCGTCAGCTGGCAAATAGAGAATCCCGGTATCTTTCATGAAAGACTTGGAGCTATTGAATCTACACTTGTTGAATTTTCCTTCATAGGGATAATCAGATTCAGTTTCAATTCCGAATTTGGCTACATAAAAGTAGGCGTCCTTCGGTTGACCACCGTCACATCCATTTCTGTCGTAGGAGCGCTCTAGTTCCGCACAATCGACTAGATTTTGTACACTCAAAGAGTTCAGTTTGGTCTTGTTGACTAAAATCTCTTGGCCCTCAAGTGCGCCGATGGCTGAGAAGGCCCAACATGAGCCACAGTCTCCTTGATCTTTAACACTTGAAACTCTATTTGGCTTATCGCGCCAATCGAACTCATCTGGCACGACGTCTCGATTCAAGATACTCTTCAGAAATTGCTCGCCCTCGAGAGTATTCTGCATCGGGGTCGAACTCGGCCTGAATCCGTTCCGACGCTTCAGCTCTTCCTCAGTCCGATCTGAGAGGTGGTTCAGGCCAGCCTTGAAGTGCTCATTCTCTTGGTTCAATTTGTCCACTTTCAGTTTGTTGGCGAAGAAGATAAGCTTTCTCAGAGAGTCCACGTCTTTGCTTGGGTATGATTTTCCAAATTGTTGCTTGTACGCCGCCCACTCGGTTGAGTTGAGGTTTGGCACCTCAGTCTGGAGCTCAGATTGCAGGTAGGACAGAGCC
>Ga0058701_10001458_pt1 | contig 16794 bp, 15 predicted proteins | sample AgamicOrMae_FD_97039 | JGI IMG/M metagenome (GOLD analysis project Ga0058701, IMG submission 97039) | Agave microbial communities from Guanajuato, Mexico - Or.Ma.e | ecosystem: Host-associated > Plants > Phyllosphere > Phylloplane/Leaf | place: Guanajuato, Mexico | collected 2012-06-04
ATGCCGGTATCTACAAAAAAAATTGACTTCCAAAAGAGACATTAGGATTAGTGTCTTGAAACCAATTTTGTAATTAAAAGTATTCATTGACTCATCTGAAATGGATCAGGATAGTCTTAACCTTTGCTAAACGACACAAATCACAATTTAAAGTCCGCCGCCGCTGCTGCGGGCTTTTACCCCAAGCTCTTATCGCTTTGCACGCCACCTAGCGGGAAGACAACCTATTGCCGCAAGCCTGCAGTGAACCGAAACAGAACACGCCGCGCCATCTAGCGGAGAGTCAAAAGCTGTGCTAGCAACCGCTCGGACTCGGAACAGAACAAAAACTGTACGCACACGCCATCTATCGGGGAACCAAGAAGTTGTTACCCTCGAAGCGCCTGCGACGTTTGCCGCGGCGAGAGCATGAGACTGGTCTCATGTTGACTTAAAAATCGAAAAGCTGAGTTTAAAAAAAAAATTACGCGAAAGCTATTTTTTCGGATTCTGTTACCTTTTTAAACAAAAAAAAAGGACAAAACCTTTTCATTCCGTGGACAAACGGAGCTCTCTTCCTTGATAGATATAATTAGTCCATGGTCAGGTTGGACTGGAAGAAATAATGGTCCTCTGTGTGCTGATTAAAATCTTTCTAACATGCATTAGTTATTGAATTTAACAGCAGTTTTGTACATTTATAAATCTTTTTATGACATAAGAAATTGTATTATACATAGCTGAAATCATTTGCGCCACTTTGCTAGTGATTAAAAGGTTTGTTGGAGCCACTTTTCGTCATCGGAAGTTTTTAGAGGTTATGTTGACGAAAACACGTAAATAGTCGGGTAAATACTGTCTTGTCGAGCAGAAAGTGCGTTCAAGACGTCAACTTTTATCATTTTTTTCTACTGGGTATAGTTTACATTGATGTATCGCTGCTTAAGGCGATTTACGCAATTGCCTAACCAGTTGCGTCTCCTTGCAGTTCTTAACATTTTCTGATAGTTGTCACCACTAACAGACAATTCTTGTGGATTGTAGAAAATAAATAATGCAAGATGACTACGTCGTCAGAAGATGTCCTTTTGCAAATAAACGAAGTGCGCTTCAAGAAAGGAGATGGCACGTTATATGCGATGGACAAGAGGTTAGCTTGGATACCGGAGGGTCGCGATACAGTTCAAGTGAGCCACTTATACAAGGACATAAAAAGTAAGTTTGCAACAGGAATGATTCTCGCCATTGATTCATATTTCCCGGCAGAGAGTTTTAAAACCTGGTTTTGTTTCAGCCCAGAAAATATCACCTGTGGGGAAACCTAAGATTCAGCTGCAAGTAGTTTTACATGATGGTTCTAGTTCCACTTTCCATTTTGTCAATAAGGCTGGGCCTGAAGCACAATCAAAGGATCGGGATTTGCTTAAGGAATTATTACAGCAACAACTTCCTAGGAGTCATGCTCCTGCTGTGCCTATTAACAAAGAGCTTGAAGAGAAGAAAAGGTAAGTGTCAATTTAACTGTTTAGTTAAGGTTATTTTTCATCATATTTTTTTTTGTATAATCATGTTTGAATGGTTTCAGGTTGATGGCAAAGAATCCAGCACTGTTACAGTTATATAAAGATTTGGTCATTACACAAGTTATATCAGCTGATGAGTTTTGGTCGCAGCACGCAGCTCGATTCATGGCAAAGCAGAAAGCACAGACTCAAGATATTGGTGTATCTGGAGCATTTTTAGTAAGAATTTTTTGTTTAGAAAGGCAGAAAAAAACATCATGTTCCCTATTCTTATTGGTATTTCTTAATCTACAGGCTGACATCAAACCCCAAACGGATGGCTGCAATGGCCTCAAGTATAATCTCACAGCAGACGTTATTGAATCAATTTTTAAAACATATCCGGCTGTTAAAATGAAGTATATGGAGCATGTTCCTGCAAAATTGAGTGAAACCGAGTTTTGGACAAAGTTCTTCCAATCTCACTACTTCCATCGTGATCGAATTCATGCTGGGTCAAAAGATCTATTCACAGAATGTGCAAAACTGGACGATCAAGGTGAATAATATACCCTGGAGCCTGCTGCCTTTTAATGGGTAACATCTAATGGACTTACATGTTTGTTTTCATTCTACAGAACTCAAAAATGATATTTCGGCGGGCATTGATGACACTCTAGTAGACATTACCTCGTTTGAGGATCTATCTTTAGCTGAAGGCTACGGCATTTCCTCTGATAAGCCTGCGTCGGGCGGGGCCAATATGGTCCACCAAAGTATGATCAAACGGTGAGTATGGCAAGGTTTCATAATATTCATATTAGAATTAACCAGGGGATTTCTCCAATGCTGTTTATTTTTTTATCAGGTTCAACCAACATTCAATCATGGTTCTGAAAGCATGCCAAGATCCTAATACCTCCCATAAGAAGGATGTGCCTAATGGAGTATCTGAATCAAATGGCATCCCATCTAAATCCAATGACACTAGTTCTTACCCTGTTAGCAAAAAAGTAAGTCACAAAAATTGTTTCCATTTAATTTGTTTGTCGTATTTAAAATTACAAAACCTTAAATCGAGATTTTTTTTCAGGCTCGGCTGCAGGAAAAAGTAACGTACGAAGATTTGGATGCAGCACAAACCACGAATGCAGCACCAGCACTCAATCTTGATGTCATAAGGGTAAGATTTACCTTCTGCCCTTCACCCTCCACCCAGCTCCAATAAACGGGTTTACCCCTTGTAGAAAAATTGCTTAGTTTATCACTCAATTCCGTGGGAAAAGGGACCGAAAACAGGCCTCGGGAAATCTTGAACCTAGCGTCCCGGGAATTCGATACATTTTCCTGACAGCTACCCTGTATTACAACTCACCCGAAAAAAACTTCATCAATTACGCATGCTCGTATAAACACTCCATACCGGTCACCAAAAAAACAATGTTTACGGACGAAAAATGTAAAGCGTATACACTGAAAGGTTTTCAATTTAAAATTATGGACGCAATTTTGAGGAGGGTCCCGAATAATTCTTTTGGTATCGATTGCAGGTTGGAGGTTATTTGCAAGGTAGCGCGACTACTGGAGAGAGTAGGACTGATCCCAAGAGTTCGCTTCCCGCCAATCCCACGGAGCTGCTGCAGACCATGGCTCAGTACCGGAGGGAGGTGGACGCGTGGTGCTGCGGCGCCGTAGGGGCCTCCGTCTCAGGGAACCTTGTGGGGCCGGCCGCCGCCGTCAGCGCCCTGGGAGAGCTCACTCCCGGGGGAGAACTCATGAAAGGTCTCATTGCCGAGTCGCAAGCACGTAAGTTCGCACTGCATCGAAAAGTGGAAGGCTCCATCTCCTGTGTCCCACTTTCCTCTGCCAGGCCCACCAGCACTGGGCAACTTAACCTAACCAAACGGTCGCCAAGCCTAAGATCGCTTACTTTTCGGCGTCAGTAACTGCCAAGATTTGGCTTGTTGATAGTCACGCAGAGCGGCAACCAGGTGACCTAACCGTGGACCGAATACACTTTTGTCCCAGTGTTTATTTTGGTTTGATAATTAATTCACTTTTGTTGCGCTAATGTTGTAGAATCGGTTCCAACGGATCTACAGAAAGAACTACGAAGCTTGTACCTAACAATGTGCGAACTGCTGCGGCATTTCTACGCATGTTTTCCGCCCACCACGCCCGAACTCGAGGAAAAAGTTGTGAGAATGTACGGCGCTGTGGATAATTTTCAACTCACTCGTCTCAAAACGTTCGAAGTAAGTCCGTAAATTAATCTGGCGATCGACGTGTCACAAACGCATTCTAAGCTTCTTTTTTTTTAAGGACCGCGTCCGGCAGGAGTATTCACCTATACGTCATCATTTAACTAGTCATCTTCACCAATTGTTTGATGCAGCCTACAGGAAATTTGATACGTGGAAAATGCGCCAAAAAACGTTCCTCCGATAAATGTTGCCCGACGTAATTTATTTAAAAGTGAAAATGTTTCTTAAATCCGTGATATTATACATGTTCAGATCGTACCAATATTTTCATCTGTATGTTGTACAAATGCTTGAGGGAACTACCACGTACGAATCATTTTATGTACCGTGTAACTATATTTGCCGCAGTAACGATGGCTACTGCGTCTTATATGTTACCCTGTACTGTGAACAGGGTGAGCGAAAATCTGGAATAAAGATGATTTTGTTAGTAAGTTCGGATTTTAACTTTTTCCGTGCAACCTTGCAATCTTCGACAAAGTAATGAATAGTCACGTACCGTATATTAAAAAACAGAAAAAAAAACGATTTCACAACGAGAAAAAAAATAGAAGTGAAGTTATCAGCTCACTGACTTTAACGTGACAGTGAAAATCTTCGCCATCTCATGGTATTTTAAAGCAAAAAAGGACGTGAGTTGAGCTAGAAAAAATCGACCCGTCTCAAAGCACCGATATTTTGAAAATTTATATTCACATTATTTGCGGAAAATAACTTGCAGCGTATTTTAGAGGGCCCCTAGTTTACGGTAGATGCTTGCCCTATACTTCAGACTGATTTTCACAAATTAGACTGCGACGGCAAAAAACGCACCGGTGCCATTTAGCCTATCATGGCAATATACCTCCGCAGGTGATTGGAAATTGTTGGAAGAAACTTAATGCTTTCCGGAAAAAAATAAAATGGTATCACTTCAACTGTGTGAGACAGTAATAATATCCATCAGGACAGTAGATTTTAGAGATAAAATCACACGATAGATACCTTTGAATTACAACGACTAGCAAAATTGTATCTTAAGAAATCTAAGTGCAAGCGTTTTCTTACATTTATCGGCCGACAGCGGTAGCCAGAGAAAGCAGTTTAAAGGCAAGACTATTTGCGGTGGTCGCATTGTAAATAGGCGAACTTCAAAGTGAAGCCTTTTCACAAGAGACGAGAAAATCAATACTGCCTGTTTTCACGCAAAAAGACCGCCCGGCGGATTTTCATTACGTAAAGAGATTTTACGGGCATAGGCAAGTAGCATGACATGTCTGCCGTTCTGGTTGCCTAAACTCGACTTTCTCGCTTTAGACTCCTACTACGCTGAAAGTTTTAACAGCTGCATTTTTTTGCCTCTAGTGTTCCATCTTTAGTCTCCAGGCCGAGGTAAGTGACAACACAGCGAGGACTTAAGTAACCTTCCGTAACTTTCAAGAGCTCGATGCCGCTTACTTCTCGGCGGAACGTTGAGCGATAGATAAGCGACACCAATCTTCGCGGTCGCCGAGCGGAGCGCTTGCTCCGCACTTGGCGAACTGCCACGCGAGGCACAAGGCATCTCTAACACAGTCAAAACTTGCCCGACCTAACCAAACTCATCCACCTAGTGTCCCGCTTATTAATCGACAACCGCAACATACAGTGAAATCTCGGTTATACATCCGAGTCGGGACTCAAAAAATCGGACGTAGATCTGAGAGGGACGTATAAGTGAAAATAATCTTCCGTATTACGCCATGTAAAGTATTCTGGATGAGACTATACCAATAGGAAGTACAAACGAGTGGAACTTACAACTGAGAGACGTATAACTGAGACTCTGCTGTACAGCCGAAAAGAAATCGGCATACAGGAGCAGGAACAACCGAACCATATGCCACTGAATGAGAGCGGCATTTTAACATCTTCGTGCAATGCCTCGGCAAGTAAGCGATTTTCAGCGGCCTGGGCGTTAAATCATGTCAAAAAACACTTCTCGTGAACTCATGAAAAAAGCTAGGGTTTAAAATAAAGGCCAGCTCTATTCGCACGCCTATATTAATACAAGGGAGACTTGAACGCACGGCAACCACCCTAATTCATTTTAAATGGGGCAGCGTGTGAATAGTCACTTCGTTAAATAAATCCCTGAGAGCATGGCGGCCATCTACTGAAGGGCCGTAATACCGGTACAAGGATGTAACGCACTTGAAGGGGAACGGCGGTTCACATTAGCGATACACCCCTTACTTAAGGTTAAGTAAAAATCGTTACGAGTGGGGTCAAAAAGTAGCCTATTTCGCGTAACGTAATTTCTGCATGATCCTCAACATAGACCCACAGTGAGGTGTCTGAAACAATATAAACATTTCATACTGTTTATGGTGCGAAAAGTGCGATTTTAGTCAATTATTTCATCACCTTAATATATTATTTCGTAGAACACCGATCTTGACGTTTAGTCTTAGTGCTGCCATTTTTAACGACTAATTTTTACTGACAGGAAAATCACTTTCGTCTTAGCTACAAAAGCGAATCGGGAATAACCTCAGAATAAGTGTTTTAGAGCTTTTCCATCCGTAAAAAGTATAGTCAATGAGGTGCGGTACTCAGATAAAAATTTACGTACGCAAATGGGCCTACCGGTACTTGAAACATTAACATGCGGTACCTCTGGTGGATTTGAACAAGGTGTCTTATTGGAAAATACGAATCACGCGAATAAATAAAGCAAACAGTTTTACTGATAGAACTTGATCAAACGGCGATTAAAGTGGATTCCGAACCTCCCGTTCAGTGTTGTCAGATTCCGCGACTCCGTCAAATTTGAACACGTCTACCTTTTTACCTGTTAAAAATAACATGATGTTGAACCCTATTTTTGGAATGCTCAGCTCGAGAGCGATCCAAAAAGACCCGACATGCTCGGTTAACTTTAATGGTTAAAAAGTTAGATGCGATTAAAATTTACGAAATTGCGGAATCTGGCAACACTACTCCCGTTCCCCGCCGGGTATTGAAGTCGGGCCAGGGTAGCGAAGGGCCTAGCGGGTTCGCGAAGGAGGGCTGGATCAGGCCCTCTCACATGATCAGGCGTCATCATGGTACGCCATGTTCCGCCCAAACTCACCTCGCGCAACTCGTCCACTCGTTATCGCACAATCAGACAAGGCTGAGCCCCGCGGTATTTGTTGCATCTGAATAGTTCTGCGAACCTCCCGACTGCAGACTCATCCTTAATGCGGAGTAGACAACAGGACGTAAAAGCCGCAAGCCAAGTTGTTGTCAACACCCCGTCAGCCCGACACTTCAAGCATATTATTTGACGTCATGAACCGGCCCAGGCCTACACTGCCGTAAAGTGAGTCAAGTTTATCAGCGGGAGCAGGTCGCCATCGTGTCTGCTCCGTTTCCCCGTAACCTTCGGCTCCCTTCGGTTCCCCCCGGCTCGCCTCGGCTCGGATCCCTATGACCAAACAGCAGCGCTGCCACCGGATTGACAAGCGCAGATTCGCTGGTTCTCACACCAGCTGACTGAGGGGATTTACCGCTAGCGTTATGCCGTCATCGTTTTTCCCGTCCACGGATTTCTAAGGAAGGAATCGTCCGTAACCATGGAACAACATAATAACGCACCGCGTGCAAACCTTAGAGTAAGAATCATTTCTGAGAAACACTTATCGGAAGCTGGTTTGGCGCCTCATTTTATAATAGGACCTCTTCGGAAGGTGCCTTCACAACAAAAAGTCAGCGCCGGTTGTTTAAGACCGCACCTTTGGGAATCAAGAACTATACGTCGAAAAAAGCGCTGTATGAGGTGGAATTTTCCGTCTCTTGTGTTTCAGCTGTCGTCGCAAAGCGAAACACAAGGCACGTAACTTAATCTAACCTAGTTCGTTCAATTTTACCAACCTTGATGCCGGTTACTTCTGCAGCATCAGGTTCTCACAGCCGTAGAACGCAGAAGGCATTCAAGCCCATGGTAGGCAACAAGCGAGACACTCGTGTCGAGCGGGCTGCATCGTAATTTCAGAAAATACTCAGGGGCTGCACATGGCTCGCTGACTTCGAGGCAATGTTTCGCCTCTGATAGTTTCAAAGGTTATTTCCTACCTCATCTTATGAGTACCATCCTGGTTTAATTTTTCATTACATCATATATAAGGATTACCGACTTCCACAACAGCGTAGATTCGGTTTGGTTAACCGAGGTTGGGTTAAGGTTAACCCACGTGCCTTATGACCTACTTCGCAAACGCTCCGCTCGGATATCGCCAAGCCATATACCGCTTACTTTTTCGGCGGTAGTTAAAGCATCAGGTTTGGCGACCGTTAGGTTGACCTTGGTTGCCTTGCGGCTCGCTCTGCTGTCCCCACGAACTCCTTATCGACTGAAGGTGGATCCAAGCCAGTCTTCTTGGGTGGAACTCAAGAGGTGGAAAATACATCCTCTAAATTTGCAGTGCACCAATCTAATTTTGTAAACAAGTTGAAGAGCTTGACTGAATGCAAATTTGAGACAGAGTTCCATCAAAGAGTTGACAGAACCAAGGCCATGAAAATCACGGAATGAACCGAGTTTATTTTCAGGACTCTGCTCCGATCACCGGTGACTCAACTTTTTTAGATAATTAGACCGGACAATTTTTCCGGCACGACAACACCGGTCGTCATCTCTAAGTATTGGCACGTCCCCCCCCCCTTTTTTTTTCGACACTTGCAGACTAGATCCAGCTTTTGCAAATCGAGAAATACTGTATCCACTTGCTTGATTTTAATTTTATAGCTTAACCCATAACAGCCCAAAGTATTTGGAGTGAAATGCAGCTTGAGATAAATTAAAAGGATTTTTTCGATTGAAATACGCAATTTTAAACTTTGGAAAATGCCCAAATAATTACATTTCAGGTTTCCAGGGGAGTGATTTTTTAAATGGTGAAAATACTAAACTGAAAAGATCCTCTAAAATATTTTTTTTTCTGTTTCCGAACGGCAACACTGGGCGGTAGTGGGTTAATATTCTATACTTGGGTACCAAATAATTTCTGGTTGTAATCCATTGCTATGCCGGTGTCGCAAGTGGGCGTTTACTTTCAGATGTCCATTCCGCAGCAGTATAGCGGACGAAGCAAATGAATGCGATTTTTTTATTCAAACAACCAAGGGAGTTTTCCGTGCACTGTTCAGTCTGAAGGACGTATTACAAACCTTGTATGTTCTACCTGTAATTGTTGACCCAAGCAGAGCAAGGCAGAAGCACCTAAACCTTGCTCAACACTAGGTTACCTTAACCGCTGGTAATCCAACCGAACCTACACAAATGAAAATCGTAAATCCTCACAATGTACTATCATGATCAAAAGAACAGCACCCTTTTTTGGTGAATCGAGATTTCGGTTGGCAGCTCTGAATGTTATAGTGGAGGGGAGACCGTTAAGCCTGCGTTACGTAAGCGTTACGCGGTGTCTGACCAATCACGGCTCCCCATCCTCCCTCTCCTCGAGTGCGATTCCAGAGCCGCCAACCGAAATTCAGCCTCTTTGAAAAAAAACAGTGCCGTTTCTTTTGAACATGATTGCACCGCAATGAAAGGTTGAAACGGGGTGAAACACAAGAGGTAGAAAATACAATCCTTCCAGCTGAAGCATCATGGGCAGCAGGATATGGTCGAGGAGTGTGCCAAAAACTAGGGGGACGAGAAAACAGCAACGAACTTTCAAAGTGCTCGCCTCCTTGACAAGGTGACTCTATAACGATGGAGTCACCCTTCAGGCCTATACACAGAGAGAACTGGAGACCTTTTCTGACGCCAATTGTCTAAGTGGGTTACCTTCTTAGAGGATGAAAGGTAGTTTCGCGGGTAGTTTGCTCGGGTATGTCCGGAAGAGTTCGGCTTCGTTCGGTCCGAGCAAAGGCTGCCTTTCACTCTGTAAGTAGGCAACCCGCACAGACAAGTGGCTTCAAAAATCGTCTCCCGTTTTCGATGGGAGTGGTAATAGATTCATTTCACCTTGCCCCTTGAGCAAAATTATTCAGCTGACAATATCAGAGTATTTTGTTTTATTTTATTTATTGTTTTGGGAAGAAAAGATTTTTTATGGCGGTATGTTAGCAAATACGGAATAATTTTTTTTTGTAATTATATGCACTTATTCAAAGCCTAGGTAATTCATATACTGCTCATCAGGCCATTTCTTCCTGTCGTTATTTTTGTGATTAAGAATGGAAAAGGGCTATTTGGGAAATTGCTTGGGCTATTTGCTTGGACGTTACAGTATCCATACGGTCGAGACGCCATATTGATGACGACAGAGTACTCAACACATTGAAGCCCAACGCCAAACACAGGTATTCACGTTAGGTCAGGCTAAGTGTCTTGTATCCCACTCCGCTGGTGAACGTTGGGCTTGGCGACGGAAGATCTAGTTAAGACCACAGTACCACATCAAAACAAAAACTTGCAAAGACAGTTTTTATGACTTCATTTCCTACGGCTATTATCTTCCGGGACGAGGTCATCTCTGCATATACGTCCGACGAATTACAATCCGCACAAGGAAAACTTTGGTTGCAGCTTAAGTGATCGTTACGATTGTATCTCTCCCTCTTTAAAAAGTAATTGTACGATTGATTGCGACTTGTTCTATTTTTGGGTTGTCTTTGAATATCAAAGTGAATCATCAATGTCGAACTGCCTCTTTCCAGTTCGATTCAAAGGTAAATTAAATTTGAATTCATTCAAAACTAATACCTCTGCTTAAGAGCTTCTTTTTGATTACTCACTTTTGACTGTCGCTAAGAGATGCTTGAATCTCTTCCGAAGTGGTCCATTGGCGCGGTACATCCATTAACAATACGGGCATTGATTGTAGGATCATTATGGCCCAAGTTGGGGTACTTAAGGTTACTTTCATTGTGGAAGCCCTTCGATGCTAAGCCTAGATGACCGATAACGAAGCGTGGCATAAACGGACGAAACGTAACCTAAGTGAACCTTACATTATGACGGTCACCAAGCCTGAGGTTAGGCCTACTTCTCGGCAAGAAGTAACCAGTATCGGGTCTGTCGAAAGCCACACGGAGCAACAGCGAAGAGAGACAGAGGGCACCTAACCTAGACGGTAGGTAATCCGTAGGTAAGAAATGTTTAGTAAGAGAGAACAAGATGTTGATGATGCAACCTTCATAATCGAGTGTGTGTTTACTACCAAACATCACTAGAAATGGGTCCCGGTATAGAAACAACAAGCGAATATGATCTTTATCTCGGTATATGTTTTCATAGAAACATTGATTCTTTGGTAGCAGGGAATCACAAACCTGCTCCTGTACTGGTTAGGGTAAGTTCGGTAAAAGTCTCCCTAATTCAGGTTAGGTTAGATCAGGTTTATTAGGTTAGGCTGTCTTACGTTGGATTAGGTTAGATTTGGTTTGGTTACGGTAAATGTTTGGTAAAAGTGGAGCCACGCAGTCTGACTGGTCAATCATCCCCTTGGAAGTCTAAAACATGTGTATGATATCCTGTTTCCTTAGAAATTACAAACAGCGCGTTTATTTGAAATCGCGCTCACTTGCCTCAGGCGTCCGCAAAGTATCAATTCGCGCGATTCCGACGAGCTCCAAGAACTGTTTTGATCTGAAAACAAGCTTATCTTCCCAATATAAATCGAAGAAAGTTTAATCTTGCTTGTTGTGACCATGACCTTTCCGCGTAAGAAACAAACATGGCGTCTTTTCGGCGGGGAGGAGAGGGGAGGGGAGGGGGAACCGGCGAAGAAAAGCCGCCCAGGGAGAGGAGGACGGGTAGAGAAGGAACGGAGACGCGGTGCGGTGCGGCGCGCCGGCACGTCCACGACACCGACACATCCAGAGGAGTGAAGAGCTCATTGCTGTGCAGTGCCCTTCCGGAGTGACCAGTGAAGAGAACTAACAGACGAGTGACGAGTGATTCACGCGGCGAGCGGACGCCCGGCCGCGCTCGAAAAACGCGGACTTACATTGTTACCACCCTTTAACGTATTGTTAAGGTGAGTGACTGGTGCTGTATAATAGTTGTCACGTTCATCATATTTAACCTAGTTCTACTGAAGGAGAAAGCTTAAAAGAAAATTATCGAACATACTTACAAAAAAAAATGGTATTTTGAAACTGATTTAATATTTGATTGTGTTTTTACTCAAAATAAATTACGTAAATATTTTTTTCCTTTCTGCAACTACAAGCGTCGATTTGAGAACTAGCCACTGGGATGAAATCGGCTAAACGCGTTTGACTAAAAGACAGATAGGTCCAATAACCCCGCGCTTGAGATAAATAAGCTTGAGCATACCGACCGAAAATATGTGATACGTGCTAAGTGATCTTATTTGGTTATTGAGAAAACCGTGATTGAAGTTGACCAAGACGGGCGATTCGCCAAAGATTTTTTTTTAGAAGTACGAAGCACGGGTATTTTATCATAACTTTTTTTGGAGTATACCAAAATATGACAGTGCCGGTATAGGTCATTAAATATCGTAGAATAGGCTAAATAAGACAAGCTCAATAGTATCTATGAAACTAGGATTTATCTATTCATTTACAATGTTCTTCCTCTTAGTCTTTAAAAAATATACCAGAGGGTCATCCTGTGAAATTAGTGGGATATACTTAAATGCACAGGAGATGAAGGAAAAAATAAAACCATAAACTTTCCATTAACAATATTTAGAAAATGAAAGTAAAACCAGAAAGTTTGAAATGAAAATGGCTGCAAATAAAGTCGGTCTAACGAACCACTTTTTCCTCTTTACATAACCAAAACAGGAAATACCTGCGGTTATAGGTAGTCGGTTCAGAATTTTGTTAAAATGGCATTTAGTGCTTTTTCTTCAGAGCTACAGTATATCAACCATATCACATAGTTACTCTAGTAATAGTCGTCACATCGAATCCCATCTTCGGAAATTTTCGAACAATGTTTTTAAACTCTGAGATTTTATCGGAAAGATCGTGCTTATGACTTGAACGTGTAAGGTTATCTGCGGCTTGCACTGACAATTTTCGAGATTGCAATTTCGCTAGTGTGCAACCCTAGTTAAACCTGTGATTAGATGATAAACGCCATATATGACCTTATAGGTTAGATTAAGTCGTGTCTGGCTTCTATGTTGCGCTCGGCTATTGCCGCTCACTTTTCAGCGGTATCATGCAAAGCAGAGAAAGCTTTTTTAAGTTAAGTCGAAATGGTTCCCCGAGCTTCGCTCCGCTTCCGTTTCCGCTCAAAATGGCGAAGAAAGGCGGAACACAAGAGGTAGAAAATGCATCCCTTAAAGTTGACAGAGTGGTCGATGCCGGCATGTTAGATGCCGGAAATGAGCAAGCAACACGGGGTTCGCTTATCGATCCAGAGATATATCGATTAAGAAGAATTTCCGATCCAATTCATCTCACAACCATAACGAGTTTTTGATGTTTTTTTGTTGTTTTTTTTAAGAAATCTGGGGTGATAAGCAATGACATCATAGTAGACCGAAGTCGTGAGACGGTATGCACTAACAATATGACTGAGTTGTTGCCAGCTGTAATGCGCAGCTATACTTTAAGATTGTAAAAAAGTGATAAATACAAATAGAGGAAAAACCAGAATAATCGCATATTATAAGTTGGTAACCTCCTGGTATAACTCAAACAAAATCTGGCTTGAAACAAGAAACGATTTTTGAAATAAAAGTTCGATAAATTTGTAATTGTCTGTATTTCTTAGCATCTTTAATCAAGACTAAGCAAAAATCAGTTTCTCCAAGCTGAAAAATTTCTTTTCAAACTTACATAGTTAACTGTATTTTAATTTACAACACATTTTTATTTATGAGCCAATTCAGTCAGCTTGAAAAATCGCCATGTACAAAAAAATTGACAACTCGGCTCTTAAAATTTAATCTTAGTTTTCATATAGTCTAAAATACGCATGATATAATGTCTCATTTAACGAGCACTGCAGTAAAAATACTTCGATCAGTTTTGTAATTGCAAAAAAAAAATAAATCGAGGAGAAATACTAAAATATTAAATACAACGAAAAACCTTTTGAAAAGAAAGCAGTTAAAAGTTGCTGTGTCCGTGGTCCACTCAGACTACTGATATTTCTGCAATGACAGTGCTCAGCCAGTCTGGTGGTCGCAACTTCGGAGGACACCCATACAGGCGACACCATAGAAAAAAGGACGAAATAAGAAAAACAGGAAATAAAACCGTCAAAACTGGTTTTGCAGAGTTAACGAAGATTGTACCAACAAAGTCGATCCTACTGGAATGCTGACTGGGGTCAACGACTTCTAGAAAAAAAAGTTGTTAAGTCAACGTTTTAGCCCCAACTCATTAATTGAAGCGCAATCTAGTTACTCAATCAGGTGACCATAGTCACTTGACTCAATACTTATTAAGGATGTTTCATCGACTTAGCTAGTCAAATTCACAAACAAAATTGTACAAAAAATGACAAAACTGTGTTTAAAAATCTGAAATAAGCACGAAAAACTATAACATTTGACTAAATGAACAATCAAGATTACTTTTATTGGCAGCTAACAATTATGGTTATTTTGATTTTTCGAAATTGCCACTGCTGATTTGACTCATTGTTCTCTATTTTTTTAGAGGTTTTTATCAAATATTTTTCTCAAGCGACGGTAAGATACTATTTTTTTCGTCTCTATTTTTTCATTTTAACTTGATCAATCATGTGAACCGTTTTTAAACAAACTTATCAAGCAAATTTTCTCGTTAAAATAAAATTGATTACTTTAGTACCACGCTCAGCTCCCGTTTCGGGCTCTAGGAACAACTAGTTTTAACGTTCAATATCATTTAAAAAAACGTAAGACTAACATTTCTTGATTACACTTTTGAGAGAGAGCATCGTATTCAGATTTTGAAACATATATAAAAAAAAAGTTTATTTCAGATCGGCAACTCAAGTCGTCAGACGCAACACTGTTTCCAGATGAGTGCTCGTATTCCGTTTCAACTCTAAGAACAAAACTTTTCAAATATTACCAAACTTACCAAAATTGATGCCATTTGATCAATGTCGAAACACACCTGCAACAGAAAAAAAATCAAAATTAACGGCATTTTTTGGGTATTTGGCTCGGCACTTTCTGTTTTAAAAGTGGATTATCCATGTTTGAGATTCATCCTCATTAAACTTTTCATTACCTATTAGGAAGATTAATGGGACAAAACTTTGATGGTTGGATTAGCCAAGGTTAGGCTAATAGCCTTCCCCCTCGCCGCAATAACCGTTGCATATGTCTTTTGCCAAGCCTGATGCTGCTTACTCGTCGGCGGTAACTAAGTACTCTTAACGTTTGGCAACCTTTTGGTCAAATTTCGTGCTTGACAATGAAAGGCGTAAGACACAGGAAGTGAATTGTGCAAACTTTGAAAATTACAGTGAGGCGTTTTATTGAACTTGGCTCTTATAACATCTTATAAATAGCATGGTTGGGTGTGGGGATCTTCGATACATGTTTTTTATCACAGAGATAACGAAGCGGGTCATTTGAATAGCCTTGACACAGACAGAACTACAGGAGGCCCGATTCCGGTGAACAATTTCCGTGATGGACACCTTTGACTTGAAGGGTCGGCCCAACCCAGGGCCCGACCTCACTTATCGGCCTTTGCCGACCTTTCAGGTCAATCGCAAAGACAGCCGACCTCGAGGTGTCATACGACGATTGATCAAATCGTCATTAAGAGATTGCCCGGTGATGAGCATTTTCACGATAAGCATCGTCTGTGGACATTTTTTGTCCCAAGAGTACGTTTCCTACTCTTTCAGTGTAAGAGTTTGGCGGAAATAACCTTGCCATGAGGAAGGTGGGAGCATAGAGAAGGATGTATCGAAAAGTTTTCTCTCGCCCAGACAGCTTGGTGCGGATAAGTTGCATCAGGGGGCAAGGATCACTCATGATTTTTTTCAGATTTTTTAGGTGATGTCCTGGGGCTCCGCGACGACCTTGTATAGGATTTGCTGCATTTGTTAGGCAACGCGCATTCCATCATAGGTTATTCTGATGGCTTTGACCATGTTCCACCCCATTTTCTCCACACGAAAATTGTTTACTGTTCCTTTTGGTACCAAATGACATGTTTGGAGAGAAAGATTTTTTTAATGCATTTTAATACAGAGACAGACTCCGGCAATGGGGATTTAGAAATTAGTGAGTCTTCCTCACGTTTGAGGCACTCAAAATATTTCTTGGTTTTCCACTTTATATAATATGCTTGTAACGCCCTAATATCTTTGCGTACAGTAAAATATAAACATTCATTAAAGGCCAGGGCCTTCGTCAGGCACTGTCCCATAGTTTGCGATTCCGGGCAAGGGTTTTAGCAGTCTCAAATGTATTGACCGCTCCAATTTTTTGAAACTCTTGTAACTTTGGAACGGAGGGAGATACGCCAGAGAAGCACGGAATAAAATCGCTAGAGATCCTTAAGAAATCTATCAATTTGGTTTGAGCTTTCTTGTCGTATCTCCCTCCGTTTCAAAGTTGCAAGAGTTTGAAAAAATTAGAGCGGTCAATACATTTGAGACTGCTTACAACAAGTGTGTGTTTGTTCATGACACATTCGTATTTTTAGGTGAATCTTTTTTCTCTTTTTTTCCAAATATTCATTTTGTTACTCCAGCAGCACTATAAAAGATTTAAAAAGTCCTCATTGACTTTGCAAACATTCTTACCCCTAAACAAAGAAAGACATTTTTAAACAGTGTAATTCATAGGATATGGGCTATTCTACAGTCAGTCATAATGCGCCAACAATTTCCTCTAATTTTTCGGCGTAACTATTCCTGACAGGTTCTACCGTGAATTACTCCAAAGCGACGCTTTTTTAGACCAAGATCCGGGTATTTTGCGGTTATTGTTTGTCCTGTATAATTGAAACTAACTTTGGTCCGTATAATTAACAATCAGTAATTTCTTTTTTTCAGCAGGATTTCAGCGCCATGGCTAGATTGGCGTTGTTGTTTTTTGCAGCCGTTGCGCTCGCAATGCACGTCGAAAGCGTTCCATTACCGGACGCTGGCGATC
>Ga0058701_10001459_pt1 | contig 16792 bp, 13 predicted proteins | sample AgamicOrMae_FD_97039 | JGI IMG/M metagenome (GOLD analysis project Ga0058701, IMG submission 97039) | Agave microbial communities from Guanajuato, Mexico - Or.Ma.e | ecosystem: Host-associated > Plants > Phyllosphere > Phylloplane/Leaf | place: Guanajuato, Mexico | collected 2012-06-04
GCCAATCCATAACCGCCAAACGAGAAAAGTCGCAAACGTCAAAGATCTTAACCGCAATACTAACCTTGCCTAACCTAACTTAACCAACCTAACTTAACCTCACTTAACCTAAGCAAACTTAACCTAACCTAACTTGCCCTAACCTAACCTAAACGAACTTTGGCGTTTGCGACTTTTCTCGTTTGGCGGTTACGGACTGGCGTTTGCGGGGTTGGCGCTTGTTGTTTTTGGCGCTTATGACAGCTACCCATTAATTTCACGAAACGTTTTCTACTTGAAGAGGTGACATTTAGGGCTCTGATTCATTAGCGTTCACACCCGCGTTTGTGTAGAAAAGCTTTATTAGCTTAAATTTAGGGAAACGACTAATTGATCCGACTACCTCATGAGAAATGTACTTGGTTGGGTTCCGTGCGTTCAAGTCGCCTCCCATTTAAAATTCATTTGGTTGGTTGCGTGATTTCAATTGTCTCTACATTAATGCATGTTGGGTCAGTAGCAACAGCAATGATTACCTCTCCCTCAGCTGATTTTTCACGTTGAATGTGCATATAATAGTTTTGGAATCCTGTTTTGGGGTATTAAAGGCTATTTTAAAAGAAATTTAGATATTTTAAAATTGTATTTAACGGTTATTGGAAAATCAAAAAGCTGACATTTTCTAGCATTTTTTAAATTAATAATTCACTTGGAAAGTTTTGGGATTGCATTTGGATATCGTGGTCAGACGCAACTGAAAAGCATCGGGTAGCTGTTGTAAGCGCCAAAAACCACAGGCGCCATCGCCGCAAACGCCAATCCGTAACCGCCAAACGAGAAAAGTCGCAAACGCCAAAGGTCTTAACCGCAATACTAACCTTGCCCAACCTAACTTAGCCTAACTTAACCTCACTTAACCTAACCTAGACGAACTTTGGCGTTTGCGACTTTTCTCGTTTGGCGGTTACGGACTGGCGCTTGCGGCGTTGGCACTTGTGGTTTTTGGCGCTATCGAATGCCCCCCAAAAGCATCGCCCTCCTGCACTCAAGTCTCCAAGTTTGAACAGCCCATATTGTTTGATACAGGACTTCAATGCATTAGTGCTGCAAAGAATGAGGCGAACACACCAGCAGAGCTCTTGCCATGTGTCAAGCGAAATATTCTCCGACGATGCACACGATATGTTTTAAGCTTTTAAGCGCATGCTCTCATATACGTAGTTTATATTTAATGCAGTTGTAGTTCTGCACTACGTGTGTGTCTCAGCGAATGAACTGTTCTAATTGCTTGCATAATTTGTTTTTCAAAATTTCCGTCGTTTTATTGGAAACCGAAAATAATTTTCGGAGAAGCCAAGGCCATTTAAAACCAGCCCCCTCAATCTTCGTTCAAATTGACGCAAATTTAGTAAATTAAAAAATATACAGAAAGGGTAAACGTTATCAATACGCAAAGCTCTAAAGGGTTGTGCACAAATAACGCTAAATAATCCGCTTTTCGACCTCCCCTCCCCCTTTGTAACGCTTCTTCCTATACCTTCTGTAAGGGGCATAACGCTAACGAGGACTCCCCTCCCCCTCAAGAGCGTTACGTCATGAATATATCAACAGTGACGTCACATCAGCAGCAATTCCTTCAATAAACAAACAGCTGACTCGTCCACGGTATAAAAGGTTTTGTTATACCAACAAAATCATTTTTTAAAATAGGGATAACAAAAATATTTTGCTACAACAAAATGTTTGGTTTTATCAACAAAACGTTTGGCTGCTGCAGCAAATTTTTTGGTTACAGCAACAAAAAAATGTATGTGTTGTCCCTAATTTTGTTGCCGTAACATAACCATTTTTTTCCGTGTCACCTGAGTATTTTGTCTATACGAAGTTTTAGCCGAGTCTAATGTACGTACTGATGTGGAAATTTCAGAGATTATCCCTAGTTCCCCAACAGGTCAGTGACTACCAAAGCGACTAGATTCTATGAGGCAACTTTATTCCAGGTTCGAATGAAAAGAAAATTGCTCTCACAACAAAACACGATTTGTCATATTTTCCCACTTGCATTAATTCTTTCTTTCACACTAGTATTTCATATTTTGAAACTTAAACTCCGCCTTTGAAGCTTGAAATCAACCTAAAGATGCCGGGAGTCAGTCGTCTGTCTGTTTACTGTTTTCCTTCAACTTCGTGGAGTTGTGTGACGTGGAATGTGGATATCTCTATTGGTGTAATCCCTAACGGTCTCAACACAATTCGGAGTTTCAACGTCACAACTATTATAAATAAGATGATACAGAGTTTATAGGCTGTTCCTTTGAGTTTTGTCTCTAAACGCTCATCAATAACAATCACTTTTAGTAATTAAAGCTCCAAGGCTATTCGTTTGACTTTCACCCCTAATACTGAACTTCATTACTTTTCACCCAACAACAGTTAATTTTGAAAATAAAAGCCCTTAAGGCCATTTCTTTGATTTTCGGCCCTAAAGCCCCACAGGTATTGACTTTGGCCATAAAAATTAAGGCTCCAAATCTTATGGGTGTTAGTCCCTGAACGCTCACTTTTTTATATTCCGGGCCCGATATGTACAAAAGTTTAGGTTAAATTCGAAGAAATGGCTATTCACAGACATACTATTTCGAGCCATCAAGTGGAGTGTTTGTGACAAACATGTGAGCGTAAATACCACATGGTACTTATACTCACATGGTGACAACAGACGTTCCTTGAGTGACATATACGATAGAGAGCGAGAAGTTCACCCGGCAGCCGTGTATATCACGAAGTAACTTGAGTTTACGGTACAAAATGCACTTTGAGCAACATGGGCTCAAAACTACAACGCATTGTCACAGGGGCTCCTCAACAACGTTGTTTAAAACAAGCCCGTAATCACAAGGACTTATCCGAAGGTTTCTGTCGACTCTCAAGCAAAGATAACCCCCGATAATACCCATAGCAGACAACAATACGTTCTTACTTGAAAAGTACGTCGGTTATCTCCATAGTGGTGTACACTATTTTTTCCCCCAGCAAGATCGGCTTGTGTCGCGAACTGCCCTCTGGCTTGTCACCCCGAAAACTGGACCACTGGACTGGACCTAAGTGAAGTGAAGAAAGGACCCACGTGAGAAGTAGTTTTGACCTGCTATCTTTTGTTTGGGACGCGGCGCGAAGAAGGGTGAGGAGGGGGAATACAAAAGACAATACGAGTAATGGACCCCAGCCACTTTCGCCTCAACGCTCCCCCCCCCCCGAAAACCGCGCCCTTTCGGCTTCTTTTCAAGCCAATCCGGTGGCTCGCTGGACACGACCCGCGGATCCCGATGTTGTGGACACGACCCGCGTGACTCCAATTGTGTTTAAAGTAGATCATTATAAAGGCGTTTCTCTTCCCAGATAAAAATGTACCTAGGCTACCTTTACTGATTTTGGGTATGGATGTCAAATTTAAGTCGTTTTTCCTTTGTTTTCAAGATAGGTTCATGGCCATATTTAAAGGTCAGTTCTATTCGCACGTCTATGTTAATAAAAGTGAGACCTGAACGCACGGAAACCAATCAATGCATTTTAAAAAGGAGGTGACTTGAACGCAGGGAAACCATCCTGGCAATGGGGCAGCGTGTGAATAGTTGCGATGGATGGACTGACCCAATTTGTTTGGGAAAATTGCCACTCTCATGTTTCATAGTGGTCACAAACTTAGGATTTTGAAACTATGCGACGTTCCGTGGACGATTTCCCATTTTTCCTGACCAGATTTTTCAAACGAGGGATAACTTTTCTTCAATTGAAGATATGCTTCTCGCAGCGCTACAGTTTTTTTGTTTGTGTTTTTTTTTCTGAATTTTTAATAGTCCTCAGCTATTTACTGACTTTTCCTTGATTTCTCTGGCCCCTCAATTTCCCCCTGATTTCCTCACCTTGGCTACCTTGACTTAAGTCTTCGCGGTGTCAGCAATCGATTTTTAAATCAGAAATTTTCCCGATTCAAAACATCAATAACGGAGCTCGACGTGACTCAAATTCCTCCCTTCAACCAAACACATTTTTTTCCCTTTAATAAAAAAATAATAATTTTTATTAGATTCTGGACGTCTACCCTTTAACTTTCAACATGTTCTCGATTTTTCTATCAATAATAACAAAAAATGAATTTAATATTTTACAAGATTTTGAACGTCTACACTTTAAATTTCATCATGTTTTGGATTTTTCTATAACTAACAACAAAAAAATAATTTTAAAAATCATTGACTGAGAAACGCGAATAAATCTGAACGTAAACATTTTCTTTTCCAGGCTATGGAAATCTGTCGCCGACCTGCGCGTTGAGCCGCAACATCATGATCGTGTACGCCTTGGTCGGCATTCCCATCAACGGTATCCTCCTCAAGCACATGGCCGATTTCTTCGGGAACTTCGTGAGTAAGAGTCCCACCATCTTCTACTCATAGTCACTCACATGTCCTCTCATATCTTGAGACCTTAACCCGATCTCGAGAAAGAACCCATATATCAACCTTCAGGAGGTTCCCCTTCACGGATTGCTCCAACAATATGCTACTTCATCTAACCCCAGAAAATACTGCATATTCCGACTTGGTATATTTTTCATGGCGCTCCTTCCAGTTTTAGACACAAACTCCTTGTGTTCACGTAGTGGTGTTCCCCAATCTTAATCTTGTTCACGTAGCGGTCTTCCCCAATCTTAATCTTGTTCACGTAGCGGTCTTCCCCAATCTTGTTCACGTAGCGGTCTTCCCCAATCTTCATCTTGTTCACATAGCGGTGTTCCCCAATCTTAATCTTGTTCACGTAGCGGTGTTCCTTAATCTTAACTCCTTCTTCCTAATATCTAAAAAAAACTTCACTGATTAACGAAAACTGCGGGTCTAGGCCCGTGAAATTCAGAGTGCTCTGAACCGAATAAGTTCCTGGTCTGGACATGATATTTAACTCGGCAAACTTTACAACCAATAAAAAATATTTTTTTTTCAAACGTAATAACTTTTAATTATAATGCTTACAATCAGCTCGAGAGCAATCCAAAACATATGCATCATGCTGAGTTATCCCTCGAATTATTCGTAGTTACAATCTACAAAATCGCGAAAAAAAATATTGGAGTAAGAAAACGCGTATACACACTAAAAAAATAAAAACAAACGTAGTAGTAAAAAATCGCCGCAGAGAATTCTGAAAATTCATTTCTCAATAGCGAAAAGTGAGCCACTATTTCGCTAATAGTTGGTCACTTTTCACTATTTGGGAGTGAATTTCACTCTTAAAGCAATTTCCACATCTAAGTTTTTGAGCGTGCAAATAGTCTATAGATAACAAAGACCTCCAAGCCACTAGCTTACTTCTACTTTTCCCTCTCGACTTTTTCACTGGAATATTTGCACTAGGAACTGTCCACTTTGATATACCTACTTTTAAACAGAGTTGGTAAAAATATCCTATAAAACATGTTACGACCTACTTATCGACCTTTACCGCGACAAGCAGATTCTTTATGAATCGCGACCCGGTTTTGTCCGGATCACAAGGATTTGCGATGCGGACGGCCAGAAAGGTGGTACCGCCGACCTCGCTACGACCTGCTCGAGAGTCATTGGGCTGTGGCAATATCTTCATAAGCGGATCGTGTTCTGGCGCCAATTTATGGTTGTCCTTCCGTCTGTCTACCACCTCATTAGTTTCTTCGCAAGTCTGTGGCAGCTGCGGTGGCCGAGATGGCGGCGACTTTTTATATTCAATTAGGAGGATCATCATCGGCGTCTGTTTCGGTCCTGACGGATAAATTATTTAACGCTAATTATCGACAGCAAGGCTTCTGCCGGCTTTAAGAAATGTGCATGGTCGCTTTCGACCAGTCGGACGGATTTGCTTATTCGCCCGACAATTCAAATGTAATATTACGTCTTTTGAAAACATGTTTTTCTGACGAGTAATACGTTTTAAGACCAAAAATATATAACGCCAAAAAAAGCAACATTGGCTTTTCATGGTTAAAATTAAGTGGTTCTCAAAAAATTGTTGGAACATTTTCCTTCAAAAAATACATCAATAATTAGAGTTCAGAGCACTTTCTTTTTTTTAGCGTTTAATAGCATTGCTACCATCCTCACGATAAGCTTGGCTATTTTGGAGCTGAGCGAGAAGATAGCCTGTGCTCTTGCATAATGAAACACACATTATTTTGAAGCTGGATTTTATTAAGCTTTTTCAGTTGAGCTACGCTAACTTTGGCTATGCTATTTTAGAATTAGAAAAACTAACGCTAAGACTTGCCAGTTAAGTCAACTACTTTGAGTAGCAGTAATAAAGTTTAATCTCAATTCGACTAGATTTGTCTTTGTTGTTCTGAAACCCATTTAATTCACATGTTCTTCTCATTATAGGCTATATCACGCCATTATTAAACGTAAACTTTTTCCTAAGATTGAGAATGTCAACGACAAACGTGACTAAAACTTTGTCCAAAAACAAGAGTTAAATAATTCCAGACACACCTGTTGGCAAAAATTTAATAAGGGAAAACGATCTCGCTAAAAGAGCATGAAAAAACTGTGGAATCCCAAACCGTGACTTTGGCGCCATCCAACGGCAACAGCCCGAACTGCCGACCGTCTTCATGCCAGAGAGGCATCAGTCTGGGCTGCTGCAGCTAGATAGCGCCAAAGTCAGGGTCTGATACTCCATCTCGTTTCTCCAATGCCCTATTAAAGGTCTCGCACAAAAGCCTTCGACAGTTTTTCCTCGCTGACGTTTTCACTTCAAGTCCCATCTTTGCGGCGGCCCATAGCAATTTTTATTCAAACGATATTTTCAAAACAAGAATAGGTGAGCACTGCGTTTGTGTTGCAGTTCCTCCGGGCTCACGACCGCTACAAGAGGCACCAGGATGAGGGCCGTCTGGGTCTCATCAGCGACATCCTCCTGTACCTCATCCCTGGTCTCATCGTCTTCATCATCTTCCCCGCGGCTATCTTCCGCATCTTCGAGGCTTGGACATTCGGCGAGGGGATCTACTTCGCCTTCGTCACCCTGACCACCATCGGATTCGGCGACCTCGTCGCAGGTCAGGACGACGGCGACTCCGGGTGGTACATCACCTACAAGATCTTCCTGCTGCTGTGGGTCATCTTCGGGCTGGGTTACCTGGTGATGCTGCTGGGCTTCATCACTCGCGCGATGCGCTCCAAGAGGATGGCTCGTCTGGAGCACAAGCTCGCCCACCAGATCAAGCAGACGCAAACCAAACTGTGGCAAGGCCTGGTCCATGAAACCAGCTTCCTAAGGCGCGCTCTGAATGAGTTATACCTCCTGAAACTCAAAGTGAGTCTTCACTGTTTTAAAACTTGCGTTTTCTGTGTTCCACCTGTTGAGGCCAAGCCGAAGCGAGGCACAAGGCACCTAGATAAACCCAGGTTAATTTAACTTGACGGTCGCAAAGTAGAGCGACAGCAAAGCGAGACACAAGTCACTTAAACAACTTTATCACGCTTGCAATAACTAAACCTAAGGTATCCTAACCTTCTCTTGGATAGCCTATGTTATGCGTCACTTATTCTGATGTAACAGAAGGTTGAAGAAGGTGGAACACAGACGGAAGGAAACATAACCTTTAGCTTGAATCAAGGCGTCACCACTAACCTTTTTTGAGTGTTCATCTGAACCTTTTCTTGTTTATTGCTGCCACTTGGAGATGGATTAAGACACAACAGAGTGTCTTCGTAGGCAAGTATTCGACGGTCCTTTTAACTTTTCCCTAAAATGTTTGATAAGGGATGAACACAGTTTCAATGCGGCCATCGGCTGTGCACCGTACACGAATCGTCTCCCACACAGTTTATTTCTTTTATTTCATCTCAAATTCAAATAGTCGAACGACTTAGGAGCCGAAAAGTCCGTATTTATATGTACGGGTTTTGGAGATGGGTCATTTACCAAGTTGTCGCGTTCCCAAGACGAAAAAACAGGAACGTTGCCGAGTGCGTTTCTGGGTGTGTGCAAACGCAACCCTCACTTCCATGACTCAGTTTCCGGCTAAAACCGAGATAATGACGCAGCGCAAAAGCTTGGAGGCTCCTAATTGAACCCCACTCTAACGGTTGGTTGCGTAGTTTAGTATAATGATACTAATAGTACCTTGAACATGCCCGCAGCCTGTGTATCGGGAGAGCGGTCCTCAGAGGTACCCCCACCTGTGCCGAAGCGCTTCGGCCCCCGAACTTTACCACCTTCCGTCCAACATTACAACTTCGGACACCATCGGGCGTCCGCGCGCTCTGTCCGAAGTCCTCCCCATGCGCGGCGTCCAAGTGCAGCCAGCACCTCTGCGACGACCCCGCTCCGAGAGCGAACTCAGCCTCATAGACAGGAGGGCAACGTTCGCGGACACCGGAGGTCCGTCGGAGCTGGATCCCGCAGAACTCCTCCACGAGTTCATGAGCGCCCTTGTGCCCGATGAGCCCTTCCCGGGCTGGCGGCCGGCGGCGCCCCCGGCGTACGCCGCCCACGCGGGCACCCCCATGCCCGACGGTGGCATCATGGGCTTCTCCGACCACGACATCATGGCGGATGAAGGTCCGCGGATGAAGCTGCGGGGACGGGCGGCCAGCCTGGCGCCGCGGATGGTCCCGGAAGAGGAGGGCGAGCAGGAACAGTGGACGTGGTCAGGAGCAGCGGCATCCAAGAGAATTCAGGATCTCCTCCGAGCGCGAAATATAAGGTTAGTAAAGCAACCTTTCACTCCGACTGGAGTTCACTGTGAAATTGGCAACCTGTTGAGTTTGTACATCTTCCAACTCGGTATGCAGTTCCGCAGATCTATAATACATCCGCAGCAATATGAAACTAGTGTGTTGCCTACCTCTGGACCAAACGCCTTAATCCCAACAAATCATACCACGATATTTAATCAAAACTGCATATTAATGATCTACATGATAGCCGCGAGAAATTTATATTCTTTGTCAAAGTCAACAGGAATATCAAACATCTTTTTCTTTTTTTAATTTTCTTTTTGGTTTGAAAGAGCTTAACACAACGTCTCCGAGAAGCTCTACTTATATGCCCGCCTATTCCTTTAACACTGTCTGCCAAGGCCGATAAGTCGGTTAATACTTTATGGTTTCTGACCGGTTCTAACTCATCGCAAAATCCAATAGTAAACGTCACATAAAAGCCATTCGCCGACCTCTTCACTGATTCATGAAAGTGAATCATCTTGCTAAAAGTATGACAACCGATTCGGAGTTGGCGAACATTCGTGTTGAATAAAGAGAATTTTTCCCGCAGGAGAGAGTTCCAACATTCTTTGCAGACGAGAATGTACGATATTCGACAAGTTCCGTGATTTGCTACGAGGTATCGTAAAACACATCCTGTGTTTGTCACGGCGCACAAATCTCACAATAATCGCACACTGAAGGTCGCAATTCACGCGCATGCATGAACACGAAGATGGACTTTGCACTGCTCCATAAATTTTGAGTTCATTGCAACTGCATGTTATGATGAAGAGAGCATACCTGAAGAAGTGAGGGAAAGTCAAAAATAAGTTTCTAAAACCTACTACAGGACTAGCGAGCACCTTCCAGAGTTACGTTGATTTTCACCCTTTCCATTCCACGGGGCTTTTCTCGATCCCATGTAAATACTGAATATAAAAACTCGAATTTTTACATGCTATTCCAACTTTGCTTGAGTCCACATTTTATTAGTTTTAAACTTACGATTTTGAACAATTTTCAGAACCACATTATTCTTTCCTAAAATTAAAATTTCTGAAGCATACTTCATGGTCACGACCCAAATTAACGCAGGTATATCCTACTCCGGGTCTTCTTCTCATTAAATTTGGCACACTGCTGCACTGATGCCAGAACTATTTTCGCACAATTTGGCACACGAATGATAAATTTGGGCTATTTATAAAATTACCAAAAACGTTTTCACAGGCGCCGATCCGTCGCAGCAGCTCGCCAGCTCCAGGAACTCCAGGAATTCCAGCAACTGCAACAGTTGCGGGCTCAGCACAAGCAGCTGCATAAACAGATGAAGCAAAAGCAGCGATGCCATTCGACCAGTGAGGTCGAGGAGCCTGCTTATGGCAGCAATCTTAGCTTGACTAGCAGCAACGACAACTTCCTTGAGGTGCCTGGTCGGGGATGGTCCCGGTGGATGGGGGGCCCTCCTCCGGGAGGCCCTCCTCCTGGGGCGCGGCGAAGCTCCCTCTTCATCCCGACCCAGATGACCAAACAGTTCGGAAGTCGGCAGTCGGTCGACAACTTCGACGCCCGGGATCAGTGGAGTCCTGGGCTGGCCCCAAGCAAGCCCCCGTCGCGAAAAATCAGCACCGTTAACATAGGTAAGTTTCGGATGTATATGGCAATGCCCATCATAACTCGTGTCGCGTTCGAGTAGAGTCGCGGGAATACTGTAAAATGGTTGGGATGAAATTCCTTTTGGTGTTCAAGAGCGACCGCCACAGCATGCCTGGCTTAGCACGGTTTCGAAGGAGCATACGTCAAAGATGCTTCCTCTATGATACATAGAAGCTGTGTTATCTTCTTTGATGTCACAGATTCGTTCGCAGAAGGTTATTTCAATTTCATTCGAGGTTTTGACTCCAGTCCTCTCACTGTTACAGGGCGTAACAGCGAGTCTGCACCATCGGCACCGTCAGTCCTCGAGACGACATCCTTGGCCGACTTCCTCCGCGTTCTGCAATCCGTCCGGGCGCAGGCGGCCGCAGCCGCCGCCACTCCTCCTCAGGCAGCCCCTCCCAGGCTCGCCAAGTCCCGGAAACTCGGGACAGCCCACCTCCAGTCCATGTACCCCGAAGTCTACGACAGCTCCATCCAAGGGCGGCCTCGGAGCGCCAGTTCTTCGGGTGCTGAATCGCCCCGCCGGAAGTTCTCCTTGTGGCACTCCGTCTTCAGCTCAAGCCAAACTGTCCTTCCGACGAGCAAGCACGAGAAGCAGCGAAGGCTCTCGTCTATCTTCGCCGACATGCCGAAGAAGCGGCGCTTCTCGATATGGCCCACTTTCGGTAGCAAAGCGTCCACGGACCTCGAGGCGCAGGTGCCGTCCATGCCGGCGTACCCCGCCGAGGCGTGCCCGTCGCCGACTTCACCGCCTCCGAAGATCACGGTGAGTTACGTGTTGGAGGGGCAGAACGGGTCGGGCAACGGGTGTGCAGCCACAACGGGAATCGCAACCACAGTGCCAGGTCCTGGTGGAACGGTAGCTCCGTCGGGCTCGCTCAGAAGACAGGCACTCTTATCGATGCAGCAACGACTATCTATGATACCTCCACCGACAGTGGATAACAATATGAGAAGACCCTCTCCCCCGGCGAACTTTACGGGTTCCCTGGATTCTAGTGCGCTCTTCCGGCGAAGAGCAAATAGTGATCTTCCACCAAGACCGCCTCGAAAACAGTGAGAAAAGTCGAGAGATAACATCGCCGATGTTGGACAACTTTCAATGACAACGAATTTTCAAAGTTCATTGGATTCTTGTGTGCTCTTCTGATGATGAGCAATGATCTTCCGCTTCGAAGACGGTGAACCGCATTTCTTGACCACCAGAAAACTTGCGTTTACTGGACGTATGGTCGTCGAGACTTGAGGCCTTTTCAAGAAAGCGTTTTCACCGACGAGTATTCCTTAACTTTCAATAGATTTTAAGTCTTCTTGAGCCCCTTCATGCATGCTCCATAGCGAGCACTTCGTGCTGATAGATTCATTTTTCCAAGTCAGGTTCAATCGACTCGAATTGAGCTCTTCAAATACCGGTCCCCAGAAATGTCAGTGTGACTGGAAAATTCTTATACAGTGCGAAGCACATTCAAAACAGTATTACTGAGCTTTGGAAAGACCAATTAAGAGTGCCATTACTACAAGGCTTAGGCCTATAGCTAATAATGTGGTGGCTATTCCGATGTGTTCGAGGTTCGCGACAAAGGTACCTTAACTAATTGCTTCAAAGGTACGGCAAGTTAAGTGACTCCTCAATGTAGACAATGAAATGCAAGGGACAATAATAACCTGCAGCGTCAAACGAAATTGCGTTTAGTGAACAAAATAACGTGTGCCAAAGATCTAGTTTTATTTTGTTATGTATGTTGTATATATATCACAATAGGCTTAAAACAGAGAATCGTGACTGTTTAACTTAGAGCGCTATAAACTTATCAGACTTAGTTTTAAATCTCAGATTAAATACACGATAAAAGTTTTCTAAAGGAATGCGATTGTGAATTTTCTACATTTGTAAAAATGTACTGAGCGCCAATTTTAATTCTTAAAGGTGAGTATAAAGTGATTCTAAAAAAAAAACATGTGTTCTCATTAAACCCCTACTGCACCCTCCTCATTATCTGCGAGTTAACACTTGTTTATGTTGGGAACTATTAATACATTTGTGACAAGGTTGAACGCGTAGTCGGATACAGGTTTGGTTGGAAGGATTCAAACCAAAACCAACAATAAAGGTGATTGAAAATCTTCCTGGTTCGACGTTATCGGAGGTTATTGCATCTTTAACTGCCATCGGTAATCGCATTAGGCAAAACCAACAATATTTAGCAGAAAATGAGGCGTGCAAGAATTAGACATGGTCTCCTATTGGAGAATCTAACAGACGCTCCTTTTTCCCACGTCATACTAATTTTCATGACATTGTCATGAAAATAACCTCGCGCCTTAATTCAAATGACAACTAGGCGGTGTCGTTTGAGCGGTCTACATTAGCAATCTTGATAGAAGGCAAAGCGTGAATACCTTGCATAAATCTTAAATCCTAAAACACTCGCGCCAGCCAGCAACCAGTCAACCAAGAGATTCGGCGAACGCTCGGACCACATGCGCGCTTATTGAGTAAGTTTTCTCTATATTCCTCCATGACGGAACAATCAAGATTTTGTTTAGGGTATTAAAAAAAGATGGAAAATACAGTAGCACAGGGATGTTTCTGCAAAATGAAATACCGATTCTTTTGCAGCATGAATATGAATAGCAAACTGGAAAAATTAGCCCTACGCGTCCAAAGACTCGAGTCGCCTTACAAAGGTAAGAAACTCTTTGATTCCCATGTAAAATAGGATAAGTATGTGGCTTATGTATTGTACATATATGTATGTGGCCTATATGTTACATTCATGTGCCTTAAATGTCAGCTATAAACATATCTGGGAAATTACGTTTCGCCAAATTGGCACTTTGGGACTTGGTTTCGCCTTATATGGGCAATATATTTCAAATTGATGCGGATGTTGGTGCTGCATATGTATGTCATAAATTAGGAACTTCTAAGAGCAATTTATAAAATACAAGGCCCTTATATGCCTTAACTACAGGATGTATATAAGTAATATATATTTTTCCATTGGTACATGGGTTAGATCCATGCCCCTTAGATTAGTTAGAACCTCATCTAACTGAACGATATTTAGTGCGAAGAGAACCTGACTGTGGAAATACAAAACCGGGGAGTAATGTGCCTGTAAGGTTGCTTTACACTTAACAATTTTTATATTCCGTACAGCATACAGAAACTCAAGACAGCAATTCCTGATAATAGCCTGGTTAGTCATGGACCATAAATAAGAAAGGCAGCGTTTTTTCCCTCTTGTTTTATCTTCCGAAGCCAAGCTGAGAAGAGCGAGGCACAAGTCAATTAACCTTATCAAATCAAAAAATAAGGTTCGACGACAGTGATTTAACTTCTAATTTTCGGCAGTTTTAGCCTCACCATATATGGCTGCTAGAAAATAATATATCCTTATGTTCAAACTAAAATTGGCACATTTGGGTAACAAAATTTCAACCGCACTAAACCTCACTTTTCAGCTCAAATGTTGTGCTTCATGGCGATATTATCCTAAACATTCACGCCTCTATGGCACCCGGAATGTTTGTAGCTTTACGACCTAATCGCTAACACAGATTTCTTTGGCTTTCCGATGCCGGTATAAATTCGGTACATCAGTTGCACTCTCTCGTTGTTAAGATACCGTCATTAAAGAGTATTGCGATCGACCGTAGACACTGATCAAAGACATGAGGTGCGACCCCATGGTGTTTATTGCCAACATACTGCCTTGGAAGGAGCGGCCTGAAAATCCATCGACGACAAGAAGTTGTCGGCAGTTTCATCTCAAGGTTCTTCGTCGAGTTCGGAGGAAACGTGAGCATTTTTTTTTTAATGTAGAATGGGAGCCATCGAATGGTGCTATCGTCCGAGCAGCAGAGGCGGAACAGGAAGACAGGATAAATGGCAACTTTCCTTACGAGGACCCCAGCATTCCAGGCATCTCAGACTTCTACGCAGGTAAAGACATCCTCATCACAGGAGGGACAGGCTTCGTTGGAAAGGTGCTCATTGAGAAGATCCTTCGGTCTCTCCCTGAGGGAGGCCGGATATTCTTGCTGTTGCGCGGTCGCAAAGGACTCACTGCCCAGCAACGTGTGCACGCGATGCTGGGCCTGCCGGTAAGTCTTCTAGTCCCTCAACAACGTTGCAGAAGCAACAACCACATCTCTGTTTGTTGAAGATCTTCAAGGTCGTGATGACGGAAAATCCTGAGGTTGCTCAACGCCTGGTGGCAATGGAAGGGGACTGTGGTTCCTTGGGACTCGGGTTGTCTCCTTCTGACCGGCACACTCTCGTTGAGAACGTCTCTGTTGTGTTCCACTGTGCCGCTACCGTGCGGTTTGACGAAACCACTAACCACTTGATCTTGGTCAACACCAGAGGCACGAGAGAGATAGTTCGCTTATGCAAGGAATTACCAAAACTTGAGGTAGGGTCAGCAGCTTCATGTATGTTGTTGTATTTCTCTCCCACTGTCTTCTTGATTATTCCTAGTCGTTCGTGTACGTATCGACAGCGTTCTGCAATGCGACGAAGGACCGTAAAACTTCGATACCAGAGGAAATCATTACACAAGACACGGATTGGAGGACAGCGATTAAAATAGCGGAGAAGAGCGAACAAGATACAGACACCGAAACTTTGCTTGACGTCATTTTTGAAAAGTAGGATTCAGATGTTAAGCGAAGCGAATTCACAATGCGTCACTCCACAAGTTGGTAAACAGCGTTATCGATATTTCCAATTCCAGGTTGACGACTAAGCATCAAAACAATTACACTTTCACCAAAGCCTTAGCCGAAGATGTGATAGAAGACGAAGCTGAGAGTCTTCCAGTCGTCATAGTCCGTCCTACAATGGGTAAGGTTTTGGTTCTTTCCATCAAACGCTGGGGCAATCGTTAAGCCGTGAATGTCCGAAGCTTTTAGAGGCACAGCTTGGTGCTTATCTGAAGAAAGCCAACGATATGGTTTTGTTAGTCATAGCAACATACGAGGATCCCTTCGGAGGTTGGCTAGACAACCTGTACGGCCCAATGAGCATCTGGGATGGCATTGGTCGGGGCGTCATTCGGACCCACTACGGCCACAACGACGTGGCCCTCGACTACCTCCCCGTCGATCTCTGCGTGCGAGTCCTGTTGGCTGCAGGTTGGCATAGGGGCATAGGATTCCGCACTAGGTACCGTAACTCGCTCCCCTCGCTTTTGCAGCGTTCCGCTTTCTTATTCCACAAACAAAATGTTTCCGTAAACTTTCCACAGATCGCACCCAGGAAAAGTGGACGTAATTAATAACGGTTTCAGCGACATCTCTCTCAACACTTACGGAAAAATCCACGAGAAAATGCAAGAAGTATTCGATAGGATAACACACAAATATGTAGGTACACTGCCTTAGCGCACGATCTTTTTAGTCGCTTTGATGTCACAATACGTAACGCAGATTTTCAGGTATCCACGAGTTGTCGTAACGGATCGCTTTTGGGTTTTCTGGCTCATAACTGTCTTCTCGCACATTCCTCTTGGAATCTTGGTGGATACAGCTCTGCGACTTGCAGGGAAAAAGCCCCAGTACGTAGCTTCTTTCTACGATAAATTGATTTTGTTTCCACATACGATTTTTTCCTCTTTGCAGGTTGTTATCAATCTACAGGCGGCTGTACTTCACCCAAACCAAACTTCTGCACTTCTTCTCTTGTACGTCGTTCCATTTTGATCTCAACTGGCAATGGAAGTTGCAAGCCAGAATGACAAAGCAAAAAGACAGAGATCGATTCAGTATGGTTGTCCCATTCTACCCAAAAGCTTTCAACGTGGACATCATAACAGGGATGGTTAAATATGTTTTCAAAGAAAAGGTGGTACCGGTGGAGCAGTCCAACAGAAAATTGTAAGCAAAGGCGCCATTCCCTTTGGCTCTGTCTTCGACAAAATTGTCTTAAGAGCACTTGTCAGTACGAAGGTTGTATTCTCTACTGTCTTTTACCTGAGTTCAACATTTTTCTCAGTACGATTGACGACATACAAGCCAGTGGATTAGCTTTAAGGTCTGCTAGCAATGCAGATACGTTGTGTATAGATTGGTGACCATGATATTAAGCTAGGTTAAGCGACTTGTGATCCGCTGTTTCTCCGTTCGACCTGGAGAAGGTCGAAAATGTAGAATGCAGAAAATGCAGCCTTCAAAATTTCTAGTGCAACAGTGACATATCTTATGGTTTATGGTTACCTTTACAGGATGCACTTCCTCGACCAGGTCCACAATGCATTCCTCGCTCTTGTTGGCTGGTGGATGGCTTCGTGGGTGTTTTTCAGCCGGAGTGTTTCGCAGTCTTATAGTGTAACGGGTTAATGCACCACGCGATCATTGCATAAATTAATGTATTCATCGTCACAATGGCGTACTCAATGTATTTTGAA
>Ga0058701_10001460_pt1 | contig 16792 bp, 11 predicted proteins | sample AgamicOrMae_FD_97039 | JGI IMG/M metagenome (GOLD analysis project Ga0058701, IMG submission 97039) | Agave microbial communities from Guanajuato, Mexico - Or.Ma.e | ecosystem: Host-associated > Plants > Phyllosphere > Phylloplane/Leaf | place: Guanajuato, Mexico | collected 2012-06-04
CCCTCAACAATACTCGTCCTACCTCCTTTTTATGAAGAAAGGAGAAGGAAGGTAGAACGAGTAATAAAAACTACACAAAAATTAGTATATCGTACATATCATCCAGTTGGATGTTACGATTATTTGACAGAAATAATGTTTCCCCAAACAATTTATTGTAACAAATTTTATTAATGTCAATTTCGCATTGTTGATTCGAAACATTACGCGAAGCGATCAAAACCAGTTCTAAAAGATCATTGGATTTTTTTTAAATAAAAACGTTATTTTTAATTACATATCCCCTAAAACAGATTAAGGTTGCCTAATGAATAGTCTGCTGCGCCTTATTTACACGATCAAATAAGTGACCGACGATATTCCAAGGTGGGAGGATGATGTAACTTAATTCGGACATTAGCACGAGTTAATTCAACAGAGGGACATGGAAATTATGTCTATAGATAAAGGAAAGAAAGTGGTTCAGGCGAAAAATGTGGGAGCTATGCTCGCTCATCCACCCACACAAATATTAATACGCAGAATCGTTTCATAATTACCGCATTAGAGGCGCCTAAGTGAGGGCAGCGCCACCCAGTCGGGGAGACTGGCTAATAAACAACATCAGTACGCCAAATAAAATGGATATTCCAGCCAAGACAATCACTTCAATTTTTATCGAGGCAGCCCAGTAGGGTGGTCCAGAGCGCCCACCCAGGGTTGCCAATGAAGCCATTATTGGAATTGGATACAGTTAAACCTTTTCCTTTGCTTCATTAAATTAAATCGGACGTATATTACGTGGTGCCCAAAAACTTTTTTATTTATTTGCCGGCGCCACAACAAAAAAAGAAAAAAAAAGAAACTGCACAGTGAAGAGTGGTTTTTGATCAATATCTTCAGTTTCATATACTGGACGACAAAGAATTATTTCTTATAGTGCAGTCATTTTTGGCCTTCTTTCTAAATTTGAATCAGTGAAAGTCTCTGATATTCAGTGAAAATTCACTGAATTTCAGTCAATATAGCACCAATGATTTATTTTCAAAGTTGCTACATTTACTGAAGTTCAGTGAATTTTCACTGAATCGCAGACACACACTGATTTAAATTTAGAGTGCTCTTATTAGGGAATGTATTGTAGAAAAACTCCTGCTGTTTTAAATCGAGAATTCAATGAAAAGCAAGTGATGTTCGGTAGGATTTTTTTCTCAATATTCAAACCACTTTTGAAATCGAACAAAATTTGCTCCTAATTTTTTCCCCAGCAGGGAAAAAAAAACAGTATAACTGAATAGCAAGCCGTCAAAATTTAAAAAAATCAATCATCATGCACATCAAAATAAACTTATTTTGGCGATGAATGATAACATGGGCCCCAATGCCTTATATTTTGTTGGGTTGGGAACCTTTTATACTAAATGTAAGTTACTAAAAGAACTATTGCCACTGTTAGTACACCCACCTTCGATCATAAATCGATATCTACAAGACATTATTCGTGTTCGCATAATTAACTAACAGTTGATTACAGTAATTGAAGCAGAATACCTTATAAATAGTTTAACCCCGTCTTTATGTCAGATTTTGACGGCGAAGTATTTTGCATATTGGTTTGTATAGTATAACAGGGTCTCTCCCTTATTCATCACAAAAGAGTATTCCGTGCAAATATCCATTAACTAAAATAGTTTTCAACGTTTATGGAAATCAGACACGTTGATGGATCGCAGCTAGGACAGCACCGATGTCTAAATAGCTCACTCAACTTTGACTGAATTTGAAACTGAGATTCGCCTGCTGCGAAAAAGAAGCGAACTAGGAGTTGCATCCATTAGCATTTAAAGATAAGCAAATAACTGTAATTCTAACCGAATTATAGCCGATCTAGGAGTAAGTGGCAGCGATAGAATCTTGCTAAAGCGGTTTTCCGTGTTTAGCCCAGCCTATACGACACGTTCCATAATGAGGGATATTTTTCTTTCGACGGCTCGCACAGCGCAGCGCAACGCGGCGCAACGCGGCACGACATCATAATAATTACTAACTTGTCACTATACCCTTTACACTTCACTTTTGACAACAAAAAGTCAACTGTAAACTTGCTTTCAAGAGGCCCGTCTCACTGGCACCCCTTTCTAAAGTTATTCGTTTTCTTCCTTCGGATTTTTACCGTTTTAAGTTTAACGCAACGTTGGGCCAGCCAAGATTTTAAATTAGGCAAAATAGCTTGAAATAGCGCGAATTAATTTTCGCAGGCATGTCAAAGGCTTATTAAAATTTCCACGATGTAAAAAAAATCATGGCGGCATGGATGAAAACATGGGCAGCATCTCATGGAAGCTACTTGCAAAGCTTTCCCTGAACGTCCATGAAATTAAAAACGTAGGGACGGAGAAAAGTGTTCGACACGGAAGGTGTTCGACAGGGAACTGTTCGACAAATTTCGACAATTTCGGGTGTCGTTTTGTTGGGTTTTGTCGGACAACTTCTGTGTCGATCCTTAAATACCGCGGGTATATCTACTTGAAATTCTCCTTCGCGACAAAGATGTCAATATGAGAAATCTGATATAGGGTGCCTCAGATGACGCAAATATGTTGGTGCAGACAGCTCGAGGTATGTTGTCACTGAAGACGTCGAAGCTCAGCTTTTATGACCTATGTTTAGGGCTGTCCTGATATTTTCGACCATATCCATATCAAATGTCTCAACTTGATGTCATCTACGGGACGTTTGAAGTATTCTTGAGTTACTTCCTTTTAAGAGCTCTGCGGATTTTCATACACTCAGATGCTTTTCTACTATAGAATCGTTACAAAATTAGAACCATTTCACTCAAAATATTTCAAAGTAGGCTTTGAAAACGTTTAAAAAGGGGGCTCAAAAAATTTGTCTTTCATCACTGTCTTTTTTCAGAGTTTTCAAATGTTCGTTCAGTAAAAAGTTCGATTATATTAATACGAATCATAACCCGGAAACACGTCCGTATATATGTCATATATATTGACTCATTCCATTTAGGCTCGGTGAGAAGCAACCTTGAGAATCGAGCAACCTTTGGTGTGCCTATCACACATCGTGCAGGCTTTTCAAGTCACCTTTGTCTGCATTTTTTGCCCATAGAAACGTGGAGCAGCGATTGCGTGATCAAACATTCTCAAAGGAGAAAGAATGTGTGTTCATTGGGTACACAAAGGGCCTGCAAACCCTTCGGTTTCAAGAGGCTTTGGAACAACACTGATATCTTGCATGCAGAGGTTCCACATCTGTCTTAACAAGTTGAGGCTTATTTTTATTGGATCAAAAGAAGGAAAAGTTGTCATCTGACAGTCACAGGCGACGTATACGGAAATGTTGATATAACGTACCGCAAACCTTAAAAAAGTAGTATATGACATGAGTATTACTTGTATAGTAGACATTATAATATCACCGGGGATTTACAGTAAAAGCAAAGCCCCCGTTTTCTGGAGTGCTATACCTGTTTTGGATATAAAACTAAAACGGGGGTAGTGCGTATTTGGGTATTTTTTCAACATAGACCTATGTTCGGCTACACCACTGAAAAGCTCTCGCCGAGACCTTTCGAATGATGTGGCTGAACATAGGCTTATCTTGAAAAATATCCAAAATACGTACCCCCGTTTTGGTTTCACACTCCAAACAGGTATAGCATCCCCAAAACGGGTACGTTTCTTGGTAATTTTTCAACATAGACCTATGTTCAGCTACATCATTGGAAAGCTCTCGTCGAGACCTTTTGAATGATGTGGTTGAACATAGTCATATCTTGAAAAATAACCAAATTACGTAACACCCCCGTTTTGGTTTCACATTCGGGAACAGCATTCCCCAAAACGGGGTTTTTGTTTGTACTGTGTTCTTTTAATATCGGATGAGTCGTCCCACCAAATATTTCTGAGCTCGAGGTATTTTAATCAATTAGGCTGGTTACGTGGGGAGGAGTTTCGTACGTCTTGATTGGCAGAATGTGTGAGGAGAAGCGAAAATGTCCCAGCGAGTAAAACAAGAAGGATTTTGGGTGGTCGGTGGGGGCTGGCAGCGTCGGCGTCCACCATCTGGTGGCCTGGAAGCGGTGCGTCGTACCCCACCCCCCCCCCCCCCCGCACCTTCCCGACGACAAATCGTACTTCTCCGCGGTCCCCCTCGAGTGATCCATCAAGGGGAAGCTCCAGAGCTCTGTCCAGTTGTAGCTGAGCAATCGACGCAAGTTCGAGCGAAAAACGACATCTACGCATTTTGTCTCCCGGCGACAATCTTTTTCTAACTCCCCGCGCCAACAAAACTGGCATTAACCCTCTAGAAAACTTCACCCGTAACTCGCCTTTCCAAATATCAAAGTAACAACATTGTGTTAATCCCCATACAATTCAACCATCCTTGGGAAAGAATAACCTAGATTTATCCTCGCCGGTATGTCACAGCTTGTTGAGATTCCCGGGACTTAAATATTTTAGTAAGCTGCACTGAGACTGGCCGTGCTCTGAAGCTACACAGCATACTCTGAAAGATTAATAAATATGGCACTTCTACAGAATATACTGAAAGTACCGTTGCCATATTGATGCACCGAATTAAAATCAACTTTATCGCGAACACCAGACCGAGGTGACGTTACGTTGGCAACACTAGAGGGGAGGCTGGATCTGGTCGCTTGCAGGTCAGCTACAAGTTTAGGACAGTGCAGCAGGCGTACTGCTACATCGGCTATCTAAGGCCTTTCGAATGGAGTTCTCACAATAGTGAGCCTATCTCTCAGCGGGTTTCAATATGAATCCAGAATGTTGCTTAAGGTCCCTCGGCGCATTTTAGACTCTAAAGAGTATCGACAAAAGCTTCGTATCTGAGATGGAGTCCTGTCCTGACTGAATTGGTCCCCGAGAGGTTCAAATTAGAGTCCTGCTTCTGAGCCGGGATGTAAATCAGTTCAAAACAGGTCCTGAAGAAGGTCCGATTTCTAAGTGACCCTGAGCTCAAAACGGGTCATTTTTGGGTAGCACTGGTTTGAAGAAGGTGGCCCCCGAACTAGGTACCATTTCCTACACAATTTGTTTTTTTTACAAAAAAAAAGATTTTTTTCCATCGAAATTAACGATTTCTTTATTAACGTTAAGCGCGGGGATAGAGATTCGTTATGGACCACTAAGGTATTATCTAGAGAGAACCATTGAAGCCATAACAATAGAAGACATACAAAGCTTTCTGATAAAAAAAGTGGAAGAAGAAAAATCATGCACTTCGGGAACATTCCGCTCTTTAACAGCCCCTCAGGTAAGACCGCTCTATTTGATGAACTTGTATAGCACAGGAAATGCATCCTTTCCTGTGAAGTCCTCCTTTTGATTCGTTCAATTTATCAGCGCTTTGGTCAAGAATTCCATTGAAGCGAGTGGTTCAAAAAAATCCTCTAAAAAGAAAAGCCGCGGACGCTTTAATTCTGCCCGGAAACTTAAAGAGCAAAGTACTACGCTAACTGCGAAATAGTCGGATTTGAAAGGTTAGAACACAAAATCATACTTGAATAAAACTATTGGCTAACCATGTAAGAAACGAACGTTCAATATCACTCACCCACGCGGTACCTTTATTTAACCCATAACTGCCCAAAGTATGTGGAGTGAAATTCAGCGGAAATCGAAAGGATTTTTTCCATTAAAATACGCAATTTTAAGCTTTGGAAAATGCCTACATAATTAAATTTCAGGTTTCCAGAGGGGTGATATTTTTTAAAATGTGACAACACTGAACTGAAAAGATCCTCTAAAATTAATTTTTCTGTTGCCGAACGGCATCGCTGCGCTGTAGTGGGTGAACCCCGACGCACAGGCCAGGTTCATCTAATATTTCACGAAAACTTAGGTGGATGTTCGTAGAGTGTCCTACAGAAAAAGCTCTTGGAAGTTCTGCAACTCTTAGCATAGTTTTACGTTTTGAGGAGGGGTTAGTTTTTGTAGTTATTAAGCAGTTGTGTCAGTTGGAAGAGCTGGGACGTCGCGTAAGTGAAATAGTTCTCTCTGGAATTCACGAAGGCAGTCTTTTAATAAACTGTTTCTTTTGGCTCAAACAGTAAGCTGGCCGAGGCAAAAAGGCGTCAAACATTTGTGACAGGCCCAATGCTGCGGAAGAAAGGCTATCGGCGTGAGCCACGACTGGGCACCAATCGCCCAAGAAGGAATTTTAGCGCTTGTCTATTTTCATTAGGCAATATCATGTTGAGACAGCGATGCGGCTACCCTTTGCCGGCAGTTGGAGCAGGCTCAGCCCCGCGGGTCGGGCGGGTCGGGGTGGGTCGAGCCCCAAACCCGCCCAGGGGCCTCCCTAATGAGGGGAGGGGGGGAGCTGGTGACGAGCTAGAGAATCAAGGTAGTCTTTACGTGGTAGCGCCTTACACCACGTCCGACAAATCCAATTCTATCGGGAATATTCAAACTTGTTGAGGCAATGCGACGATCGCGTTGCGCGCCTGTTCAAAGCCACGCAGCGCCCTCAGAACCTATCACAAACTAGGGCCTGCGTCTTCATCAAACTCAGAATAGATGTCAATGAAAAATATTTTTTTTTAAAAAAAACATCGTTTTGATTTCAGAATGACCCAGTTTTTACGTTTTCAGAAGTGTTGTTCAGAAGTCTCTCCCAAAGTATTTGGAGTGAAGTTTAGCTTAAGAGAAATTAAAAGGATTTTCTCCATTGAAATACGCAATTTAAAGCTACGAAAAATGCCTAAATAATGAAAGTTCAGGTATCCAGAGGGGTGATATTTTTTGAAAGCATATCCCTTAACCCTTTACAGCCCAAAGTATTTGGAGTGAAATTTAGCTAAAGAGAAATTGGAGGGATTGTTTTCACTAAAATACTCAATTTTAAGCTTTTTAAAATGCTTAAATCATAAAATTTAAGGGTTCTAGAGGGGTGATATTTTTTAAATTGAGACAATACTGAACTGAAAAGATCCTCAAAATTACTTTTTCTGTTGCCGAATGGCATCGCTAGGCGGTAAAGGGTTAAGCCTCTAGAATTAAATTACCTTATTGAATAGCCCTTGAAGTAGATTTGATATGTCCCTGAAAGAATGTGGTGACCAAGACATGCACCTCCACGAATAGCCTGTTAGTTTTTTCGGGAAGAAAATAAAATCTGTTTGTCGGCGTGATTTTGAGACAGTGGGTCAAATATAGGTTGAGCTGGGTGTATAGAGAAGGGAGAGGGTCATTATGGCTCTCCGCCATTTGTATTCGAGGAGACGAACACAGCGCGCGCTGCTGCCATTATGCAAACTTGAGCAGCCGCACCTCTGTTCCGTTCCTGTCTCCCGCCTTCACCGCATCCGCTCTCCCCCCCGCTCCTCACCCTCCGCCCGCGCTTTTCGAAGTCTCACACCTGTTCCACTACAAAAACAATTTGAGCGCCACATGATGAAATTTTATTACAATACAATCTCGCTTAGCCTAACCTACCACGAGCAACATTCCTGTCCGCAAAGTCCGCCTCCATTCCGGTTCAGGCAGAATGCAACAAGTATCCAACAAAACGCAAAAAGGCCACAGGACAGGCAAGATAAGCTATGGAGCGAGGAGCCCTCTTATTAAGTTTGGACAAGTGCTCTAAATAATGAAACAAGGAACCAAGCCAGCCATTTTCAAATTTCGACAGTTTTGTGACGGCATTACTTTTAGCTTTGTCGTTTTCGTGATTATTTCAGACATTGAAAAATGCGTCCGATTGAAGTCTCAAAGCGAAAAGCTGGAAGCGCCAACGCCGCAAGCGCCAATCCGTAACAGCAAAACGAGAAAAGTCACAAAGTTCATAACCGCTATACAAACCTAACCTAACTTAACCTAACCCAACTTAACATAACCTAACTTAACCTAACTTAACCTAACCTAACTTAACTTAACCTAACTTAACCTAACCAATATAACGATAGGCCTAATTATTATTTGGCTGTTACGAACTTTGGCGTTTGCGGCATTGGTGCTATCGAATGCAATCCGTAAAGCTAATCTGTTTGGTTGGCTACAATGATACATAAACGCATTCTTTATTCTATTGTTTCATCTTTTCACTATTCTAATAAATGAATTCATGCTCGTATTTACGTTGCTTGTAATTATCGTTCTGATTTCCAAGCCTTCTTTTCTAAAAGGTCGTATGAATCTGGGAGAGGATTTACGTTGAATTAACATCTGTGCAACGAGGACGGTTTCGAACGAAATTCGTATGAGAAAAGGGTTGGAGTGCCAATTCGTAGGCGCCTCTTTTGGAGGCAAAAAAAAACATCGATCCAAGGGATTCCTTTTCCGCGGCGAATCATAAATCAAAGCTAAGTCTATGTTTTGTCGTCTTTCCACTCGGAATCGAAGTAAGATCTCATGATTGACACTGCAGATCGAAAAGGACAAGATGGAAGCGGGTTGGGGGTGAGGGGGGACGGGGGAGGGCCCCGACACGAGGAGTGCCGGCGTCCGCCTTCAGCCGACGTGCTACGAATGCATGAAATCTGTCTTCACACGTTTTTCCATCTCGCCCTTTTCACAAACTCTATCAACAATACTAACACAACTTTGCAGTTTCATCAACGCGGCCCGGCACTTCTTAAAAAAAAAAACAAATTACGTTTTTAGCTGGGAATTTTGGTGAGAGGGAGGTATTTCGGGCGGCGGGCGACGGGAATAGCTCCCGATTTGCGTGCTCAATCTTCAACGCAGTAAACTAGGATAATCACAACCGCCTTGCCAAATTAACCTCACTACTTCGCAAACCAAAATCTCATGTCTCGAAATGGCGCGGAGAACGTTTTTAATTTCAATCGCGACCTGTTAATTTTGATTTCGATTCTGCCTCCTGTATTTTTCCCTTCGACCATCGCCAATCAAAGCGGAGCCCCTTGACCTAACCTAACCGAGCCTACGTAATATTGTGCTGTTAATTTTATTGCGACGAAAGATTAAACCATGTTGAAACGTAAGGAATTCGGCTTTGAAATGTTAGATGTATAAGAAGTATCTTTTGAATTAAAAAAAAAAAGAATTCCTAAAGAAACAAAACCAACGAATTCTTCTTGTAATTCCTGAAATTCATCAAACAAGATAAATTGGATGCTTATTGATTCTAAACCAAAACGAGGTTTTTCTTCATATAAAAAATGAAAATTTGCCCGCAAATGTATTAGCTCTGCTTGAAATAGAACTTCAACGTTGGTCCAGCTTATTTCGGCCTTGGGAAGTTTGCACGGTGTGTTTCTATCTGCAAAAGTTGTTCCGGTTTGTTTTGGCTCTGAAAAGTTAAACCAGTCTTCTGCAGAGTTGTCGAACTTTCGCTACATAACCTCACTTAACCATCAAATACCGTTGCACAATTAATGTCCGACAAGGAAGGTGCACTAAAGATGTCTCTTTGTACTGTATCAGTTGATAAAACAAACGAGGTCCGAAAATATGATTACAAGTTCGACTGAGGAAATGTAGGCGGTGGCAGCTTACTAGGCCACGTTGAGATGATGGGACAGGTATTCAGCGGAAGATGCAATCATCTTCTATAAGCAACAAGCTCTCCCACGAAAACGAAAACAAAAGAACTTAACTGATGCTGCGCAACCGCGCCTTGTTTGTTTATATTTTTGTAGTATTGGAGAAGTTGTGGCCTGGCAGATCCTTTTTCCCCCTCACCTCTCCCTTCCCCTTATTTTTTCCATTTTCTAAGCCTGATTTTTTATGGGGTCTTTATTGTGGCAATATGATTTGTCTTAGGGAAAGTAAAAATAGTTACAACCGATGTCTGTTGCTCAATGTTAATTTAAATGGGCCGAGGGAGGCGACAGGTCACGGCCAGGAGGTCGGAGGGGAAGGCGCAATGTGCTTCTGCGCGAGGGCAGGCCGTGAATTAGCGATCATCTGAGGGTCATCAGTCCGCGCAAAACCAATGTCTCAACGATTGAGCCTAACAAAGAAGAATCTTTAAAATAGTGAAAATAGTTGACAAAATTTAGGAGAAAAGTGACAAGTAGTGACAGAAATTGTTTTAAGGCACAAAAAAGTGTTCAAAAAGACTCACTGGTATAACCCTGAATAGCGTTATATCGTTACTCCATCAACAACCACATGCTGACAAAGCTAGTAATCTTACGATCCTGAACCACGTGTACCATATAATCAATAAATTGGTTAGTCATATAATTTTCTACTAGTGATTTTTCGTATAAACAATGGAGGCGGGCATACGTTTGTTCTTGTGAAATAAAAGAAAGTTTTTCCAATGAGGGAATACTTTTAGCGCGGATTTGTGGGTTCCATGCAGACAATGCGATATTTCTCGTTGAAAAACACACACTGGCGGGTGAAGCAGTCGTCGAATCGAAATCCATTTGAAAGCCATAAATGTGTTCCTAATCCAGCCTGCAGCTAAAACTTGACCTCTTTGATTGGATGGATCTCGGCCCCGTCGATTCGCGCTCTTTTTTTGAATTCGATTTTCTCGAATTTAGGTGAAGAACCAAGCTTCCTGTAGCGCACATGTAACGGAAGAGACGCACCTCACATACAAAGTTGACACAGAAAAAATATTGTGCGAAAGATGCCGTGTCTACGATCGCCATCGTTCGCGCCGAGATTGCAAACTAACAACTTTTAACAATCATTTTCTCTTCTTGGGAAATAAGTCAATAATTCGACAGCCATTGAGAATACAGAGAGGTCTTCTCAGGAACGTTCAGCATAGAACCATCAGTATGGAATAGTTTTAGCTAAAAAAAATCTATTCGTCGCGAGGAATTTGATAACCACCATGTGTCTCTTCGTCAATTCCGTTTTGACCGGATTTATCAGGTTTTCTTTTTATCGCTGTCGTATTTCACGACGGATTATTGCGAGCTGCCCGTTCTGCATGCAATTTATTCATGAGAAATTTGCTTAGTCCTCTAGCTTTGCATTCTCACCTCGCGAAAAAAATGCATTCTCTTGCACAACCACGAACCAAGTTTTCAAAGATGTCAATCGACATACCAAACCCTCTTGTTTCGAATTTGATACGTTCGATAATATTGTTTACGGCAGGTTATTCGCACGACATTGAAATACCGGTAAACCCCTGAATTATATACTCGACTTATCAACTGAACATAACTCAATGCCTTTCATAGCACAACCTTGTCTATTCGAATAAATATCGCAATATTTAAAAGCTGCAAATAGCCATTCTTAAACTGCGGACTGAATCTTTGAATTATTTCAGTTATTTCAATACGCATAAAATTAATTAGTTAATAAGGACTACATGAAATTCACTCGCTTGCTCTGAATCATATTTCTACTGCGTCGAAGTCTTCGGAGGTTGAATTGAGGTGACTTAGGCTCGAACATTAATAAAAATATAGACGGATATAAAAACGACGAATGATCGAGCGGTTCTTAAAAGAATACAACCAGTCGAGTATATTTTTTCAAACGATCACAGCAAAACATCGTCATTGCGGCTGGAAGAAAAAATACCCGTAATAAAATAGTCTTATTGTCGATAGGAACTCGTCATGTTTCGAAGAACCGGCATTTTAACATGGCAACAGCACTCAAGTCTTGTTTCGATCGAAATTTGAGCAAATTTCTTGTGGAGTAGACTTGAAGCCGCAATGCTTGGAGGCAGGTACACGTTTCCCTGACGTTTTTATCGGCCACTCAAACACGCACTAAGTACGAAACCTTTTATGAGCCACTTTATGGGAAAAACACGCAACCCGGGATCTTACAGCGAGACTTCCGTTTTCCATGACACCGATTCAAAAACGCACTTTGAAAAAAAAAAACAGTACGTTCAATATTTTTAACGTTGCCCCTAATTCTGCAAGGCATACAGCCTCGGTGGTGGAGCCGTAAATTTGGCCAACGGTATAATTTGCGTCCATAAACAGATTCCGACTCCACGTTCAGCTTTAAAGAAAAGTTATTGCACCTGATAACATTCCAAACGCCATTTCACATTTTCGCTAACAAATCTGCTATGATACTGAAATTCTTTCAGTATTGGACTAATGAAGAGCGGTTCGGATTCAGAACTGTAGTTTTTCATTATTATTATTATTTTTTATTTGGAGCCCCTGACAATGTGCGGTTAGGCAACACGCCTTGCACATCCGTTTCGCGGTTGCCTACCCGGGACCTATTACCAGACATCTGAAAAATAACTTTTGTCACCGAGGGCAGCTCCTCGTTCTGGTCCTGCTACAATTAGAAAGCTCGAGATGTCACGCATGTTCGACGAATCTAAATAAGTTGGGGGAAAACGAGTGTGAGATTTTCAGAAAAGGACTTTTGGATGAACGAATTTCTAACAAACTTACGGGGGTCCTGTAAAAACGACAAATTGCTTTTAATAGGTAATATTTCAATTGATTAGCACTTATCGGAATATTTGGGGCTCTTGAAATTCGGATATGAAATCGACCAGGGTATTATTCTACACCGGAAATCAAAAAAAAAAAACAGTACATTTCGTTTATTTCCTGTAAATATACGCACGGTACTTCGACAGTCGGTGGTCGGGGGAAAGCGACGGTACGAACTACCGTTCGTACTGATAAATTGCCAACGCTTTTTAGAATAAACTTCACCTCACAAAAGTATACCCTAGCAGTGTGGCTAAGTACCTTTGTGAAACACTGTACGGTGGGTCACAAAAGTCATGACCCCTGATTCCGCGTTTTTTTCGTATGGAAGCAGGGGTCATGACTTTTGCGACCCACTGTACAGTCACCGACCTCCTAATGTAAAGTGATAAAACTTGAAATACAGACTTAAGATATTCAGAAGAGCAAATGTTTGAAGACAACGACACCAAAAAAAAATATGTCAAAACATCTTTTTTTTTCATTGGGGATTGTATAAGTAAGGTTTTGTATAATTAAGTTAAACGATCAACATAATCTACAATCAGGCTTGCCTCGCGACGCCTTCCCTTAATTCACAGTGTTTTTTTATAATGCAACATTTGCATGAAACGGGGTCGTAAGGCAAGGCCCGAAAATGCTAATTTACAAACTCAATAAGCAAAATTTAAGTTGACATTGATTCAAATAGAACGGAAGTGACTAGCGCGACATAAATCTAATGTTGAAATAAAGTGGGCCTTTAAATTTAACCTAACCTTTTGCAAAAAAAAAATAACGCACTTGTTTCTGTAATAGTCTGTCAGAACGAGCCCCGCGGTTTAAAGGTCTCGCGGTGGGTCTTTACCGCGCAAAGATTTTCTGATTTTACCTACGCTTGCATAAAGCTGTAAGTGGGTTTACTTGCGGTATTATTGCGGCACGTGGTACTGGTTACTTGAAATCACATAAATTTGCTATCGTTAGGGTGACTTTGTGTACGTTTGTTCCGCTTTGTTAACGTTAACTCTATGTTAAAAGAACTTTGAGTTTGGCTGGTTTGGGAAATGTTCGATTGAATGATTGAAAACAAATATGCGAGAGATATCTGTGCGAATTGGCAACCGTGGATAATTTTAACTGTTGACTATCGACAGGTCAATTAAAACTGACTAAATGCCCGTAATCGCCTGGCTAATATTAGCCATTAACTTAACTGACTGGATTCACTTAGTACCACGAGGTGAGAATTCATATTTTGGCCCAAGCGTTGGATTCGTGTTTGAAACAATATTGAATTCCCTGAAAGGTTTGTCATTCAGAGAACTGTGTCAATTAACCTTTGCGAATTGCAGTACAACTAAGATTAACCCACTACCGCTCAGCGATGCCGTTCGGAAACAGAAACATTTATTTTAGAGAATCTTCTAAGTTCAGCATTGTCACCCTTCAAAAAAAATCACCCCTCTGAAAGCTTGAAGTTTTATAATTTAGGCATTTTTCAAAGCTTAAAAGTTCGTATTTAAACGGAAAAACACCTTCCAATTTCTCTTAAACTAAATTTTACTCCAAATACTTTGGGCTTTTATGGGTTAATACCCAGAAGCATTGAAAAACTGAATCTCAAAATAAATCGTATTTAGCGATAGAAACTATAATAGCCGCCGTTTTTAGTGTACAATTTTGAGACAATTTTGTGTTTAACGCAAAAGTTACAAATTTACGAAAAAATCCTCAAATTTTGAAAACATTTTTGGTAATAAACGCAACACATTTTCCGTCGAGTTGGCCTAACGAGATTTGTGACCTTGGTAGCTTCAGGAACACATCTCGCATTCGGATAACCACGGAGCTAAGGATTCCGGCGTGAGTGGAATTTCAAGGTATTGTAGCAGAGGAAATTAATATTGGAGGAGTTAACGCGGAATAAAAGTAGTTGTTAATGTCGGAGCAAATGTCACAAACAGACCGCAAATAGCCAAGTTAGGCTGTAAGTTTGCAGGGGAACACGGTTGACTAGGACGTGACGGATCTCTCCGAGGTGCCAAGCAGCCCGTCTTCCCCCCCCCCTTCTCCAGATAGCTCACCTAACTTTTTCTTCATTTATCTCGACATGTTCCATTGTTTCGAGCACGCAACAGGTGTTTAGTTCAAAAATTGATCGAATTTGTAAATGGGCGTAAAAGTTTCGTTTTAGGTCGCGAGGCGATAAATCAAAAGAGCTTGGCTCCCTCCCATAATTATTCAAATTTTGGCGCCACTGTGAAACGTGGGGCGCCCATGTTGCATTCTTCGTATAGCAGCCTCACACGCCGCGCGCCTCCACTTTAATTTGAGGACGCCTTTTAAGAGGTGCTGAACACGCACTCCTATGGCCGTCCAGGAGCATCTAACAAAGAGTTTACATTATGGAAGCTCTGCTACTGTTTTAAGGACAAAAACCGACAGTTTCTACTGAAAAAAGGACTCCTTTTCTGGTCACATTACACTGTTACATATAAAAGCTCCACTTGAAATATTCGACGATATCTAACGACGATATTACACTAGAGGCCTGGATATGCTAGAGAGGAGCAAAACTATGGGCGCCGCCATCTTGTTTCCGAAGTTTCTCTGTGAGCTACAATGCATATGGTCCCATTAGGATCAAAATGGCATTGACTCCTCTCTAGTATATCCAGGGCCCCTATAATTAAATCATTTTGATCTCGTTCATGGACAAAATTGTTTGGATAAGGATTTTTCGCTGCCTCCAACGCGTTCTAAAACCAAATTTATGTCTTTAAAATATTGAATTACATTGAAAAACAAACACAGACAACATTTCGTGCAGCGCGGATATACTACATATTTTTTCAGATAAAATCGTCGTTTTTTACAGGAAAATATCTAATCCAGTTCAGATGCCGTATTCTAGGTATGAAAACATATTGGACTTCGGCAATTTAACGAGTGTACTTTCAGTGCACCTAATCATTAAGCGGAACAAAGAAATCAGCGCGTGTCCGCCAATCTCAACAAAAAAATAATTCCGGCCGTTTACCTCACGATCTCGTGAATCTCCGAGAGATCTTCATACACCGTGCAATTTACCTTCGCGAGAATTCCTCGTCAGACTTTGTTTTCAATGACGCCAACTTTCTAATCCTTTCTGGAGCGCGCAATGAATAAAGTCTTTGAAAGAGCAACAATTTGAAATAAGCAACGGCCGAGAGACGCCTCGCTCTGCCGGGCCGTGCCGAGCTGCGCCGGGCCGTGCCGAGCTGCGCCGGGCCGTGCCGAGCTGCGCAGGGCCGTGCCGAGCTGCACCTTCCTCGATGGCTCCGTGATCTATCTGCGGGAGATCAGCCCTCGCCGCTGAAGGCCTTTTTTCCGCTTCAAAATCATAATCGACAGCCAGACTGACTTTCGAAATGCTGTGCTGAGTGAGCACCAGTGGGTCACATCTAGCAACTCCGTCATTTCTATACAACTTGTCCGTTAAGGTACAATAATCTCGTGACTAGTGCCATTTTCTCGGTTATTATGTTAATAGTAGATTGACAAATTAATAAAAGAAGTATGCAAAGAGTACACAGTAAAAATGAAACACCCGTTTTAGGGAGTATCTATACCTGTTTTAGGTGTGAAACTAAAACGGGGGTGCGTATTTTGGTTATCTTTCAAGAAAGACCTATGTTCAGCCATATCATTCGGAAGGTCGCGGTGAGAGCATTCCATTGATAAGGCTGAACATAGGTCAATGTTGAAACCACAATACGTACTATCCCCGATTTAGTTTCACACCCAAAACAGGTATAGCATTCCCAAAAAAAGGGTGTTGTTTAGTTGTGTATTGCTTCGTAAGTTCATCGATACGAGTGACCTATTTATTGTTTTACATTTAAGTCATTATTTAACTTTCAAGACCCTCTTATTGATACGTAGAAAATCATCGTAAGTTGTCTCCTTTTTTTGATCTGAATCAGATGAACGGAACTTCCTAAAGCAGATTCCTGTTGGGATAGCATTTTTTTTCCAACGGAAAAAGCCAAACCGCGATCATCTATATTATCTCATTTCCGCCAAACTGCACTCATTTATTTTCCATGTCCATGAAAGAAAGGTACCACGGAGAGATAAATATATTTATAATAAAGTTGTTCATTCCCCTTACCTCGGTGAATGACGGCGTGATCTATCAGAGGAAGATCGCGGGAGAGCAATGCTTTTTTTTGCTCCGAGTCAGTAGACTGTGCCGCTCCGGCTGCCTACCTTTCAAAGAACTGGCTGCAGTAAATGGCCAAGGCGGCTGCATTAAGCCACAAGCGGCCCCCCGTAAGCGGCACCGTAAGCGGCGAGGCGCCCCTCCGGCTTAATAACTCTTAAAAAGTGAATTTCGCGATAATGACCATTTCCGATATCGGATTGAATATAAAAGTTGAGGTGTGCATAGAG
>Ga0058701_10001461_pt1 | contig 16792 bp, 13 predicted proteins | sample AgamicOrMae_FD_97039 | JGI IMG/M metagenome (GOLD analysis project Ga0058701, IMG submission 97039) | Agave microbial communities from Guanajuato, Mexico - Or.Ma.e | ecosystem: Host-associated > Plants > Phyllosphere > Phylloplane/Leaf | place: Guanajuato, Mexico | collected 2012-06-04
CGAGATACCTAAGTCCAGAAATGCGAGCAAAATTGCCCACTTTAGCACAAATAATGAAAACGACCACACCCAATCTTTTTTCAAGCTGTTCTAGACATTCCTCGTCAACCTTAGCTCGAAAGCTTTTACCTCTCGAAATACGATTGGATAATAATTTTTAACTGAACGTTAACCGTTCCCAGCGCAAATGAAAAATCTTGATATGATTGAAATCGGCAAACGGAGTACATTTATGCTAAGGAGGTTGCCTACCCAAGTTTTCATAGATAGGCAAACGGCGTACATTCATGTCAAGGAGGTTGCCTTTCCATGGTATCACAGGCGCTCATACAGTCCGGAGTCACATGAACCTCTCGATCAATGTTGGTCCTTGGGAGAATCCTTTCGGAATGCCCGTGCTACCCCCGTAATCAAGCGTCCAGTAAAAAAAAAAGTCCGACCTTTTAGCTCTAATGCGCTCAGCAAAAGTCTGGCACTTGCTATTTAAAAAAAATCTAGTTGAATTATTTTCGTTTTGACGGTTGAAGACAACTTCCTACCCACCGAGGAGCAATTATTTATTTCCTCTCGTTGTTAGATATAACACTGATTTTTTATGCCTTATGTCTCGCTTGAATACCGCTCCGCTCGGCTGTCGGTCCTTTCCACCAAGAAACAAGTAGCAGAAGACTTATCGACGTTATGATAAATTTATATAATTTTTGGATTGTCTCCCTAAGATAATAAAACAGAGACTTGTGACACCTTTTATTTTATCCTATGGTGATGATGGACCGTAAGGGTTCGATTATCTCAGGTTAGGTTATTTGCATTTTACCTCACTTCACTCGGTTCTGCGATGAAAGATGGAACTCATGAGGTGGAAAGTTCTATCTTTGAAGTTTACGATGTGATTTATGAATGTCGAGGACCTTTGTATTTTTCTGCACGACTTTTTCAATGAATTTGGAAGGCGAGCGAGTGGAGCGGGTCGAATTGGAAGCAAGTGGCGTAATCTCTGCAGAAGGCGTTGAGTTTTGATCATCTTATTGGAAACCACTTTGAAGCAAAAGTTGCCAAGCGGAAAGAGTCAGTAACGTACTTGCAATAAAGTTGTACAACAGCTGTCTGAAAGACACTGCGACCTCTTTTCAAAAAGCGGCGGCCGAACTTATTGTAAACAGGTAGCCCTCCGAGCGAGGCCTTGACCTTGACCTAGTTAGCATTCATCAAAAACTGGGTCAAGTGAAGCGATTCTTGGCAGTCCCGTGTCACCACATGTCTTGCGTCTTCAGTATAAGTTTTTCAATTTTTATTTATTCCAGCACCGTTTGAATTTTTTTACTAAATAATTACGGCTGGGGTAAACCCAAAGGGTAAATTACTAACCTGATCTATTTTTATATTTTCTAAAACTGAACTTGCTTTTGGAAAATCAGTTCTAGCAAGGATTCGAAGCTATACGCATTGGGATCCCCGTAACGTATGTCCGTGGAAATTTGCCCAATGGGTCAGAATTTTGTTGTTAGCTTCCGCAAATTGACGGATGAAATTAAAAGGATTTATTTCACCGTAGGAGTGAATTACTTTTTTAACATTTCTCTACTAAAAAGTGGACCAGAGTTACCTCAGGTTTGTGGAAAGTTGCGTGTCTTTTGTGGACAAAGTAATTCGGAGAGGGTGCTACAAGCAATGCAAACACGGGGCAAGGGAGAAATTTAGGGCTGCAGGTACAGTCCTGCACAAAAAAGCTGGGCGGCTTGCAAAGGGTCTGCATTGGTGCGGTAGCTCTCCCCGGAGGAGAGCCACCCCCGCTCCCCGGAGGAGGAAGGGCTCCACTCCCCGGAGGAGAGGAGTTAGCTTGGCGCCTTCGTACTCTTCCACCAGTAAATCCTGACCTCTTCTATGTGGAATGGCTTGGCACTTTGAATGACTGTGCCCTGAGAATATAGTGTTATTCCGATTCGGGGAGCCAGTCGTACGGCTGTGCCCTGCCTCCTCTCCTCTCACTTCACCTTCTCGCCTGGATATCCACTGAGGACTTAATGGAAACTGCTGCCCTTTTTTAAAGATTGATAGTGGACCTGCGACGCCATTTTTTTAGTGCTACTCATCCCTCGTCTGGGAACTCTTCCATCACTTAAATTATTCACGATCTTCAACCAGACTGAAAACTGTTCGTCTCAACCCAATCTTATTGAGTCTTCTTGAATCTTCATCTTTACCTAGACGCGAAAAAAGAGGTTTACGAAAACTTAATTTAGCCCCAGCTAACTGAACCATACTTAACCTAACCAAATCAAACGAACCCTTACCATACCAAACGTTTTAACATTTTGTCTAACAACGTAACGGAGTCTTGCCCAGTAGAATTCAACCTTGCTATTCAGTAATTATTAAACTTACAGTGAGAGTAAGTATTAGCAGTATTAAACCAAGTGACTTTATGACGTTTCGACATTCTTCTTGGCAACTTCGAAAAATACCTCCTCCTAGCACGTATTTCAGAGGAGCTTGTCATGGTCTCTGTGAGCAGGAGAAAGGGTCAATTTGTGGGTAATAACGCAGGCATTATTTTTCGACGTAAGTAAGTGTGAGTGTCCAGAGGAGACCCCTCACGACTTGGCCATAACGCGGAGTCCAGGACTATTTCGATTTCCCGGGCCTTTTTTGGCGGAAACGAAATTGTCCTCCGGTCCCCGGCGAGCCGGTCTCCTCCACGATCCGAGTGCATCTTGATCACGAATTACGACCGCCATCCTTCGCGAGCGACGCACCCAAACCCGCGAGACGATCTTGGCCGAGGAGCGGCGAGGAGCATCCGAACGGAAAAGCCCTTCTTCGGCCGCTCGGATCGTCACCAACTTTTATCCCTGCCTGGGCTGGGCTGGTGATAATAATGCAAGTAGGTGTGCCTTTTTTGGCTGATATCAGGATGCTGTTGGTGATCATTTGAGGATACTGGTTTGTCGGCGACATTCTCGAGTGATCTCATTTCAACTGATCTTGCTCTCCGCTCCAACCGATTAGGGTTTAGTTTGAGTGATCTAAGATGCACAAGTAGCATGAGTGAAGGTTGAAGATTGCATGTAACTGTTAAATAAGGTGGGATATGGTTATGAAAGACTAGTTAGGTAAACATCGGTTGGGATAGGTTGGATTTCTTCATGTCTAATTTGTGTGTTCCACCGATATTTCTTTCGTTTGTGTAGTTGATTGGTTGGTTAGGGTAGGTTAGGTTAGATTAAGTTCTCAAACTCATGACATACGGCGAAGACCCTTACAGCCGACATCGGTCTATGGCGGGCATCTAAGAGCAGACCGCAACCCTCTACTCAAGGGTTGCGGGCATATCTGGATCACTCGTTCCAAAAGTTGATTGATCAAAACGGAGGCCACATCAGTTTGAATCCAGATCACTTACTACTGGTCCGCTTGCTGTGGGAATTCCAGAAATTTTATGTTAATTTTCTCTAAACTGAGAAAGAAAAGTAATCGCTTAACAATATTCTACGAGATGTATTATTTGCATAAAAAAAATAATACGCGAATAAAAATAATAATAAATAGTAGAAAGTAATTATAAAATAATAAACAACCATATAACAAGAAAACCATAATAAATATCAATGAAAAAAAACAAAAAAAACATTGAAACAGTAATATAATAACGCTTAGAAAATCGCAGGGCTGTCCTTGGGTGCATATTGTTTATGAGAGACACTCGCTTAAGTTAGTTACCAATCGCGCGAAAAATAGGAACCTTTTTGTGGTGATTGGTATTGAGATAAAAGGTGACTTTTGATGTAGGTGGCGCTACGTTGTGGTTGCAAAGGGAGAGCGTCGTTTACGACATTGTTTTCATACAGGCCTAAAAAGAAAAAGCATAAAAGAAAAAAGAAAAAAATACAGGTGGTGCGGTATGTTATTTAATTGGAGAACGATCTGCGATGGCCATTTTTATAGGCATTGTCGAAGAGATGTGGCCAGGTCGGGCTGTGAATGTCCGTCCAAAATATTCTAAAATTTTAATCGAAAAATTGCTGGTGGTTCTTTTAGATAAATATTTCTTTAGCATGATCTTCAGGAAAAGGGACTAATCTAAGGTAGCCCAAACTTATTCTAACCCACGCAGTTTTTCGTATCTATTGCAATGAAAGGTTGAATCAGGGCAGAACACGGTGGGGAATGCGATGTTTAAAGCTTTGCATGGCGGATGATATTCGAAGGGCAAAAGCGATTGATTGCCCAACCGCGTGGCTAATAAATGAAGAATTATCGTCCCGTAAGCCTATCATCCCCACCGACCCGCCCTCATTCGGAATTAAGTGAATGCGCCGATTGCATTGCATTGCCCAATCCGATCCCTCGACAAAATCTTTTGGCGCAAGCTGCTGCCCAGTTTATATTGTAATGTATGCGTCTGGGATTACTATGCAAATTTTTATGGACGTCACTATGAAAGAATAAAAACTGCTGTGATCTGAATGCTCCTCTCTCATATAAGTAAAATAATCCGCGGATGCCCTTATTTATTTATAATCATAATTTTTAATCGTAAAAATATTTACATTTTGGACTAAATAATAAGCCTTCCCAGACTCTTACTGAACAAGAAATTTATCTGTTGAGTGGTAAAGATATTATGTGGATATTTGAATACGTTGCAACCTGAGATAACCGAACATGGATGTTTTCTCATCGTAATTTTAATAATAAAAATAAATTAAAATGTATGCATCATAAAGGTGGGAAATCGAGACCCAAGCTTCAAACCTGATATGAGGTAGGGAAATCGGGTAGACAGACATGCTTGATGAATATTTTTGATACGTTGTTGCAATGCCTTTAGGAAATGTTGCTTTTTGGGAATGCGCTGAACTCCTACACTAGTTCTTATTTGACTTTGCGTTTCTTGTCTTGTGAAAAGCCTAATTTTCTTTCAAATTAGGTGAGCCTTATTGGGTTAAAACAGCCTTTCTGAACGTGTGCCCTTCTATGGTTCCTTTTTTTTAAATTGCATTTTTTTCCACGTTATTTTATTAATTTCACCACCATCACTTTGATTGGCAGGCTGGAAAGGGCTAGCCATTATGGTCACATTGCGCTTAATCGCGGGATGAATAATTGTTCTAAACTTTTCATGAGTCTACCTACGCGACGAGGCTGGTTCCTGATTCGGAGATCTATTTAGTGGTTTAAGCCACCGATTTTTGGTTGAGTCAGCAGACTTTCGTCCTGCATTCTGTCACAGACATGGGTCTGACTCTCATTAACATAGAATGGAACCTGACGGGTGAGACTGCCCTGACCAGTCTATGTCTGATGAATACCTTCGTATCTCCAGTACCTGACAACAGAATTCATTTTTAACCACATATCGTTTGTCCTGGTAACAGATGGCACTCAGCCATCTGACTTTTTAAGGTATCCTCAAAAAGCTAACCTTATCTAAACTAACAAGGATAGTATCCCTGGATCGTCCTTAGGCCGAGAATATTATATGAAATAGTAGTAGGTACTATACCGTTCACTCAAAATTTGAAATAGTCATTTTTTGACCAATTGATTTAGTCATTTTTTACTATTTAATTTATTCATTTTTAAGTTCAGTGTAAAATTTTCAAAAATGACTTAGATTAATCGGTTTAACATTTGTAATATTTTTACTATTAATATTTTTAGTACCAATCTTAGTTTGGTCTCTTGATCTAGAATAAGTCATTCTTTTATACCCTTGCTGTTCAGCAAGTTCTCTTTTCGCTATATATAAATAGTCATTTTTGACTAAAAAATAGTCGAAATCGACTAATTGAAATTTGAAAATTTTAGCTTCTTTTCTTTAGTCTTTGAAGATTTCATATGCTATACAGTGTTGGATGTATGATAAAAGATCGAAAGAGGTACCTCTACTGGTCAGAAAGTGAACTTTTTTTATGTTTGACGAAGTCGCGATATCCATAAACCTTTCTTTTGAAAGGCAGACTGAAACACATGACTGGAAATCGGCTTGTTGCAGGCTTGTGATAATCTTCTATCATTTGGCATTGATGAGGTCGAAGCACTGGGAACTTTGATGTGGTTCGTGGCTTTAGTGGCTGCATGCGAAGCTTTCTTAAGGGCTGAAGGCAGATATGGTAGCGCACAGAAAGCTAGGCCTTCCTATCGAATTGAACTTGAAACAATGTTACGAGAGGTGGTTGTGAAGCTGCGGTGATGATGAGCAATCACGATCTTTCATCTGAATTGATCAATTTCATTACGTTGATATAAAAACGCGTCATTGTGCCATCTTAAATGAACCTGGAGAAGTACTGTACAATTCGTTCGTGCAAGAAGCGAGAAAGCCATTGCTGAAAGCAACATTGTTGCCTCTGATTACTTCAGCACATTTTTACTTCAGCCATGAACTAGTAAAGTGTGGGTTTCTCATGGAAACTAACGACCAAACAACGTCATTAGAAAATAATTACTTTTTCAATAGGAAAAAACGTAAAACAAGGTAAACTCATTAACGGCATTTCAATGACGTTTCTTTACATAAAAAGAACAACCATTCCTAATATATACCCACCTCCAAGGTAGTTTGTACAGAATATTCCATAATTGGTAACATCTTAACTATTTATTTTTAGTTCGTTGCCGTATGAAAGAATTGCCAATGCATGTATGCACGAGAGAAGTAGAAATGGATATCTGTAAGAGTGTAATTAGCTACGTTTTGATTAAACAGCCTTTGAAGTTTCGCATGCTTTTGTCTGTGGTTTAAATTACCACGGCTTACTTTGAATGTAAACTTTAATCCAATTATAGCGATTTTTCTATTGAAATCCCTCTAATTATCTTGAAAAAGGTTTTATTAATGATTTATACATTATTGTTAACAAAGAACTCTGTTGTGCCTATCATGGAAGGCCTTAACCTATGCAACCGGAAACCATTTTCCTGTTATTCCCTCTTTCGCCACTGGTTTTGTTGAATGGTCACCATGTTCCTCCAGGCCCCGTCAGGTATAATCCCGATTAGGCCATAGCGAATTAAGAAAAAATCATTTAGGCAAAATCTAGACACAGCTGTAAGTCGTGTTGCCTATTCAATCAATGATACACTTCGATCAGGCAACAAGCGTTGCAGCTGTGTAATCGTCTTGCCTATGCAAACTTCTTCAGGGGCTTAAAAACTCTTTCAAATACTTTTTTTTTCTCACGGTCAGTCCGAACTTTTCTTAAGTATCTGAATGCATCAAACTATACAAATGATATTTAGTAAGTTTTACTTTTGCGAGATATCACTTGAGATCCTTTACTTCTGAGACACATTTGTAAGCTTAGGTTGTCGAAAGGTCTTTCCGAAAATGGTGACATATAAAACTTGAATCAGTGACGTTGCGATAGACATTTGATCCGCAGCATGTGGAGCTGAGGCATTCGCTTGCGGCTTCCATCAGGAATGTGATCCAACATTTGGAAAACAAGTTTTTGTCAGCTAGGAAGGGAATAATAGTGGAAATTTTGGAGGTGCGCCATCAACACGCCACTCCTCACCTCGCCCAGCGACGATTTTCAGCAGGAACCTGACAACCGCAATCCAATCCCGAACGTCAATGCGTGAATTGATACGACCTTTGGTGTCGGTGAACGAGAGCTATACAGTCCGCACAACAAGTCATGACCCTGTTCACCCTCACTCTTCAACCTCGTTTGACTGTACGATACGACGAAGATCGAAGTGGAAACGCTTTCAAATTTAGATTTTGTTGTTTCCAGAGATTTATGTTGGTAGTACTAATGAGTTACCTTGAGAGCTTGACGTCTTCCGTTTATACATGCTGAAGAGTGTTGTTAACACATATTTCTAAGAAAATCAAAGTCACTAAATTCAAATCCGACTATACCTACGATATTATCTCAAACACATTAATTTATTCTTTTTTTTCACTCTACATTCTAAATGTCGAATATTTTTTGCCTTTCCTTGCCAATCCTAACGGACCGAGACTCACAGCACCTAACCTTTAATCACCAAGCCTGATCCAGCTTACTTCGCGACAGCAGTAACCTGCTGACGAGTGGCGAGATTCTTTACTACAATCAATCTAATTAAACATACTATTAGTCACAATCGTTTGAAATCTAACTTCATTAATCTTGGGTAACCTTGATTGACAAGCCTGATGTCGGATGTCTTATGTTCATTATCCGATAAGCTTATAATGTCACGTGAAGGTGATCTGCGAGAAAGAATACTTGGTTGGACTTTCTTTATCAGGGGACAGAGATCGACGGTATGGATAAAAGTTAATGGAAGTGATTTCAGCCGTATTCTACTAGCTAATTAAGGACCTATATAATCCGCTTACGGTAGGCTAAGCCATAGCTACTAAGACTCCTGTAATACCGTAGTGACAGCGCCATCTATCGGGCTCATCATCTAAAAAATAGTAATAAAAAAATAGTAACGGGATTGTTCTTTAACTTAGAACTTCAAGCTTTCAAGAGGACTCCAGTTTCTCTAAAGAAGAATGATTATGATAGCATGACTACCAAGCAGGTTCAAAGCGGTTTGAGGATGTTACGTCGAGCCTGGGTCTAAATAGTTATCAGCGCTGCTTGTTTGTAGGATTGCGTGTTTTTTTTGTTTTTGTTTTTTTGTTGAAATAGCCTAGTATTTTAGGACGTCTCCTTGCAACGGTTTAGTTACGCGTGCTCGAGGTCCTGGGTCACTAACAATCCGCAGTCGTCAAATATGATGCCACGATCAACCTGCTTGGTGGCAGTAACTGCAGACGAGAAGTAAGGTGCTTTGGGCTTGGTAATTATTAGGTAAAATTCACTTTGATATTGCTATTAGCCTTTTACCGCGTTCCGCTCCCCCCCCCTCTATAGATGGGAAACAAAAAGGAAATAAACCTGTGGAATTATTAAGTGCGTATTTATAAGATATTTTCCACTCAAGATTTTTAACAAACCTCGTGAAAATGGCTGTCCAAGAGCGAAAAATTGAAGCGGATCAAAGTTGTCAAACGTATAAACGATAGTATGACGGTCCGTGGCGCATCAACGTAACACCCCAGACAATCACAACGATTCCAAGGGGACTGTTTTTCAACATGTCGAAACCGGTAGCGGTATGGCAGTCGACAAAGCTGGGGATTTAAAGTTTTTGGAGAGGAACCGAAACAAGCTTAAACTGTCGAGATTTATGGAGCGGTGCCTACTGCCAGTTCTCCGTCTAAATCCAGTCGGTGTGGCTGACTGGCGCCAGAGGGCGCCCGCGGCGGCGCCGTTTTGTTCGCCTGGAATGACCACATTCCATTTGCAGAGCTATAAAGCGCCTCTATAGACTCAGGTATTGGTAAGTGAGGGATGCCGGCCATTTCCACAGAGAAACCAAAGAAAAGTGAGAATGCGAGTCGGAAACGGCGGTAAATTCAAATTGGACCATTTAAGCCGCAGCTTCGTCAATGCTCTTTTTAAGCTGGATACCTTCGTATATAGGTAGCATGCCAATCTGACAGCTAGGTAGCATGCTAAAAATTCCAAGAAAACGTAGACCTATCTAATTTAAGGCTTTACAAAATCAGTCTGAAAGCTTCATTCCCACGCTTGATCGCTCACTAATGTCCCAGTTGACATGCGATTAAGGCCTTTCACCGCCAGAGCAATCTAATTATATCAACCGAGCTGAACTACTCATCAGCTCTACCCACCTGATGTCCTCCTCGTATTGGGACTGAACGTGCTTACGCGCAGCCCTCGCTACCCTACATTCTTTATAGCTCTCATGTCACACCTCTTGTGCCAAAGTTCACCTTTCCTCTTTCCGAGCATGAATATGAACTGCAATCAAACACATTGGTCAGTTAAAGCGTGGTTGGTTTAGGTTAAATACACTGTACCCGTACCCCTATCACTTTTCTCAGAATGCCTATGCCAATTACATTTCGGCTGCAGCAGCATCGAGAAGTAGGAAGTAATGTCAGATTATCTTACGTTAGGTCAAACTAGGTCAGGTGATCACGTTGCTTTGCTCGACGGAGCGACGAAAGGTTTGTTCATATACCAAGGGGTGACAAAATCCATGATATCCGGCTGATATCCGGTTGAAATCCGCGATATCCAGCTGTTGGATTCGATCGAAACAGCTTTTTCAGCGATTTTTCGAGTAAATTACCCTTTCACAACCGTTCACTAGTATCTGATCTAATATCCAGGTATAACCAGCTCATCTTTTTGATATTCTGCGAAATTCTGTCAGATACTTAATTGAAATTTTATCAATTTTCTCTTGACGTCTGTTTAATAGACCTCTGATATCCAGCTGATATCACTGATATCCTGATTTCTGGTGTACATATTTCCAACAAGTTGTTACGTCTTGTTAGATACCTTGTTCGCCGCTTTTTCTGTCACGGTGCACACCTACATAGATATGTTTAAAATTGTAGGGATATGCAACGCCTGTGTGATGTCCCTTCTGATCGTTGATGAACGTGCAGCCCTGAGTTGGGGGTGGGTGTCGAGGTGGCGGGTGAAGGATGGGGTGGGTGGAAGGGTGGCGGGTGGGTCGGCGATGGCAAGGAGGCCTGCTCGTTTCGGGCACGTTCGAAGGGCGCATCATTTGCACAATGAGAGCGACAGCTTTTGCTCCGTGGCGAGCCTCTCCGTCCTTCCTTCCAACTTGCTACGTGTTTCTTTGTTTGCTTTCGGACGGAATTCTTTTAACTCGGAATCCGATGCTCGAGTCCCTTCGCAATGAATGGCGCACAGGGACAAGTGCCTCGACTGGAACAGGTGTTTCGCTTGTGAATTGTCCAAAATATTTACCAAATAATCGTCCTTCGAACACACCACAAGATTTTTGTTCCATTTTAAGTTATGATGGTTCATTGTAGAAAAGTGACATAAAAGTAAATTTCTAAACATCGTCTAGTCTCCTTTTTGCCTTAAAAAATATGATTAGTGTTTTTTTTTTCATTTGGAAGCGAGTCTCACGTGTATGGGATGTGACTTTGTTAATGTTAATGAATCATAGCTCGGTCCGCTTAAATAATGATGTAACTATATAAAATATATGGATCTCTTGACAGTCCTTTATTGGTAAGGCTTTATAAAGAAATCAAAGTGTATTTAATATTGGACCAAAGCATATGTTATCAGAGTCATCATCCAAACTAAAGAAGTACAAACGAAAAGCGCAAGATGGGTTTTCGTCATCAGTGATGCCTGTCCCACTCATAACCCATCCCACTTAAATCACTTTCCCCCGGACAAAATACGACCCGAAAGTAATATCGAAGTTATTTCGTATTGTATCCAATATTCCAATATCGGAATAGAGTCCTTTTTGTGAGGAAAGTCTGTCTTCATTAATACGACTTATACTGGCGCAGACTACTCGTGTACTGCTAAGGCGTTTTAAACCGCAGGGTGCGAGGTGACGCGAACCAAAACAGAGGGCTTTGTGGAATCCTAATACAATCCAGAATTTGGCGTTAGGCGCGCGGAAGCAAAGTTTGCAAATCCCTGCCGGTAGATGGCGGTGGCGGCAGGCGTGCCACGACGCGCAAGGCATCTGCTCTAATTTAAAATGCGATGAAAGCCTGCAGGTTCACATATCAGCTTTGCCTTCCATTTGTTGAGATTTTGCTGCGCCCCTGATCGCTCCAAATGACGCAGTTTCTCATAGAAACGGGGAGCCTGAGCGCCGCTATTAATGCTCTAGGAAACGCATCTTACCTCGAAATTCCAAAAAAGGCAACTATACTACTTGTATGTATACTACTTGTCTTTCAGTTTTTTGTTCCCTTTATAGTTTTAAATCAAAAATTTCTGTACCTCCGTGAAAGACTCGACCAGTTCTAAAAGCTGAGTTTTAACCCAGAAAAGCCCAAAGTATTTGGAGGGAAATTCAGCTTAAGAGAATTTCGAAGGATTTTTCCTATTAAATTACGCAATTTTAAGCTTTGGAAAACGCCTAAATCATTAAATTTCAGGTTTCCAGAGGGGTGGTATTTTTAAAATTTTGACAATACTGGACTAAAAAAATCCTGTAAAACATTTTTTTTCCGTTTCCGAACGGCATCGCTGGGCGGTAGTGGGTTAAAGTAGACCAGTTTTGAAAGCACGCAAAGTCCCCTTTTTCAGCTCTAACCATTTGATTGTTTTTCGTATGATTTCAAAAAGAATTAATGAAGAGTATTTTTCGGAGATCAGGACAAATTTCCCGTCATTGTCATTAATTTCGGACGAAGACTAAAAGAAGTATTCACAACGATAAACAACGTTTTGAACGCTCGTAGAACTAATCTAGTTTAAAACTAAGGTTTAACAACTGGTCGAGTCCTCCATGGAGGTGCCGATTTACTGGCATTTTGTACCTAAATCTAGTGGCATTTGTGTCTCATTCATGTCAATTATCAACACCATTTTTGAGACGATAAAAAATATGGCTCTGGTAAGAAAGCAATCCAGGTGTGAAAATATTGATGTGGATCGTAGAACTTAACCCTCTACCACCCAGCGATGCCGTTCGGAAAAAGAAAAATTTATTGTAGAGGACCTTTGCAGTTCAGTATTGTCACAATTTAAGAAAAAAAATAGCAACCCTCTGGAAACCTGAAATTCATCTATTTAGACATTTTTCAAAGCTTAAAATTTCGTATTTTAATGTGAAAAAAATCCTTCCAATTTCTCTTAAGCTTAATTTTACTCCAAATACCTTGGGCTGTTGTGGGTGAAAATGATTCTTTGTCGTAAGCTGATGTGGGTGTGTGGCTTGCTAGAGTGGCTTCCCCCGTGATGGGCCCTCTTGAGGGACTCGTCCCCTCTTGAACATGAATCATTCCACTAACCTCCCGAAACTAGTCGCGGCCTTAGTCGGTAACAACCTGAAACCCGGATAAAGTCGAAACCCGTGTTAAGCTCACGCCACACACGCCGCTCGGCCTCCCAACATCACCGAGCGGCTAATGCAAAATCGTCACACAAGGGTAAGCTAAAAGCAACGCAGGGTAAAGTGGTCTAAATTAAGGCCCAGTCTTCCAAGAGCCGGCTACGCCATGCAAGTCTCCATCCCCGAATTTCGAGCATGCAGCCAAGATTTGCGCCCGGCGAAGAGAGACGCGACCCTCGGCCAAAAAGCCGGAACTGTCCGAATGGCCATTCGGGATGCAATAATGGAACCTCCCCCTATGGAAAGTTGTCATCTTGGGAGGCCATGCTCGTGGATGAAGAAGCGCCTCGTGCTCACGCTGTACGGGGGCTCCAATGTGATCCGCCATTTTGGGATAAAAGAAACTCTTATTTTAGGAGCCCATTATTGATGTCGACAAAAGGCTCTTACAAGAAGCCTATCAGATAATTTAAGCCACCATCGATATTAGCCGACAAAGGATCTTGACATCGTACATGATACCTTGTCGTGGCTCTGGGCAATATTTCCTCTCAGTACCACGCCCTGCCCACTAGACCTTCACCGGCTCTTTGAAATTCCTTTATGTTTGAATTTGTGCGTTACCGTAATGGTTTTCGAGTAGCCCTCGGATTTATTTATGGCGAGATTAGTCCGGACTTTGAAATAGCTACTCATATTGATAACTTCGTATTGGACTATCTAATTTCGTGACTCTGCTCTTAAAACACTCTGTCTACCGTAACCGTATTACATTTTTAGCTAATTCATTTATCTGAAAGTCAGAAGGTAAAAATTGAAGTGGACAAATTTAGCTAATTCATTTATCTGAAAGTCAGAAGGTAAAAATTGAAGTGGACAAAATGAAATAGAAACATCATAGTTAATCTTTAAAATGTACCTCTTCGCTCGTCAGTAAAAGCGTTGTAGTTTGCTGATTATCGCAGCCGCTTGGGTTGATGTCGCTGATTCGTTACCATTTAGTTCGTCAATATGCACATTCAGGGTAGAACTTGATTGCAAGTAAACTCATCTCGGAGCTTATCACCATGAGTTTATCGATAAATTTAGGTCCGGCTGGTCAGGTTAATCGGGTGAGCGTTTCATGAGTTTCTTGAAGTTGCTAGCTTACTTATTCCGTAGTTAAATTCAAAATATTCTGCAAAGTGGTCGTAATTATTCTCAGTAATAGGCTGCACTATTTTCCAGTTGATTTATCCTGTAAGTGCTCGTTAAAATTACCTAAGAGAATCTTTTGCCAATATTACTTTACCTCAAATTAGCGTTGGAGGAGTTCCAAGAAAATTATATAATATTTATTTAAAGAGTAATTTGGCGGGCGGCCTTGACGGAGTAAATATTTATTATTGTTTTTCTTTGAAATAGCGATAACTTGGTAGTTTAGGCTGGTTTGAACCTGGTGTTGAGGATGTTTCGCGAAGAGATGATCAAAGTAGAAGTAGAGCACTTTAGTACTTTTTGACAAGTAATAACATAAATAGTTCATAAGTTATAGCAAACAAATATATGGCTTCCAATAATTTGGCAAAGGAGTTGTCATTCCGTCGTGTTCCTTTCCCAATCCAACCCTCATCAATACATTATATTTTTAGGAATTATATCATCAACTTTCTTCTTTTGTAATACTTGGTATCTGCACATCTGGTGGATGAAATCCACCAATACGCCTTTTCAGGGAATGCGTCTTTTAAACAAGTCAGATTATCCCCTTCTTGCAATTAAGTCGACTTTGATAAACCCATGGTTTGTGATGTGGAGATAGTTCACAAGAAGTGGAGCTTGCTGTAGAAATCAATTCTGGGGAAGTACTCCTAGTTTTAGTGCCAATTCGCCGTCTCTTTCCGATGACGCTATAAAACAATGACTTACGTTGGCTTACAGCGATTAGATTTCGATCAGAAAGGGAAGTAAACGCATGATCTGTTGTGTTTTTTCCAGACGAACCTGCGATCACTGTTGAGAGGAAAGCTGTTCACGCCGGACTGAACGTCGAAGCGGAACTAGTCTGTATCGTCCATGCCGAACCGCCAGCAGAAGTAAGTACTCTTTCAATCAATTTTTATGACTCCTCGAAACTACCTTTTATAAGTCCATTTCAGGTTATAAACAAATAAATTTCCTAAACGTAAAAAGTCAGTTTCACAGTTTCTATACTGTATTTAGCAGAAGACGTTTTGTTTGATTTTTCGGGGGGAGGGGGAAATGAGTATTAAGTGGAGAAAAGCGATTTTACAGGCTAATCAGGCGGTCCCTTAATGAAGTCCATTTTGGCTGCGTCTCCGATCGGTGGTGGGCTAGTTTCGAGCGCTTTTCCTATATCCTGGGGCTGTCGCCTGCTTCCACCTGGCCCCTCTTTCCACCTGGCCCCTCTTTCCACCTGGCCCCTCTTTCCACCTTGCCCCTCTTCCCACCTTGCCCCTCTTCCCACCTTGCCCCTCTTCCCACCTTGCCCCTCCTCCCACCTTGCATCTCCTCTCACCGGAAATGGAGGTGGGAAATCAAGGAAGTAAGACCTTCCCGCTCCTAAACGTATTTCCTAGCTCGCTGCCTGGCCTTCTTCTCGACGAATGGTGACAAGCGGAAACGTCACGTTTTACAAACACTTGTCAATTGACACCGACTCTTCATCAATACCCCGCTTTTCATATTTGACGACTTCTCTCGACTTTCTTTGCTTCGAGGAGTGGCTCCGATGAAGGGAAGCAGGTGCAGTTTCCAAGACGTCCTGCACATTGCCAATGAGCTCTCACCGGTGGAAAGAATAAATCAGAACAGCGTTTTAGATATGACCTTTTTTTCTAGGCTTTTATTGGGTTTTGGGAATACGGCAAGCGAGTTAAACTGCAACTGCACCACCAAGTTAGCTGTTGTTTTTCCACACAAATACCTCTTCGGAAGCCAAGATGCCGTAGTGGTCTGTGCAGGGATAAAGTTATGATTGAAAACGCCTATCTTAACCCAACAAAGGGTAAAAGCTAAAAAAAAAGAGTGGGTTGTCCGTAAAAGGGACAAGTTAGTCTCTGACGCTCGACTTTAGTTCGTAGACCTGCACTCTTCGCAGCGCATTGAAAACGGTTCACAATCAGTTCTGCGTTTAGAGTGAGCTGGTGCGTTTTCTGTTTCAAACTACTTTCTATTTTCAACTGGCGAAAAGAAAAAGGTGAACTTTTTTGGAGTAATATCAATATAATATAATTACGAAATAAGAGATGGAATACTTTCAACAACCTTATTTACAGAAAATAATGGGCAGTTTCTTAGACGTGAGAAAGGTGAACAGATCAAGCAAGCTCTTTCAGCTCGCTGTCGATGAAATCGTGGATTTCTTTGTCAGCTCCGGACACTCCGGGAGCATTCATTTCCGTGCAGCCAAAGCCCCACGAAACAACGCCAACTTGCTTCCCAGACTTCTTGATCACCACAGGACCTCCACCGTCTCTTGCGCAAGCATCTTTTCCCCCTTCGGGCACAGCAGCGCAGACCATGCGCGACGTTACTTTGATGTCGATCAAGTTACCATATTTTTTTTTTTGCACTCTTCCCTGTCCACTATGGGGACTATAACTGCCCGGAGAATTTCCCGATCGGCTCCCTCCTGAACAGCCAGAAAAGAGATCTTTTAGCACGGATATTTACCCTCTTAATGAAAATCCACCAATTGCGAAGTGCCAGTTCGAAAAATCTACCAACTTCGAAGTGCTTGTCCCGAAAAACCTCCAACTATACATTGTGAATAGATCTAAGGTGGTGGATTTTTAGAAAAAGCACTTTGCAGCTGTTGGATTTTTATTGTGAAGGATCGATATGATGCCATTTTTACTCGTTCTTTGCCTCTCTCCTACCTACCTCCGCTATAAGAGGTAGAAAGAACGAGTGTAGC
>Ga0058701_10001462_pt1 | contig 16791 bp, 12 predicted proteins | sample AgamicOrMae_FD_97039 | JGI IMG/M metagenome (GOLD analysis project Ga0058701, IMG submission 97039) | Agave microbial communities from Guanajuato, Mexico - Or.Ma.e | ecosystem: Host-associated > Plants > Phyllosphere > Phylloplane/Leaf | place: Guanajuato, Mexico | collected 2012-06-04
ATTTTGAACTAATCCTGAAAATATCAAGTCCTTGTCTAATTTTAGCCCATTGCGCTGGAATATCCTTAAGTGAGGTTGATTTTGTTATTTATGACGTTTCGTATTCGTACGAGAACTTGAGAATGGAAAGATTCTCTAGTAGGTGAACTCGTTCTTCGAAAAATTCTCGTGTTGGAGAACTTCTGTCTCGGAAAACTCTCAATTGGGAGGATTTCTGTTTCGGGGAAAATCCTCACTCAGAAAATATTTCCGCTTCGGATAATTTTTTGAGGAAGACAAAGTCATTCCAAAATTAGGAAAAGTGTTTTGTGTTTCCACCGATACTTGTCATGTGTATCTTCCACCGAGGAGTATCAACAGTTTCATCATTTTTTCTCTCTCTCTTTTTTTTAGACTATGTCGAGAGAGAGAGGAATGACCTATGCTTTAACAATTTATTTTTGCTTGGTGTTATCTGCATAGGAAAGTGTTTACAAAAAGTGCTTCTGCACTTTTCGTAAACAATTGATTTGAAGGAAGGATTTTTTTTTCGCGATGTGCAGCCTTTAGAGAGCGCGTCAACTTGCGGCTGCCTCAAGATAACGCACGTCTCCGACATTTTTCAGGAAAATTCTCATACTGCATCCTTTATTGCATTGTGTTATCTCAGCCATCAATTTTTCTTCCTCTCTCTTGTCAGCTTCACCCTCATCATGGCTGCCAATAACCTAGAAAAGTCAGGAATACCTTAGCGGGACTTGCGATGGGAACTAAAGCTAGAGGATAGTTAAAGAGGATTCGCCAAAGTCAGGAATATCGAAGAAGGACCTGCAGAAGTTAGAGGTGTTTTAGTAGGACTTGCAGTAGTCGAGAATATTTCATGTGGACAAGTACGATTTCAGATCAATAAAAAGAACATGCCGAAGTCAGGGGTGTGTAGGAACCTGGCAGATGTCAAAAAACTTCCAGGAAGACATACAAAAGTATGTCGGATGGAGAAGTAAAAAAAGAGGGCCTGGAAAAGGTCGAATACTTTAATGTTCGCCTAGATATACGTATGGACAACCCCTCCCACCCTTTCGGAAAACAGACATGTCGGACCTCTTTGAAGAAGCATAGCCGCATCCCTGACTTTTTCTTTGTTTTTAATTGTTCTTGAAAGTATCTCAAAAACCGTGAGATATCTCAAAACCGAGAATCCTTACAACTTCGAGAAGAAGTAACGCGTGAAGCCTGAAAGGTGCTTTTTTTCAGCAATTCATAAAATATGGCTGAAATATATTTTTTCCTGTAATGAATTAGATAGTCTGCCTTAAACCTTCAGAGCGCGTTTTCGTGGTAGCTATTCACTGTGACGAGGCAGTCAGTGATTTTTAACTGATCCATTGCGGACGCTCGACCACCATTTTTTTTTCATTTATAAGTTTTTATTTATTCTGCTTGTACTTATCTTCTTCTTTTTGTCTTTTCCAGCGTTCTGTTCTATTCAAAGTGGACAGTGCCGTACGCGGTGGGGGCAGCAGTCTCGCGTCAGTGCGCCGCAACTCTAACAGCGGCATGCTTTCATCCCCCGAATCCTTCGTGTCTGCCCAAGACGAGGTTCGTATTAAAAATTCTATCGAAACGAGAAAATTGCGCAGTTAAAACTAGTCCTGTTTTAGGTAGGCTAGTATCCATACCTGTTTTAGGCAAAACTAAAACAGTAAAAGAGCGTAATCTGGTTATTTTCGAAGATATGGCTATGAATAATCATACCATTTGAGAGCTCTCGACGAGTTCTTTTCATTGATATGGCAGTTAATAGCAGGTTTATCTTTTAAAATTACCAAATTACGCTCTTCCTTTTTTTTACTTACTTTATACCCAAGACAGGTATGGGATGGGAATACCTAAAGCAGGTTCTGTACCCACACGTTGATCATTGATTTCTGCGAAATGATTCACACTAAATTATATTCCATCCCTGTGTGTTTGAATTGAAACAACAAAAATGCATATTTTTGTTGTGAAGATGCTCAATTTTAAGTAACTACTTATTAGAATCAAGATAATTTCTTCTCAGTTTCATTTTATTTGACGGACTTTACAGTTAGTTGTCTCGATGCACCAACTCAGTTTCAACCCTTTTTTCGTTCTTTTCATATGATTTTGTATTCTTACAGATCGCAGATCTTCGTGATTTTGAAGAGTTCGTTGATTCATTCCCTGGTTTGGATTCGCTTCCTCTCTATAAGGCCGCACTTAAACTACTCGAAGAAGACGGAATTCCGTACAGGTATACCGCACTGTAGATATAAAGTACAAGAGCGCAATACTTCTCCTTGACTTTTCCCTTGCACAAGCAACTTGACCCTTTATCAGCACTGTACGCTGCATGCACAATACGTTTGGCGTTACTCATAACTTCCACACCCTTCGCATCCACCCCTTTCGGCCCGTCTTTGTTTCTGGCAATCAGTTCAGCTTTTTGAACGTGCGTTACCTTGAGAATTTGTGTGAAAACGCTTACCAAGGTTTGGTCTAATCAGGACTGTATCCTAACCGACCTATCTCGACATTAAACGTTCAGATCGAAACTTTTCCAGTTATTGCCAAAGTAATGGACGCGCAGAAAAGTATCTGTTTGATGAAGCGATTATTTTGGTAGTTCGTGAAACCCTCGCTGTGATAGGCAGCAGGGATCTGAAAATTATCCTGGCGGAGTGAAACCTAACTTTGAAGAACGCATTTTCCGCGGGTAGCTGTGTCATAACCGCCAAAAAGCACAGTCGCCAACGCCGCAAGCGCCAATCCGTAAACGCCAAACGAGAAAAGTCGCAAACGCCAAAGTTCTTAACCTCATTACTAACCTTACGTAACCTAACTTAGCCTAACCTAACTAAATCTAACCTAGCTTGACATAACCTAACCTATTCGAACTTTGGCGTTTGCGACTTTTCTCGTTTGGCGGTTACGGACTGGCGCTTGCGGCGTTGGCGCTTGTGGTTTTTGGCGCTATCGAATGCCCCCCGTACGATTTGTCACGAAGCCAAGCGCAGTGACAGCAGAGCGAGATGCACGTCATGGATTCTAACCTACGGCTGCCAAGCTGGATGCCGCAAGATATGCCGCCTATACCAAGGCTGGATTCCGTATCTAGTGCTTGACTTCGCGCATGCATCGCTCTGCTTCTCTGCCCCCCAGGATGTTCTTGCATACTTCTTCCACGGCGATGAATGGAGATCGTTCTCCTAAGCAGAAAACCCGACAAAAATGTACCCTTTATTATTGAAACTCACCTGTCTTCACTACTTGTGTCAATATCTAAACTCACGTAATCTTACTGAATTCAACCCGACCCATGCTCGAGGAATGGTCTGTTTTCCAAGCTTGCACAAGTTAACCTAACATCGCTTTCAAAGAGTGATCTAACCTCACTTACCTTTTGTGAAAAACCACCTACAAATTTTCCTCATGATAGACTCTAATTTTTAAGGTAGCAATTTTAACCTTTTGGTTCAACCTTTCGTCGTCAATTCGATTGTAACGACAGCGGAGCGAGGCAAGAGGCATCCCACCTAACTTAACCTATCATAACCAAGCCCCTTGCCGTTGAATAAGATTAGCTAAAGTCACTTGTGCCTCGCTTCGCTATCGCTCCACTCGGCTGTCACCAATCCTGATGCCGCTTACTTCTCGGCGGCCCTAAATCGGCCGCCGAGAAGTAAGCGGCATCAGGCTTGGCGACCGTTTAATTAGGTATCCCTAGGTTAAGTTAGGTTAAGTTACGATGCCTCGCTCCGCTATCGGTCCGCTGGGCTGAACGTCGTAGGGGTTGAACCAAAAGGTTGAAAATGCAACCTTAAAAATTTAGAGTGTAGGCGAATACGCTCTCCGTTATCTCTCGACTAATCGTCAACTCAATCATTTTCTAGGTGTCTCCGAACGGAGATGGTCCATTGTAATTCTGACTCCGAATACCTCTGCAAACTGCAATGTATTCGATTAGCGTTCCGATACCTGTTCCTGGACCCGAGCACGTGGCAGTGGTTCGCCGATGCCGGGCGACAGGTCCTCGTCGACATCCTCCTGTTCGCCGACAAGGAGCCCAAGGACTTCCTGGTCGCCTACGAAGAGATGATGGACTTCCTCCAGGAGGAGTCCAACTGGGGAGACATTGAGCGTGAGCTCTGCCTGAAAGGAGTCAAAGCGATGACGTTTTTCGATGTCGTCATGGACTATATCCTTATGGATGCGTTTGACGACCTGGACAACCCGCCCTCCTCAGTCACCGCAGTCATCCAGAATCGGTGGTTGTCGAACGGTTTTAAAGAGACTGCTCTCGCCACGGCGGTCTGGTCGGTGCTGAAGGCCAAGAGACGCATGCTCAAGTACCCCTATGGTTTTATGGCCCATTTTTACGCCATATCGGAGCACATGTCCCCGTTGATGGCGTGGGGTTTTCTGGGGCCGGATGAGCGCCTTCGGGAGGTGTGCCACTTTTTCCGAGATCAGGTTATGGGCCTTCTTGATGACATGTTCAGTTTCAGCAAATGTCGATATACCGTAGTTGGGGAGCTAGCTTCAGACATCTTTCAGCATATGAAGAGGAGGGTCGACAATATCTCCGAAAAACTATCGTGTGTTGCGAGTTGAATATTTTTGGCGGGAGTTTTATTGCTCTGAAAAATGAAGATTTGCTCATGCTGGGTTGAGCAGTTCTTGGAAAAGAACTGCGAAATCGTGGCATAGGCAACGTGCGTACTAGGAACGCTGACAAAAATGGAACTTCCGAATGCTGGAAATCAAACGGTTGACGTTGACGCGAAACAGAATGTTTGCACGTTTTCCTCTTTTCTCTTGTGCAAACTCATTTCAAGCATATTTATGCTTATATAGAGTCAAGGATAAATGAACGAGTTTGAAGTGAACTCGCTTTAGATTAGACGCCACCAAAAATTTACTGGGATGAAAGCGATGGCTTGAGCGAAATACATTTTAAGATTTAGTTTGATTTCTGAAAAGCGATTGTATTTGAACTCTGGTTATATAGTCTTACATTTAGCTCGATGTTGAAAATTGAAATTCTTGAAATTGGTATAGCTTTGAGTTTTGGGCCATGTTTGGAGCAGCTGTTCATTTCTTTCATTACGACTAGCGTGGTTTGTTCAATTTTTTATTCGCAAACTTCGTACCTTCCGACGAACTAAAGGAGAAGCTGTTGAAACTTGAATTAGCGCAACCTTTCTTTTTCTTGCGGTCCGCGTGTTTGACCATCTAGTCGACTTGACTAGTGAGTTTTTGAGCCGAAAAGGCTAATTGCCTTTCGAACACCATCACATTAATGAATCAATATTTTATCGGACAAAGTGAGAGTGGAATTAAGCCGGAAGAAGAGTGATATCAGTCGACATGTTTACTCTGTCTTCTACCAAATCAATTTTATTCGCTCCTAATGCAGATGATAACACATCACTTTTAATGGAGTGATTCTCTTGGCCATTTATTGGGGGCGATAACTCTTACTTTTGTCAGTAGTTCGTCCAAAATGAATAAGATTTGTTGTAACGGTTGGCAGGATTTCTGTTTACTGGAATTTTTGAATCTATAAAAAGGAAAATTTTACCATGAATATGTTTCTCCAATTTACATCACAGTTACATAAAAACCTTTCGTGTGGAGCTTTATTACTTTTTAAAATGCAACTTTGATGTAAAAATGGCGATTTCTATCGATGCCAAATCTCCTGCTGTTAGTAACGCTTGCCGGATTAAAACGACAATTATCCCATTTTTTTTGTTTTTTTGTTGTTGCTTTTTCAGGAAAACCGTAAATATAGAAATTAAAGCAACTAGGATGTATCTAGTTAGTACAAACGAATCGTTCATCATAGCGGAATTTCAGTCTTTTAGTACTAAGTCACTTTCGTTTTAATCTCAGGCGAGCGAGGTAGGGCCCCAGAACATTGTTAAATATTCGCTCCAAAGGAATTTTGTTCGTTGTTTGCGTGAATATTTATTTTTGTAAAAACCCAAAGCTTACATTCCGAGGTTGTAAAGAGACAACTTAATGTTTGATTCAAACGGTGGTTGAACGATGGCAGTCATTCAACCACCAGTGGAGCCTTATTAATAATTTTGACCTTTTGAAGGCGTTCGTAAAAGCAAATAACAGCCTGATGGGAATCTCAGGGGTTACTAGTTCAGTTTTTTATAATGCCCTTTGTGTGGAAGCCTTCTTTTTTACCGTATCCCATTCGGTTGGGCAGAATGCGAAACAAACCAAAGACTCACTCCCATAATTGGACTGCAAACTATCCTGATTTAGACGCATAGGCTGTTTTACACTTTAAGACTACGGAGTACCGTTGTTATTCTTACTCAAAACCGGGCTTTACTTGAGCACATTTTGAGGCCTGCAACCAACGCAAATGCTCTTTATATGTTATTTTTTCATATTGTTTATGTTTTACAATGGGGGAATGCACCCTCTTAGAAATAAAGATTTGACTGAATGCGCAAAGTATCATGGCTGAAAAGAAGTTTCACGAATCATTAGTCTCACAATCAGTACTAAAAAAAGTATTTATAGAAATATTTCTGTATTGTGTTTTGTGCTCTGTGGAGTCTTCCCAAATGTGCACGCTTTTCGTTCTCGAAATACGCGTATGCGATAACATTATCAACTTTGTTAGTGATATGTGTATAGTCTTTAGTATAACAGTCTGGCAACCGTGCTGACTCATAGACAATAGAATTGGTACCTATTCAATTGGTATTTAGAATGAGGAGGCAGGTAATGTGTCCTCGGCTGGACTTAATGACGTCTGTAAAGTGATCAGCCAAACTGATGTAACTAAGCTTTGTTTGAGGCCTTCATTGACAAAGTATTACAGAATCATTCACCAGTTAACTTTGTGTGTTTTATTACCCGCTGAAAGAATTATGCAATACAGTCAAGTTTATAAGAGAAGCCATCGCATTTAATGAGGAATTTTTTATCGAAGTCGCTTTGATATACTGTCTGTGTCGGAGCAGCTGCACCTTTCCACCTTCAACGGATGAATCAACGTTTGTTCAAATTTTCTTATTCTATTTTGTGAAGCAGGGACTGAGCGTTTTTTTTTTTCTTTTTTCTAGCCGGAGAGAATAAAGTATTGTAAATTAAACCCCTTACATTTCACAAAATTAATGATGAGCGAAACAAGTGCTCTTCCACGAGAACATTACCGACCACAGAGATGTCCACATATCGAGCGAATTATAAGCTCCTGAGGATTATTAGAAATTAATGATGATGCAACCTGCTCGACATGAGTGCCACGCGTATTGCCTACTATGGGCTGAGAAGGCTTGTACTTATAGCCTGTGTTGGGTACCGTGCATGACACTTTTGCCCAGCGGCCTGCATTGCCGTCTCAGAAAATCCTCAGGGGCTCGCAGTTCGTTCGGTGCATTCTAACACGCCTAGTTCGGAAAAAGCCTTCTACTCACTCGATTCTTATCTTGAACGCCTTGCCGACTAAGCGTAATATGTGAGCGTTACATTCTGAGGCAAGTTTGCTCACCTCTAACCTGAAGTTAGATGACGTTAATTGGGGATATGAAGGCCTTCCCCAAGCGACCGCGAAGTGTCCGAAATACTCAAGTCGGCGTTTCTGTATTTCGTCTTTGTCAATACTCTTTCAAAAGAAAACAATTATGAAGGCGGTGTGGCGTTGTCAAAGCAGGCTCATAGCCTGGAGTGAAGACATATTTGCCTCAGAACAGCACCATTAACACTCTTCTCCGTGGCCACAAACCCTCCCCCTCTCCCGGTGAAGGGAGGCTTTATGCCTTATCTCCTTGACTCAACAAGCCCTTCTGTAAAATCTCGACGCAGAATTCTAACACACGCGCGCTGCGCTTCCTTTGTTCCGGTCCCTTGCTGGTCGGGACACAAGAGTTCTCCAAAAGGAAGAGTGGTGAGCCAACCCGTCTGCTGACGAGGATGTCAATAAAGCCATACTGCAGTTGTTTCCCCACCCGTCCCTTCCCCTCCGTCGACTAGGTCAAAGTCCCCGTGAGTTCCTCCTATCGTACACCCTTGCTTTTAAATCGAGTCTTCCCTTCGAAAACATCTCGACGCCTAATAGCACTTGTGTTGGTTCGCGACTTGTTGATATTCTTAGCTTCCAGCCGAGACATTTCCCAAACAACGTGTTTTCACACCAAGTCTGCTTTTGGCGCTTTTGGTGTCGTATACAGACTTTTACGCGGGGTGGGAGAGCGACTCAAACCTTTGCAACTTTGATCTTGCACTCCCATCTTCTTCATAATTTAATTTTTTCTTGTCGCCCGGGAAGCGTTAATGTCTAACCCCACTCCTCGCAGTTGATACGTTGTGTATAGAGCCCACCCATAGCGCGAAGTTTTTTCAATATCCAGTGTCTTCAAAAGATCACATCTCATCTTTTAAAAAAGACCCAACGAAACTAGCAGAGTAGAAAGCAGAGTGGAAAGCACAGTGCGCCATTCATTAAACGGTAACATCATTCAGCAATCGAGTAGACCGTCATGGTTTTTCGTGCACGGTGAAGTTCGATTGCGGTTTTTACCCATTCGTCCCGCAAAAAGCAAATGCGTTGATTAGTGAAAAATATCCTCTCAATCCAATTGGCAATAAGAGATTGATGTAATTTACAGTGTAGATAAAAGATTGGTTTACAGGCCTACCGGTATTCTGAATGAAATTAATTCCTTTTTTTTAAGAGTAACTGGTGTTTTTTGTTGTTCCTGTTTTTTTTTGTTTTTTTTTAAGCAATTGCAGAGTAAGCGTAAGAGCGTACTGCAGGAGGAAAAAAAAAAACTGGAAGGTGCTTAGTGCTCAGAAGATTTCAAAGAGTGGCCAAGCCAGCAGAGCTCCGTTCTCGAGTCTATGGGAAAGAAGCTCGTGCCATAGCAGCTAACGAACGTCCATCTTACTCCCCCTCGCTCCCACTACGGCTTCTTATTCCCCTCTCGTTAGCATCTAACTCTTGCAATGTTAGTATGGGCGACATTTCTTATTTTGTTTGTGATGACTCTCATTCCAGGTTCATCAGTGAGTCATTTCCACCAAGCTCGCGGTTCTCAAATTTGTGTCTAATTATGTTTACGATGGGGGCATTCGACAGCGCCGGAAACCGCATAGGTTAGGTTAAGTTGGGTTAGGTTATGTTAGGTTAAGTTAGGTTAGGTTTGTATAGCGATTATGAACTTTGACGTTTGCGACTTTTCTCGTTTTGCTGTTACAAACTGGCGCTTGGGGCGTTGGCGCTTGCGGTTTTTGGCGCTTATAACAGCCACCCTTTACGACGATATTATCGTTTCGTTATCCCGCCTCCAACAGCACGAAAACTCTGTGCGTTGATAGGCCTTTTAATTTGGCTTTGTGTCCTTGCCATGCCCACGCCCACTCACATTCGATAGTTGTGATACGCATAAAACATCGTGTTTTATCGGTTGCGTTAGCAGATTGGATTCTCTTCTTCTCTGTTTTCTTATTATGACAAATGAGAGACGCATGAAACCTTCGAGTGAAGACAGCCGGGCCTCTAAGAGGTTCTATGTTGACCTTTTGTGTACTCATGTTCCACGATTTGTAAAGATTTGAAGATTTCGCTCCGGTATTCAGACATTGCGCGCTTTTCCCTGTTTACGTCAATAATCTCGCTAAATCTAGCGTATTCTTGAGGTTTTATTTCGGCTCTGGTAAGATTGTGATTCAAATATTAAGACATTATTTCTAATTTCTACCAACCGGCATACCTATAATATGTAAATAATAGGTTGCGATCTCCCTTGACCGACTTCTGATTATGGAAAGCTCGTGTACCATTGTGCCGGTAACTGATCACGTACAAGATGATATTACGAGTAAAGCAAAGCCTTCTAAATTCTCTCTTTACAAAAATATAGAGCAGTTTAATGAGAATGTTTTCTGAGACTGAAATGAAGCTCAAGATACCCACTTACCGCAAGTTTCAGATAGAAATGTTTAATCATGTGAGGAGTCCTTCCTCTTTGGATTTTACTTCAGCCGTAGTAAACACAAAAATATTTTTGCTCGTCTTATCTTTTTGTCTGGGTTCATTATGGATGTAAACAAACTAAAAGTAAAATTACACTTGTTAGATAGCGAAACTGATTAGAAAAAATCTGAGTTCTCTTATCTTCGAAAGGCGGGCATCCGTATTGGTTAGAAATTAGTTTGAGACGAAGAAAATCGCTGCTTACCGAATTTGATTTAAGACCATCTCTCCATAACATTTCCTAAATGTTGTCATTTTCGCGGAAGAATTTTACAAAGATATCATTAGGGGGTACGTCGACTTGCACAAAAAATCAAATTTTAGTGATGATGACTTTCAGAACGAGAACCATAAGGAGAAATACCGTGCAAACGAAATTAAATGTTTGCCCCATTCTTTGTTCGTTCAGCAGTAATCTAAAACGGCCAAATCAATGCCGGTACACAGAAGGATCTATTGATGTAGGGTAGGCCTTACCTTGAAATCACAGCTCACAGGGCAATTTGACGTACCGGACGAGTGCGATAAGCCGTTACAAAAAATGTCGCGCAACCAGATATACTGTTAAGTCTGCCGGGTTGCCTACCACATAGAAATGTGAGTCACAGAGCTCGGTTGAGATTTTGCAGCTCTCCTAGCTGCGTTTGGCTAACGTAAAATGAATTAAAACAGTTTTTAAAATGGTATAGCATGAACGAATGCTTACACCGCCTCTTTTCACAGAAAAATGACATGCCTGCTCTTTGTTTTTTTTCTCGATATTTTCGTGATTCCTCTCTTTCTTTGTTTTTCATATTTGTTATTATCGTTAGCTAATTTTTTAATCCCCCCTCTCTAAACTATCTACCCCATCCTTCCTATTCGTTTTGTATTCGTATTTAGGTCCGCTGTTTGCTTTGCCGCCATCTTGATCGGTACCCATAAAATCACCTCCTAGCAGAAACCTTGCGCAACTTTCACGTGAGCATCTTTGAGTAGTTCTTACCTTTATGTCCATTTTTTTCAGCTTGGTACAGTATCACAAATAAACAAACTACCGGTACTCCGTGAACGAGGATTCAGCTATCAAACATTGACGTGGATATCGATTAATCCCGAGTTTTGTTTCTCAATCAAAATTTAAGCTTCGGAAAATAATATGCTGATTGCTTTTGCTGGTATAAAAGGTTCTAGAAACCCTTGCAAGATTCGGTACATTTATTTCTGAAAAATCACAAAACAACGATCTTATTGTTTTTAAGCGTGACGTAAGCCTACCGGAGGCGAGCGGTAAGGGACAAAAATTACATGAACAAGTGCATTTTGCTATTGGCCGTGGCAATCACCTCCTGTCAGTTTATTTTTACTACCGAGATTGAGGATGAGGATGGAAAAACTAATTAACGATAGTAACACACACGAGAAAAAAGAGAGAGAAAGAAGCAACACGAAAACATCAAAGAAGGAAGAAAGAAAGAGAGAAAAAAAGAGCATGCATGTGATTATCCCGCGAGTAGGCCTAGAGGAGGTTTGCGCATTCGGGAATCGTTTTTATTGATTTTATGTTGGTTAACGAAACGCAGCTAGGAGCGCTTCAGAATCTCAACCGGGCTGAGCGGCTCACATTTCTAGGTGCTAGGCAATAGGCAACCTGGCAGACGCGGCAGTATACCTGGTCGCGCGACGTTTTTATTTGTAACGGCTTATCGGCCGCATTCGCCCGGTACAAAACAAGAGTATGACCCGGGTCGACGGGTCCGTGCTTCGTCCATACAAGAGATCCGCAAGGATATCCGTGGAACTATGGGTATATGTCAAATTACTCGTGCTAGCATGGATATCCATATGAAAACCACGGATATTCATCCGGATATCCACGCGAAGACACGGACAGCTTGACATGGATAAATGCCAACGGAATGAAAAACTTTTCTAAGAAATGAATAAGAGGAATCGTTCACTCGTTCGACATAAAAACTTTAGCTCGTACTTTGTACTTTACGGTAAAAACTGTTTTCCTTTTTTTGCAGTTAACATGACTATATTAAAAAAATATTTTTCAAAGGGTCCTTAGGTAGAAGTTGGATAAGCTTGCTTCAATCATCTTTGGGGGATGAGGAAACAACGCCATGTCATTCATCGATAACACCGATTACAATGATAAGGAAGTGAGTATGTGGTGTGGGAAGCGACAGTTTGGCCACTGAACTTTGCTGTACGTTGACGCTCCGCGGCCCAGTAGAAAAGACCTTTTATTATCGCTTCACTGCGTTTACCCTCCTTTATCGCAGTGACGAGAGTCTTAACCGTAGCAGTTTGACACACTTATCTGCCGCAATTAACTCTAGTGCAAGATTGAAAAGGAAAAAAAAAATAAAGTGTTGGGTCCCAAAATAATATTTTTTTTTTTTGTTTTGATGCGATGAAACCGATGTAGCTGTTTTAAAATGAAAACTGACATCTGAAGAGACAAGGCTGAAATTCCTCATTTTCTCAAGGTCAGGGGCACAGAGGAGGGGGTGGGTATACCTCACATCTCATACTACTTATTACCCGGTAGAAAAAGAAAAAAAAACTTAATTGCCTGTGCTCGATCCGGTCCCCCCTCCCCCCAAAAAAAAGAGGTGTGGAGCATGCCTGTGAGGTGGGGAAAATCAGTAGCGGTAATCATAATATAAATTGTAAACACTTCGATCGCCTTTAAAGAAAGTTTCGCACGCTCGTTGACGGTGGAAATCGAACTTGAAATAAGCTAAAATTGCATCAATGTGGAACCCACTTTTACTTTTTACAAATCAACTTAAGCTGGAAAACATAGATATTGAAAGGCAAGTCGCGCATCAGCGCTGCAATAGCACGGTGCAACAATTTCAAGTTTGAAGAGGACTTCTTAATAGAAGCGAATCCTGAGTCTAGCGCTTGGTTGAGCCTTTTTAAGGCTCAAAGGAAGACCGACTGGCAATGTCAGAAGAGTGCATTCTTGGTAAAAGTGCAAAAAAAATGCATCGATATTATATACCGGTTTTATTGAGCAGCTTCAATCGCAGTATGATGAGGCCCCAGAAAATTCAAACCTAACAACCCCAGAGCAGCGATGGAGAATTTTGCGCAAAGCCCATGAACGTGATATTTTAGTCGTGTCTGATACTCTTTCTGGCTGCTTTTCATTTTGTATCCTAAGTAAGAGCTTAATTAATTACTAGCTTGAATTTTCAAAGGTCCTCTCATGAGCAATGGCAAATCGTGACTTTTCACCTAATTTTACCTCTTTCTCGCGTAAGGAGTGCTTCATTTTTTCTTTATGTTCTGCCCTTTTTGCGTCGTATACGTAGCTCTAATTAAGTTACAGATATGAACGTTGAAGAAATTAAAATATTTACAGAGCTGCGTGTCATTCAAATGCAAGCATCACAGCATTTTCATTCTCCTTCCTGGACGTGCCTACTCAATTTTTGTGTGGCTGGACCACTGTAAGGCCAGACGGTTGACTAGGGCGGGTATTTAGCCTCCCGACACCTACTTCCTCCGTGCCCAGATCACTTCAGTGCACACGCCAATCAAAAGCGTTGAAATAATAACCGAAAAGTGGCGTATTATGGTCGACAGATTACTCTAACTCCACATTCTGACCCTCGCTACATCAGTCAGCTGTGAAAGAACTTTCCTCCCTCAGGGAGGTATCAGACACGCATCACCAAAGTTATTGTTAAAGTTACGCCTAATATTTACTATGGAGCAGTTTATACGTAACCCCTCAGAATGCCGTTTAGCTATGGGTGTTTTCCAGACGAGCGTCGCCGTCGGCTCTAAATCATAACGTGCGAATTCCGTGCAAGCTGCACGGTGTAAATAACTCGCGAAGCCTTGTAAATGAGAGTAGAGAAGAAACATCATAGACCAGCGTTCTTTGATTAGGAAAAAGTGCCCATTAATGCTACTGGTACCTACGTTCTTCCTTGTTTTCAATTGTAAGCTTTTACTTTCTGCACGACGAGACTGGGGTGAGACAAGCTTGAGAAAACCGATTAACAAAACATTAACTCACGAGAGAGGAGCGACTCAACAGATCCTCTTGCTGCTGGCGGGTTCACTTCCCGCACCCGGACGCTACCACCTCCGTATTGGTGCACTTCCGGTCCTAGGATCCTTCCGATCTAGGTCCTAGTTAAAAATTACGTATCTAAGAGGTCTCTTTTCTACCCGCCTTACACATAGCTTGCACGCCTTATTTTTCCATTGCCTATTAATTAAGCCGCCGTTTGTGTTTTTCAAGATGGCGAATCAGATTGTTAGATTTTGTACACTAAGTCAGAGAAAACTATGACTTTGATCTGAAAAGTTTCTGCTTATCACTCAAGTGTCCAGGCCGGTCTCGAAGAGAGAGGAGTGGGGGAAGCGAGGATGCAGTAAGAGTACCGTGTTGGTGAGCTGCTTCACTCGCTGTGCGCCCGCGTTTTCGGCGGAACCATTTTATCTCTTTCTATGTGAGACGGATTCGTCCTTGCGGGAGGAGCGAAGTCGCGATTCTCTCGATTGTCAACAAAAATAATCGAGATGCCTCAAGACGGAGTGAGCGCCATGGCGCTAGTGGACTTAATTGTGTGGTTGTTCTACGCCCTGCGCGTTGATTTTCTTCTCATCGGTTTTCTGATCTACAAGGTCCATCGGAGGATATATGTGTTTTTCAAATGTTTCCTGAGAGACTTGAGGTATGTCCCTCGTTCCTTCTCTTTTCGAAAATCTTTTGTTTGGGGGGTGGGGGGAATCTAAAAGCAGAAATATAATGAATATGAGAGTAAGGAAAGCGCAAGCGCGAGCTTCCATTCCCAAATGTAAATTCTCTGCACGGTTAAACATACCTAAAAAATAAAAAAAAAAATAAAAAAATAAAAAAAATAGTGTAGTGCAATTTGTAATTAAACGTGGAGGTTATTATTTTTTTAAATAAAGTGTCATATCACTATCTTATGATTTTAGTACTGCCCTAAATTATTGTAAAATTGGTGCCTCAAGTTTTTATTCTTGTTGTCCATAAAATGTAATTATTTTGCACAGATTCCTAAAGAAAATGAAGGAAATCCAAAAAATAGTGAAAGCTATGGCGGCAGATGATGAGACCGTGTACTCAGCGTTTCACAAACTGGCAGTTTCTCGTCCGAACGATATATGCTTTTTTTCTGGAAGTAAAAACTGGACATACCGAGAGGTGAGTCATTGTCGGTCGAAACTTTGTCAGTCGTCCTATCTTGACGTATATATCTGCATGCATATCTTCGGTTTCTGATGGATATCCGTGCGGATATCCATATCAGCACGGATAATTCAACAATCGATAAGAACATCCTTTGTTGAGCACAGATATCTGTGGATAACACGGATAATTCGACAAGGATATCCATAGTTTTACGAATATGCTTGCGGATATCCGTATGGAGGAGCACAGACCCTTCGACCTGGGGTGATGTTCTATCTTTATGCTAGTTTTACCGGAGTTCTTCATCAGTAAGTTCAATGCAAACTATCTATGTTAAGAAAAAATATTTCTCGCAAGTAGGGATGATCATATCTGTGCAATCGGGTGCTGCTGGCATTCCGCAAATATGATCGTTCTCCAATAAAGGTCCTTTTTTCGATGTGAGGTCTTGTTCTCTTAAAGGAAAATTGCTTCTTATAAGATTGCCCGGTCATAAATTATTTTTACACTCCCGATATTACTCTGAATGAGAAAATGAGAAAAATGAAAACTGTGTAGACTGTTTTTTTTCTAACCAAGCATTTTTTTTTCATGCCTTTAGAATAAAGTATTTACTAATATCTAGAAGGATACCGGTAGCAGATATTATTGGTGGGCTTACACAATGTGACGGAAAGTTTGTTCTGACCTCATATTTTTGTCAAACTTCTATTTATTGAGCCGTCGGAATGCAAAATCCCGTTCTAAAAAAAAAGATCTTCAATATGACGTTTATTCGGACGCAAAATCCCTTTCAAAATATAAGGGCCCTTCTTGGCGTGCATTGAAGTCTCCCAATAAAGCGTGCTCGTCAAGGGTGCGATAATAGAACTGACCTAAAACACTACCCAAGCTGCGAGTCACTCACTTGGTTTCCGACGAAAGTTAAAGATAACATTCTTTTACCGTAGCAGCAGCCAGGCATGTATTCAAAACTGCATCGCGTCCTAACGCAGGTTTGTTAATTTTACTTGGTTTATAAAGCGATGTTTAAGTAATTTTAGGCACGCAGAATCCCGGACATTTTTCATGTTTCTTCTCAGTTTTAAAGTTTGCCCTATCTCAAGATCTTACGTAGGCCAGCTATGTGAAAGAGAATGCTGCACAAAACACTTACGGTTTTGAGAAATTCAGTTTACTTGACATGAGATGTCAACATCAACACTAAAGCTAAATTTGGATCATTACACTTTTGCTCTCAACTGAACTTTCATCGCGTCAAAGGAGTCATGCTTCCTATCTTCGGTCATTTTCAATTCCTGGTTGGACAGGTGGAAGATTTTGCTGACCGGATCGCGCAGGTCGCTAGTTCCGACGGATTTAAGAAGGGCGACACCATCGCCCTCGTCATGGGGAATCGTCCTGAATACCTAGGCGTCCGAGTGGGGTTGGCACAACTGGGAGTCATCACTGCCTTGGTGAACATCAACCTCCGCGACCGCGCGCTCGAGCACACCATCGAAATCGTCTCGTCGAAAGCAGTTATTGTTGAGGGCGAGTTTACAGAGGCCATCCACGAAATTCGTAGTGCAGGTCGACTGCCGGGCGTCGTCAAAGTGTACCAGTTTGA
>Ga0058701_10001463_pt1 | contig 16788 bp, 11 predicted proteins | sample AgamicOrMae_FD_97039 | JGI IMG/M metagenome (GOLD analysis project Ga0058701, IMG submission 97039) | Agave microbial communities from Guanajuato, Mexico - Or.Ma.e | ecosystem: Host-associated > Plants > Phyllosphere > Phylloplane/Leaf | place: Guanajuato, Mexico | collected 2012-06-04
TTCCAAATCTACAGGATCATCGTTGATTAGGTCGATTAGTGCGATCGGTGCAACTGGTGAGCTATATCGTAACAGTGTTGACTTGAACTCTTTCTCTATTTCCTCACAGCCACACTTGTACAGAGAGCTGACATTCAAGTATTCTGGACTGCCTGGATTGTTCTGGGAGAAATATTGTATCGCGGACTTCAATTTCTTCAGGCATTTCATGTACGAGTCCAACTGATTAGCAGGTTTTGCCCGGATGATCTCATCGACTTCGTTCGTAACGGAATAATACTGAATCACATATTCCAACTGATTCAAGGTCCCCAAGAGATCCTCTTGTTTTGATTGTAGGTTGCCAGTTTTCTTGTAAACTGGTTGGATGTTCCTCTCCAGCCTGGCCAATCTGTCATCAAATTCAGACAACAAAGACTTGATGGCTACAGTATGGGAGCAACATTTTTGTGACATTTCCTTGAGCAGTCGGAGACTCTTGGTCTCCATCTCGAGTTTTCTGACATTGTCATCCATGATTGAGATCGAGTCCCTTGGATAGAGATGGTGGCGAGGATGGAACGACCATCAGCTGGTGACGAATGAAAAGCGATCACTCGAGCTGGCATAGAAAAGTTCACAACACAAACACATGGCAGAAACCAGCGTGAGCGCGTGGCACGTAATCAATGCTGCCACTAGGTACATATTCATCGTATAGCTCAAATAGACACAATTATATAGATATGTGGAACCATGTTTCGTTACGCAATTTCCAGACTCATCCGTCAACCAGCCAGATCGGCCCAAAGTGTCTGTAATCTTAGACAGTACACAAACACAAGCTTACCTTTCCAGAGTGATCTGATCAAAAGGGTGTTATTTAGTCCGACCCAGCATTTGAGGCGCACCTTCTCTAGTGATCTTATTGCATCATGGCCAGATGGAATCAAAGAGTTTCTTCAGAAAGAACAGATAACACAACCAACGCTGATTCAAGAGAAAACTCTATCTATAGCCTTAGAAGACAAGGATTTGGTTGGTGTGGCGAGGACAGGATCTGGCAAAACTCTAGCCTTTGTTATTCCAGCCATAATGAAGATACTGAAGGGTAGAGAGAGCAAAGGAACTGAGGGCGGCACTTCAAGCATCGTCTCAGACCACAATCCAGAAAATAAGGCGTACACCAACCGGTACGCAAATGGCACATACAAACCGCCAAAATGCCTTGTGCTTGCCCCGACCAGAGAATTGGCCACTCAGACCAACAACGTGTTTGATAAATTCCGTTTCATGGGGGTGAAGTCGATACCGTTGGTTGGAGGATCATCCCGTAGTGAGCAAGTGAGGGCCCTGGCCAGGGAAAATATCGATGTTTACGTTGCAACTCCCGGTCGTTTGATGGACTTGATGGATACGAAATCCGTGGATCTATCTGAAATCGAGTACCTAGTTCTTGATGAAGCCGACCGAATGCTAGACATGGGCTTCGAGCCACAAATAAGGAGGATTATTTCGAGCTTGCCGAGTAAGAGGCAAACTCTGATGTGGTCAGCCACATGGCCCACGGAGATACAATCGCTTGCAGCCGAGTTTATGAGGGATTACGAGTATATAGGAGTAGATAGTGAGAAGTTGAAGGCGAATCCGAATATAAAGCAGGTCATCATCCCATGCAGGAACAATGAAAAACTTAAACTCATGATGGATCATTTGGAAAAATTCAAAGAGGAGGTGGAGTTTCCCAAGGTTCTAGTGTTTGTTAATACCAAAAGGCTTGCGGATTCCTTGCTATTACAGCTGATGAGAAACCGGATCAAAGCGATAGCTATGCATGGCGATAGATCACAGAGACAGCGGGAAGAAGCTTTGAGATTATTCAGAAACAAAATATGTCAAGTTATGGTGGCAACCGATGTCGCTGCACGGGGGTTGGACATAGATAGTATAACACATGTAATCAATTTTGATTTCCCAACGACGATAGAGGACTATATACATAGGATCGGTAGAACTGCGAGGCATGAGCGTTCCGGAACGGCTCTGACGTTGTTCACTGAAAATGATGCGAACATGGCTAAAAAACTCACCCAAGTTCTTCGCGAAACCGGACAGAATATACCGAGTGAACTGGCCGAATATGAACAAATGCACCATATGTATAGGTCGAACACCAGGGGAACGCGGAAAAGACGAGACGATTACTTCAGTGGGGATAGGCGGGGAAGGTCTGACGAGCTCTATGGTCGTGACCGTATGGATAGGGGTAGTAGGTACAATGATAGGCAGCCTCCAAGAAATCCATTCAGAGATGACGAGGATGATTACGATTTTGACTCATACGATTCACGCTCTCGAAGACGTACAAACTTCGGAAGCTTCTTCAATGACGGATAGTAATCCTGTTATGTTCTCCATAAATCTTTGAATAAGTTTAATTCCCTACTGCAAAAATAGTTATCTATCAATCTAAAACGCTCTTCACTGTCGAGAGTCTCGCTGCGTCTATAAGCATGTGTTCATATGAGGACGTGGCTGTTCAATACCCTCTCAATCCGTTGTAGAATTTATAAATATTTCCGGAAGAGCTCAGGGGCGTGGCCTCATTTTGTTCTAAATCGTTGCTTCCGAGAGTCTTGTACTTGGATAATATTTGTCTGATCGTGGTTTTATCCTCGGGACTGAGTTCACCCTTTGGAAAATCAACATCGAACGTGACATATAAAGCACCTTTCACGTTGTTATTATCATAGTTTGGCATACCTTCATTGGCTTTCCTTACCTTAGCGCCGGGCCAAGTAACCTTTTCGCGGGAAACATTAACATTGTGTCCGTCAAGATGCCTCAGCGTTATAGTGAAACCCGCCAAGGCATCTGACAAACTTATGGTCACGTTTGTATAGAGATCATCCCCTCTCCTCTCGAAGATGGGATGAGGCATCGTCCTGATGCGAACTTTTAGATCACCGGGATCCCCATCAATGTGTGGCTCACCATCTCCATGGAATTTCTGCTCGGCACCTTCCTGCATACCCCTCTCGACCTCCACCTCCAATATCTTCTCAGTTGTAGTCAACTCGAGATTTGGACATTCATCACAGACAGTTTGTTGCATCATTTGAAACCTTCCAGGTCCCAGTTGCCTTGTAATCATCTCCTGCCTGCAGTTACACTTTCGAGTTCCCTTGGCTGGCTTATAAATTGGCTTCACTCTCTGTAGTTCGACAAATTGTCCAGAATATAGTTCCTCGTACGAAACCCAGAGATCAATGACTACGTCCGCACCTCGTGGCGTTTCTTTGTTCTCATTCCCACCGTTACCGAATCCAAAAAAGTCTCCGAAAAAACTCTCGAAAGGATCCATTCCACCTCCACTGCTGAAAGTGTCTGACATCTTTTTCAGTCGTTCTTCCCCACCTTCATCATAAAGTTTTCTCTTCTTCGGATCTGACAGCACTTCGAACGCTCGTCTCAATTCTTGGAATTTCGTAGCTGCATCTTTGTCATCGACATTTTTATCTGGATGCATCTTAATCGCCAGTTTTCTGAAGCTCCTCTTAATTTCATACTCCGTTGCGGTCCTGGGTACTTCTAATATCTCATAATAATCCTTTGCAGAACATACTAAGGCAATCATGTAAAGAACTATACAAAGCAACAGACATATCCGAGCTGTCGTGGATATCGAACTCGGAGCAGTCATTCCTGATTGTTTCGCGACTAATAGTATCGCACTAGAATAAGTTAATCTAAAAATGTACAGATAATCAGACAAGTTCAATATACCAGTATTGCATTTGTTGCCCAATCACTAAATATTGATATCATGAGCGATAGAGATCGGCTGATTGTGCCTTTATAAGTAGAGGAGTCCTCAGTCAAACGATCATTCCTGCTAATGCTGTTGGTATGAGAATATAGAAAGGGACAAATATGCTGGGTCGAAAATTTGACAACCAGTGGATTGATGTTTTGAACAACACGTCATGATGGCGAAGAAGCACATGATTTCTCTGTGAGCCAGTTCCACACGCGCCGGAGCGTCTGTGCAAAAGCTGCCGATTTGAGCAGAATCACACACCTGCCCAAGAGGCCAGGAACAGGCTTGCTTAGGTGATTCCGGTTGCGTCACGTGATCTTGGTTTACCATCTGAAGCAGGTTAACTTGGCTTGCCACCACAAGAGGGGGCCCCCAAGACTTAGTGCTCGTCCGCGCCGGGCAGCAAGGAGACATCCGCTCTCCAACCAGGCGCTAGTGTGTCTCGAGATAAGAGACACTTTGGAAGTAGACTGCTCATCAATTGTATCTCGATCAAGCACTCAGAAAAAATTCTATCCCTTTTAGATTGGCCAATCTGATAAGATAATTTTCGATCCATCTAGATCTTGAATGAAGGAGGTGCCACAGGAAGCCTCGGCATAGCTTCAATCGCGATCTGGGTGAAAAACTGAAAGAAAAAAAAATATTAAGACCACAAGCCGAATTACTTCCGTTTCAGCAGCGTCCACAGTTGAATTGGAAGTGTATTTTCATTCGAGCAGATTCTTTATTCTAAGCAAAATTGTTTTCCCTACTCCTGCAAACGATTCAGTGCGTTAGCATATTCTAGTGTGCTCGCTGGACGAGTAAGAAAGATTTGATATTGATAAAAACGGAGATCAGTTAATGTAGCCACAATATCAAACAGAACGGCGATGATCACCATCACAGCCCAGATCAGACCAAGTCACTTGTGGGCCACTTATGGCCGCGAGCGACATTTAAGGCGCTCCATGAGGAAGTTTAGGAGGGCCCATTCAACACAACAGGGTTACCAACAGTGCGGTCTATCTGGAAGTAAAATCTAAGCCCAGGTCTCCGGTGGACAATGGGCTGAGGAAGGAGAAGAGGAGGAGGTAGATATGATTGTGTATGCAAATTTGTGGCGCACAGACATGAAAAGAGTTCGCGCCTCTTATGCTTATCGCTTGAAAAACGTCTGTACCGGTGGCTAGGTTTGGCCATCGCCGCCAGCGAGAACGTCTCACACCAATGAAGAGGTAGCCGAGAGCCTTCAGGTGCCATGCTATTGATATTGAATGATCGTCGTGGCGCTATTAAGTTGCTGTTTGGGCCAGCTAACCAGTTGGTCGTCTGCCCGGGTCTCGCGACAACCAGGCGGGGAGAAAGGAGGAGAGGAGACGGGCAAGAATGGGGGGAGGCAATAGTGGAAAGAGTTGGATAGATAGAGAGAAAGAAGGCGCCAGTTTGCAACCTTGGTAGTACTATAAATTGCTTTCGCTTGCCTCATCCGCTTGCGCGGTCCAAACTTTGGAATTGACGGGCAATAAACACTGAGAATGCTCGCGTTGAAAACCAATTGAATAAAGAACGGATAACAATTCCAATTATCTCGCCCTCCCGTTTCACACACACACACTCACACTCACAGTCGACCATATTATGAAGGGGATGTGTAGTGGCCGGAGTTTATGGGGCGCTCAAATAGGAAAGTTTATTGGCGACAATTTGCACTTCGACGCTGGCCGGCCCAGTTATGAGGATGATCCCTGTCAGAGGCCGAGCCACGAGTCCAGCTTTCGCTGGCCCGCTTTAATTACAATGGCCGGAAACCAAGCGTTCAACTTATAATTGGATCGTCATGATGTCGACTGGCCCCTTTCGTCTTCATCGGTCCATTGGTCAACCTACAGAGCCCTCTTGAGAGCACCGAGGAGAGAGAGAGACAGAGAGGCTGCGTCTCGAGAGTGACTCTAGCCGATTGGTTATATTGTTCGCCGATGGTCTTGGCTGAAGTGTTGGTCGAGTTCTCTTAGAAGAATCTGTTATGATTGTCTCCAAACAAGAAGATTGCCTACTAGACAGTGGCAAACTTCCACCCTGGTTTCATTTTAGTTTTATTTTCTAAAACTTTCGATCGGGGCTGGGTCAGCAAGGAGACTTCCTTTCTCAACTTCGTAACAGTAAAAGTGATACGAGATCAGAGGTGGCGAGGACCGAATTCTTGCAGCATATCTCTCAAAGTGCATCTGGTAGCATATTTGCGACAATCTGGGCCACCATCTCGATCATGAGAGATGAGGGGCCTTGAGTGAGAGCTTGGTGTGGCGCCACCCGAGTCTGCGTAATGTGGCCGCCCGCGACCCAATGCGCAACTCTCATCGCGCCCAATGGTCCCCACGGTGCCCATAATGTCACACAGACTTGGAAAAAAGCCACCACCACTGCATAGGCCTACACTAGTTTGCTTACCACCAGCTGAGTGGCCTCAAGAAGCCATTTGCGACCGGAAGCAGTTTAACTCAACCTGGGAACGACGCCCGGGCTCATGTTTAACGGAGCCCGACAGCGAGCATCTATCGTTAGGGATTTTTTTTCTCTAAATCAAGCAGTTGGAGGGGTGTTTGGTATTGTATGATTATGATCGTCAAATGTTGGCTCAGAATGCGCTGCACATGATGATGGTCTAATTTCAAGATGGCCACCGATGAGCTTGACCGAGAAAAGGATAGTATTACGGAAATCGACAACAAGTTTTATCCGCCCGAGGCAATCAGAAAGCATTTGCAGGATCGTCAAGCTATTTCAAGCACACAACAACCTTTGTCACAACAAGAGTCACAAGCATTAGGACAAGAACAGCCCTCAGAGCAACCCTCAAAACCGCAAGCGCAACAAACCACCGCTACACCACAAGCATTACAAAAGCAGAAGCAGAATAAATTCAGTTCAACAAGATTGGAAGAACGCCGTTCAACTTATTGCTCTTCTGTCGGAGGGCTAACTTCGGAGCTCAATTATGATTCCTCGATTTCCTCTGGCCAAATTGATTGCTCATATCAATCGCACATCTGTCCAACTGCACAAATGAACTTGTCGGAGAGCGAAATTGATATCTGTACAATGGGCCGGGTGATCAATGAGAGGGGAAAGGGTGGCCAGCATGAGAACGATGTAGTTTTGGCGGCCAAGGAAGTCGAGCTTGACAATGTGAGCGATATGACGCCGCGAGCACAGAACAGTTTCATAGGGGCGAGGGCCAATGTTCCGGTGGATCTGAATTCTAGTTCCGCCTCCAGAAGTGCACAGCTACAGCGCCTCATGCCTCACGACGCCGGAAAGAGTAAGACTGAATTAGGTATCTCGGCTCAAAATAAAGCCAATGCTCATGAAAGCGATGGGATCAAGAGGAACTCGTTCATACATTTACATACAGGTGAAAAACCCTTGAAGAAGCGAGAAAATTGGGACAAGAATATAGAATTTCTACTTGCAGTTATCGGCTTTGCAGTCGATTTGGGAAATGTTTGGAGATTTCCTTATATCTGCTACAAGAATGGTGGCGGTAAGAATTTGATTGTTAAAAGAGAGAAACCGAACCATTTTTCACGCAAAGCTCTAAGCGAACAAAAGTAACTAATCGAGCCAAAATCACCATCAAATGTTGACCATCGGGGATTCAATTCAATCAAACCGTAACCTCATCCATCCGACGCAGGCGCCTTCCTTGTACCATACACTGTCATGTTCATTCTTGGTGGTTTGCCAATTTTCTATCTCGAAATGTCTCTTGGACAATATTTTTCTAGCGGATGCCTGACAGTTTGGCGCCGAGTTTGCCCTATGGCCAAAGGAATCGGCTATGCCATGTGTATGTTGAACTTTTTCACCGGCTTATTCTATAACACAATCATAAGCTGGGCAGTGTTTTTCTTCGTAGAGTCGTTTGCCTATGATCTACCGTGGACAAGTTGCAATAATACTTGGAACAGTCCCGATTGCAGAACCATTGAGCAGCGTCAATCTGAACAAGATCTAAACGTTTCTTTCACCAGTACAAGTTTATCTCACATAGCAAGCCCTACAAAAGAGTACTTCGAGTAAGTAGACCATAACTCAAGGTACGAGCAGCATTTTCAATCGCTTGAAATGACCGGATATTAGCTAACAACGAGAGATCTCGACGAAACGACACATTTTCACCCCACTCGCTAGACGTGAGGTACTCAAGACTCATCTATCGAGGGGAATCGATGATTTGGGAGCAATTCGAATGCCACTTGCTGTCTATCTGGCCATAGTTTTTGTATGCATCTATTTCGCAATTTGGAAGGGAGTGAAAAGTACCGGCAAGGTTAGTACAGTTTACTATTTATAATTCACAAAAAAGCAGAGATGCTCTTTCATTGACAGAAGAGGAAGACAAAAGGATAAGAGTCCAGTTTGCATCGTAAACAATCGTAATCTAACCTTCTCAAACCTTATCATCAAACGAAATAAACCCTGGCATCGACCTTTGCTCTGATGGTGAATCATGCATGACAAAACTCCCGACGTGAAGGCCGTTTGGATCACTGCACTGTTGCCATATTTTGTCCTCATCCCTTTGCTTGTTCGAGGTGTCTTTCTGGAGGGTGCCACTTTAGGAATCAAGTATTACCTCTCGCCAGTTTGGACAAAGATAGTTGACATTGAGGTGTGGGTGGAGGCTGCAAAACAAATCTACTTCTCACTCGGGCCCGGATTTGGAACTCTGATGGCTCTGTCGAGCTACAACAAATTCAATCACAACTGTCGAAGGTGAGTTCTTTAGTCCCTCTCTTGCGCCCCAGCAAAACTTGGCCCACCTCTGGGGTCGGTTCGAAAATCTAAGGCTTAGTCGAAACTGTCGCAAAGCTTCAAGTGCAGCATCAACAAAAATAAGGTCAAAAAAAAACATAACTGTGAAAGTGGGGCACCAGTGAAGTTTGTAGAGTAAAACTAATCATGCAGCAATGAATGAAACTTTCCTGAACCTCTAGGGATGCATTGATCGCAGCTTCAGTGAATTACTTCGCCAGCTTTATAGCGGGACTAGTCATTTTTGCCGTTTTGGGATATATGGCCACAATAGAAAATGTAAAGGTTGAAAGTGTAGCAACTGAGGGTGAGTATGGTCAAGCAAGCTTGAGTTGGTCTCAAGTAAACTGATGAGCCACAACTTTCCTATTGATGCTCAAGGAACAAACAATATCCATCCTAACTTTACCATTCTCATCTCTCAAGGTCCCGGGCTTGTTTTCCAAGTCTACCCGGAGGCGCTGGCAACTATGCGCTTCTCTGCCCTCTGGTCGGTTTTGTTCTTCACCATGGTCATTTCCTTGGGCATTGATAGCACCGTAAGTGGACCTAACTTCATGGATGGATCACTCGAAGGAGCGGACCTCCTTGAAGTCTGACTTGAAACTGTGCGGCCATAAGCGCACTGCAACTAACTGCGCCCGCTCCCTTCCACTCTATCACCCTTGCCCGCTTCAACCATCAACGGGCTAAATTTAATCAAACCACTATAGTTTGGTGGGCTTGAGTCCGTCATTACTGGCCTATGCGACGAGTATCCGAGAGTTCTGAGAGCTCATCGAGGCATTTTTATCGGTTTATTAATAATTGTCATCTATTTGTGCTCCTTACCCACCACAACTCAAGTAAGTACGATCCATCCTCTTTCCGATATTGTGAGAAAAAAAAAACTAGATAGCAGTAATTTCAAACTAAAGAATGCCACATTACGAAGCCAGCATAATGCCGAATATACCATTCACCATGAACTAATTCAATCTACCCTCGTCTATCCTTTCCACAACTGTAGGGTGGAAGCTACGTAATATATCTACTTGAGTCCTATGGCACGTCATTATCATTGCTATTCATAGTTTTGATTGAGACGATCGTCGTTTGTTGGATCTATGGGACTGACAGATTCTGCAGGAATCTACAGGAAATGCATGGCTCAAAACCAGGTCTTTTTTGGCGCATCTGTTGGAAATATATCAGTCCCACAATTTTACTATTGATATTTATTGCAGCTTGCTCACAGGAATTAGCCAAATACCACACGCTCACCAATGGCGACTATACATATCCTGGGTGGGCTCCCAATTTGGGATTACTCATGACAACTTCCTCAGTTTGCTGTGTGCCCGTGTATGCAATCTATTATTATAAAACCAAAACTCATGGTACACTAATGGAGGTAAGTAGGACGAAAGATGGGTCAAGTTTGATGAACTCACCTCGAGACAAACATTATGGAGATGACTCACATAATCATTTATCTACATTTCCACTGTTCTAACACGATCTCGACTTTATTGTTAACAGCGATTGAAAATGGCCTACAAGCCGGTGGAGACAGAGACTAGGAGCCTGGATCGAGAAACCGTCTAGAGTTCCAGAACTAACGATCGAAAAGGATGGCGTTTATATCATTATTAATGCTCTGAGATATTGAGTATTTTGATAGTCTATGAGCGATATTACTATATGGATAACTATTGGACTGTGCGTAACTGAGTTTGGGAGAGTTATGGAAACTAGCTCATCGACCGGTTCTAGATCATATGCTTGAGAGCTTTCAGAATATGCTTCGTGTTGATTGTTGCAGCACTCTATTGAGAAGTTAAAAGTTGCGATATGCTCAGCATTACGAGGTTGCTACTAGGCGATCTTCGTAGGGCAGTGTCCAAGGAACAGTTGCATGAGATGTGGATGCATGCCTAGAGGGGTCTTAACTAGGTGCTAGCGTACGAATGGGGGGTTTATTTATTAGCTTCAAGTCGCACGTTACGATTCTCGAGATCATCGAAATATGGATGCAAGACTGCGGATTTGGCATTGAGTCTCTTATGTGGATCGTAGATGAGCATTTTCTCTAGAAGATCCAAGCCACTCTCATCAAGTTGTGGCACAAGTGCACGACATACGTTCCTCTTCCACATTGGAAATGTGCTCTTATATGCTTTGAATGATGTAACGCCCGGCCAGGTTTCTTCAGTTGGTGTTCCCATAGTTCTAAATATACGAAACAGTTGATCTATTTCCGAATCACCATGAAACAATGGTCGTTTTGTGGCCATTTCAGCGAATATACATCCAACGCTCCACATATCAACCGGAGTAGCATATCTCTGGCAGCCTAATAACACCTCCGGTGCTCTGTACCACAATGTCACAACTTCATGAGTGTAAGCTCGGACGGGTATTATGAATGCACGGGCCAAGCCGAAGTCTCCTAGCTTTATGATACCATTCGTATCTATCAGGAGGTTCTGAGGTTTGAGATCCCTGTGGATAACACGACGCTTATGGCAGAATAATAAAGCGTCAAGTATTTGGTAGAGGTAACTTTTGATCAACATCTTATCTAGGTACTCCTTCTCATCCAAACTATCAAGGTATTTTTTGAGATCCATCGAAAGGAATTCGAAAACCAAGTATAGACGACTCTCGGTTAGATATACGTCACGCAGATGAACGATGTTAGGATGTCTTAGCTCCTTGAGCAGTGATATTTCTCTCATGGCAGTAGAAGGCACGCCTTCGTCCTCATTTTCTAGTCTTATCTTCTTCAAGGCGACGATCACATTCGATTTTCTATGCCTGGCTTTGAATACCAGCCCATAAGTCCCCTCACCGATCTTCTCGATCTTTTCGTAGTCCTCGCTTATTGTCATGGTTTTCCACGTGTTGGAATGATCCTCTTTGGTCTTGGGTTCGTTGCTTGCGTTCGGAATGGGGTTGCTGGTAATTAAAACAAGTTATTCTCATAAGCTATTATTAGGACAGCTGTTGATATTCCACTTATCGAAGCGAGGAAAAGTTGTTTGCACTCCGCTAGACAGACACAGGCACGCGGACGCTCATGTGAAACAGGGACGTTAAACCTTGTTGCAACGGACACAATTTGGTCCGCACGCGCATAAGACGCACGAGACCCTCCGGCGGCAGAGGGGACCATCAACCTCTTCTCCTTCGTCCGCGACCCCTACCACCAGGGCCACCATTTGTTGCGACGCCATCTCTTTGAGTTGGGGCCCTACCTTTACCCCGGAGCCTAGAATGCGGAGCTTCGCCATATAGCGCATACTCATCAACTCCGGACAACTCAATTGGCTCTCCATTTTGAGGCTCGTCATGTGGATTGGTTTCATCACGAATGGACGATGTAGTAAAATTCAGACAACCGCCACTACCCCGTGCTGCCTTCTGCCGCTCCTCGATCTTCTTGCTTAGCTTCCTTTCAACATCGGACAAGTAAGCGGAGCGACCTTTTTCTTCTTTCTCGATCTCTTTCTTGAGAGCTTGCACTTCCTTTTTTCTAAACTCAAGTATCTCCTGATGTCGATTGTAGTCCTCGGATATTGATCGCATCTGCGCAATTTGGAACTTGTCAATGTCTTTCGCATGGCCCTCCATACTCTCTTGACGACTCTTGAGTGCTTCCTCATTGATCTTTGTGCAATTTCTACGAAGATCTTCAACTTCAAGCGAAACCCTAATGAGAGATGATTTAAGCATCTGCAAATGATTGTCTTGATCGATGATACGCTTGAGTTGAGTTTGTTGATTAAGGATCTTATCTAGATTCTTATCTCTTTCAATGGTTGGATTATGATTGCCAGTGGGATTTGTCAGTTGATCATCTTCAAAGTCCTCAGGCTGTTGGTTATCATTTATATCTTCTCTCTCAACCTTGTCGAGCTGTTCTAATTTGTCTTCAATGATTTGCTTGCACGTATCCACAATATCCATTCTGTCTCTGTTATGATGTTTTGCAATGCACAAATGTGATAGCACTAGTTCATCGATTATGCGCCCAGAAGAACCGAGGATCACGCAATCCAAGGAGAGTGTGGATTGCATAGATTCGCTAAAGTTCGCTAGGTACTCTCGAAGCCACTCTCTGGAGAATCCGATGCAAGGTTCAGTGTTCGATGCACGATGTCTGTACGGCTGCAAGTGTGTACGAAACACATGTTGATCCATTGGAAAAGTCGGTGAACGAATTGTGGTGTGGCTTGCATGCATTGCTCACACACCATGACAGAGCGTGCACGCAAGAGCAAGCGAAGTCTCGCCGTGAACAAAGGAGACTGTCTTGGGTGGCTTCAGCAGCGACTTGTAGGGCCAGCAAGACAGGCAACTTATGCCGCTTCCAGCTGCACATGGCCGCCACCACATAATGGCTTCGGAACGCGTGCCAGGGCGCCCCACACGATCTGCGCGTCTGCCAGACACAGGGTGCTTGCGTCTTCGTGTTACACGTATTACGCGAATTTTTCGAACTAGACTCAAGCGGATCCGCTGAAGCCTTCCTATCCTCATCTATCGCTGGCCAACGAAATGGTTGGAGAATTTGCCCCACGGTAGCTTGCTGGATCGAGGAACGACCATTCGGTTCATACGTTGCGCACACCGAAGAGCCGCCAGTTCCCTTCCAGAAACAACTTGATGCTTGCTCCACTAACTAGCTGAAAGTGTTCACTCGCTCACAGCCTGTCTGTTTGACGTCTGCCTATCCTCCACCCTCTACGCTGCCCGCCTGGCGCCTGAAGCCAGTGGAACTGTGCTGCGAGAACTTTCGCGAACTCATGGCTGAAGTATAAATACTAACCATCATGAGCAAGATCAATTGAGTTGTCTAATCATTGTTTAGTGTCACTCTAATAAGACCCCTCAAGTGAAGCCAAATTGGAACTGATTTGAATAGCCTCAGCGTCTCCACTAAGAAACATCGAAGCAATTGAAGAAAAAAGGATTATCCAATTCAAGAAGAAGTGTTGCAACCTCTATACAAAATGGCATGCCCCAAGGTTAAGTTGAATGATGGAAACGAGATCCCGATCTTCGGTCTCGGCACCTGGAAGTCTCAGCCAGACGCTGTAAAGAATGCTGTCATCGACGCCGTTAAGGCTGGTTATCGGCACATAGACTGTGCCTTTGTGTACGGGAATGAGGGCGAGGTCGGCGAGGCCCTGACACAATTGTTCAAAGAGGGAATCGTCAAGCGGGAAGATTTATTTATCACTTCCAAGCTCTGGAACGTTTTCCACAGCACCAATCTGGTTGAACCAGCTCTCCGAAAGACCCTCGAACTTCTTAAGACGACCTATCTGGACCTGTACCTCATTCACTGGCCCTTTGGTTACGCCGAGGGACGTGGAAACTTTCCCGTTGATGAGGACCAAAAAGTTCAAACTAGTGACGTCGATTATCTCGACACATGGAAGGGAATGGAACATGTCAAGAAGTTGGGCTTGACGAAATCCATCGGCATATCAAATTTTAACCACGAGCAGACTGAACGCATATTGGCAAGTTGCACGGTACCCCCGGCAGTGAACCAAGTTGAGTGCCACCCATATCTGGCTCAGAAGAAGTTGATCGAGTTTTGTAAGACCAAAAAGATTGTCGTCACGGCCTACAGTCCCCTAGGATCTCCAGACAGGCCTTGGGCTAAGCCTGGCGATCCCAGTCTCATGGAGGATCCTAAGGTCAAGAAGATAGCCGACAAATATGGCAAGACCCCGGCACAAGTACTGATCAGGTTCCAGATTGACAGGGGAGTTGTCGTCATCCCCAAGAGTGTCACTAAGGCCAGAATTGTCGATAACATGAAAGTTTTCGACTTCAAGCTGACACCAGAGGAGATCAAGGAAATCGAGGGATTTGACCGTGGATACCGATTTTGCGCCCTCGAATGGATCAAGGATCACAAGTACTACCCATTCCACGCTGAATATTAATGCTTTCCATCTCAAGGTGCTAATTAGTCGATGATGAACCATTTGGCCCATGGCCTCGGTTAACTTCACGCGGTAATTTTTTTTATCAGATTATCAGTGGCAGTAAGTGTCAAATAGATTGTACACAATTGATTAAACTTCCGACTTTTACATGTTGATCATGATAAGTGCTTGTACTATTCAATTTTATGAATAAGAAATTTGGACGCAGCCAGCTCACTATTTCGTTTCAATCAGATAAAACGTTCAACAGTTTAATGGTATATCTTGGCGAGCCAGTCAATATCAAACTTACGAGAACATCCGTTATAATTCATGTATCTGACCTTGCCAAAAATAGGTCTTTCGGTCCATGGACGATCGTGCACGCCAACTATCGACCACATAATACCGACGTACCCATTGGGATCCCTACCATCCAGTTCATACTTATCATTGAAAAGCATAGCAATCCTGAGCGCCTCCTCGACGTTAGGCGTCCACTCCAGAATTTTCTTGGCCCAGTACATCCGCAAATAGCCATGCATCTTTCCCTCCTGAAGTAACTGGACTTGAGAAGCGTTCCAGACTTTATCGTGAGTCTTGGCAAATTGGAGCTCCTCCTGGGAGTAGATATATTCTCTCTTATCTTTGCGGTGTGCTTCGATGGACTTTTTGGCCCAATCTGGAGCTCCGTTGATGTTGTCGTAATCGGGACAGTAAAAACAGAAATTGTCTGAAAGCTCTCTCCTTACGACGCATTCCTCAACATAGGCATCGACTGCTTTACTAGCCTTGGATTTAACTTCCTTGGTAGTCAAGCATAAGATCGCCCGTTGGACAGAGAGCTGCCCGAAATGATAATAAGGTGACAGGCAAGACAGAGCATGCTTGGTGGGTAGGTTACGATCGTCATCATATCGTTTCAACCTCTGGGTTATGAACTCGTACAGCATCCTGTACCCGTTGATTGTCCCCGGTCTGGCCCACGCGACTGGTTTCACGCTTGTATCGATCTTGAGATGGCCCCACGCTTTGTCCCAGTCTGTCAACTCAGCTGCTTGCTCAGGCTGGTACGGGTGCTTTTGGAGAGCCGGTATCTCGGTGAGGAAATCTTTGAGATTATTATGGATTTTAGGCCTGATAGTTCGGGCGGCAAACTCTTGTTTGTTGGACGTTATCCAGACTGGCACAATGTTATGAGCATCAACTTGATATAGGGGAATATTTTTTTTCTTGAGCTTTCTACCGGCTTCCTCTACCCAACTAAGGGGATCACGGAGTGGACAAAAGTCCGCAACAACAAAGTCGATTTCGTTCTCTTCACAATATTCTACAATCAGGTCTTTGGCATAACCCAATTCCAGATGAAACTGTATCCCCAACTTTTGGCACTGCTTTTCTACCTGTTGCAGTCCACCTAATAGGAACTCGTATTGTCTGGTGCCAGCCACACTGTAGTGAGACATTAAAAAGAATGTCACATATAACGGGCACTTGTGCTGCAGGGCGAACTTTTGAGCACATATCAGAGCCCAATTATCATCTATTCGTTGATCACGAAACATCCAATAACTAACCCCACGGTATTCTCCATTGTCCTTCGCCTTAATTCCATTGATACATCTTGATCGCCGTTCATCATATGGATAGTCGATAATGGGCCCGCATTCTTGTTTGGCGTGCTTTATATTCTCTAGGAACTTCTTGAAACCAACTTCATCTAAAGGTTTTACTTGGCCAAAACCAAAATTTTTATCGGTAGGCTTGCTGTCGTCATCAGTAGAAGTAGTTGAGGTAGACGATTTCTTAAGATCGGAAGATAAATCATCACGCTCTATCTTGGTGCGCTTCATATTGGTAAAATAGAATAAACTTCTTTGAGAAATCACGGTTGGTAGTAGATTAAGGGCAGGGGACAGTTGTCTTCGAAAGATCAGATGAGTATAAAAGTTGACAAAGGTGGACATTGGTGAAAGGTGAAGCCAAATAAGGGCTTCTTCAAAATACCGGCAGTTTGAGTGGCGGAGCGCGTCGCGCGTCTCTTTGACCATCCCCAGGAACGCAGATGCTAGAGAAGTTACAAAGTTGCTCCGTGGAGGCTCAGTTCCAGTTCCAACTGTTTATCAATTGCACGACGACTGGATTAAACTTTTAATTCGCTTCAAAAAATTGATCGATCATCGAAGCCAGAAGCTCCGGCGAGTACTTCAGATACTTTTCTTTGTTTTTTGTAAAGTCCTGATTCATGTAATAGTTGTAAAA
>Ga0058701_10001464_pt1 | contig 16784 bp, 9 predicted proteins | sample AgamicOrMae_FD_97039 | JGI IMG/M metagenome (GOLD analysis project Ga0058701, IMG submission 97039) | Agave microbial communities from Guanajuato, Mexico - Or.Ma.e | ecosystem: Host-associated > Plants > Phyllosphere > Phylloplane/Leaf | place: Guanajuato, Mexico | collected 2012-06-04
GGAGATCCTTGGAATCTGGCCGGATGGGTAACACCTCGCCAGCCACGGAGCCGCTGAGAAGATACTCTACCTGACCTCAAATCTGATGAATTGCGCCTCAAACACCCCATCCCGTAAGATCTGGGAAGTTAAGGGGGGGCTTAACCACGGGTAGTTTTATGTGTTTTTTTTCCAAGTTTGTTAATGCTTTTGTAGACACCGGTAGTAGAGGTTAGAGCTTCTTCGTTCAAATCCGCGATCAAATGCCATGGTCAGCCTTGCGAAATCGCGAAGATCCTAATTATATAAAATATAATAATAATTCTATTAAGAGTACCAACGAACGTCTTGAGCGTTTCTTAGAACTTTAGCGAACTTTTTCGCTGCCTACCAAAACGACGCGACAGTTCCGAAAAGAAAACCACTTTGCGCACACCATGACGTATTCCTCCAATCCGCCATTTTGAGAGGGGAAATAATTTTAAGTGATCTCACGAGGTTAAAAAACGAGGCTTTGACGATATCGTGTGCTTCAAAATCCCCGTTCAACTTCGCTAACCTAAACCCTGCCAACGGGTTTTATTGCTGTTGGGTTACGTTACGGGGTGGCCGTCTCGCTGAGCAAAGTCGATCACCGCAGCCTCGGCCTCAAACGGGTCACCGAAGGTCTCCACACTCGACCACGACTTCGACCTTGCAAAGGTCTTCTTCAAGACTGGCGTAGGTTTCTGTACGTTTTTCGGCCGTCTGCATTGGCTCGACCGGATTGTCCACGACTTTTTCGGTCGGCGCTTGGAGTGTTCGGGCGCGGGCGGGGGCGCGGGCCTCCGCGGAGGCAGCGCCAGGATGGGCGGGCCCGCCGTTGGAGGGCCGCGGGGCGCGGGGGCGGGCGGAGGCCCGAGGGGCGGCGCCAGGCGCGGCGCAGGCGGCGTGCACTGTCCAGGCCGCGGGGCGGGGGCGGGCGCGGGCCGTACGGCCCTGGTCCGTCGCCGGGCCAGAGCCTTCACTCGGAGGGGCAGCAAAGGAGGGCGAAGGGTTTTCGCGGGGCGAGCAGCAAGCGAGCTCCTACGCCTCCTACGTCGGAACTTTACTTCTGCTTTCTTGGCTTTCGATTCACTACGTCTGAAAAAATAATTTGCTTTCTTGAGTTCTCTTTTAGTAGACTGAAAACTTGGGCGTTTTTTCAGCTTGTTGTATACCATTCCAATATGACTAACTCCACAAAACCAAAGAGGTTAAGCATGGCCAGATTCACTTAACCTCGTCGAGGTTTACGTCGTTTAGGTTAATTAACCAACATTGAGTTAGGAGCCTTAAGTCTCGCTGCGCTACCGTTCAGCTGTGGCCAAGCCTGTTGCCACTCATTGTCAGTTTTCGGCATCAAGCTGCCAAAAAATAGCAGCATCAGGCTTGACCATCATCAGAAAGTGCTATGAACCTTTCTCAGCTCGGCTTTGCGATAGGAGGAACACGAGAGGTAGAGACTCAAACCTCCCAACTGAACAGTGTAATGTATTCAATATCTCCATTTTCGTAGTTGCACGTAATCGACGTGACTTTCTTTTGAAGAAATCAAAAGAAATTTGTTGGATACAAACTACGATAGTTTCGAAATTTCACACGACGCTACTGCGGATGAAGACGATATTAAGACCGAGAAGAGTGCCTTCAATCTCTTGAACAGGGTACAAGGAATTTTGAAACTCACTCTGCAGCTTTCTTGACCGCTTTTTCCCAGCTGTTGATGAATTGTGGAGCTACCTCTTTGCACATGTCTTCTGGATTCATGTCCCACAGGTCCTTGACTTCAAGGGGATGCCTGAACCCTTTCCATGCCAACGGGTCGAACCACGAAAAGAGTATTCTGCTCAAGAACGATGACCTGATTTCGGGGTAGAGTTTCTGAAAATGAAAAAAATGACGTTTGCACATTTGCTGCAAGAAGGGAAATCTTATGAATATACAGTGCCGTAAATGTACCTCTGTTCTTTCGTAATTCGAGAATGCAGGTTCAGCATCAGGGAAACAATTCAAGATGAGCAGCAGGCAAACAGATATGTAATAAAATACATAGGAATAAAAGTTAAAACTGGAGGCATCAAGATCCATCTGTAACAGAAAAAATTAGATAATTTCTGTTTAAATTGCAATTATTTGAAGCAGTCAGGAACCTACCTTTGCATTGAATGCTCTAATCTCTGTCCTCAGTTGCACAACACCTGCAATCACCAGGTAAAAGTAAAACTGCCATAACAAGCCAGAACATTGCATTCCTTGCACCCGATTGAAATGTAGAAGGGTTGCTGCTAGAGCCTGTTGAAAAACATTTACTATTACTGCGTGTTTTCACAATATCACAATATTTCTCAGCATTCATTTCTACTTACAAATGTCAGCAGTTTGAAGGTTGGAGTGAAAAAATCAACTGTATATGTTTCTATGCCATGGTTTGACTGATATATGGCATACGACACATCTGCTAGAGATAATATTACTAACAACACAGTAAGCACCTGCAAGATGAGTTCAGGTTAAAGAAACAAGACCAAGAACCGGATGATTTTTTCCATTTTCTTCAATAAAATGTGAACATTTACTAACCAATTTAGAACAATTGAGGAAATTCCATGGAATATTCTTGCACCTGCTTCTTAAAAGGTAGAAGATCTCTAAGGGTGTGAAGACCCATAGAAAGATGCATGGTACCCAGATAAGAACTGTCTTCTCAAAACATGGAGTGACTTCTGGATCGTCCGTATACCATGTTAAATTTAGGTCCTGGAAAAAAATAAGGAAGCCACATCAACAAATGTTCTCAGAATGCATACCCCAATAGATGCATCGTCACATTTATGATGTGATATTCATAACTGTACAGTAATTGTACATAGTCATAAGTCATTAAGTCAAAAAATAAATCTAGGTTATGACCACCACAGTATTTAAGTATCATCATGGTAACCTCATTGACAAAGGTTAGGTATAGTTCGTTTGCGGATCTCCGGTCTAGATCTCTTTAATCTTTCCAGGGTACACCACACGACTCTTAAAAAAAACAATAAATATAGAGAGGCGTCACAACAGCGTCTAATAAAGAATAAAAAAAGACAAAAACGGGGGAATTTTACAGTAATAAAATAGCCTCGGTAGAAAGTTTCCATTTAAAACAGGTCTTGTGAAAAAAAGGCGGACTGACAGTACTTAAATGATACCTCGTTGAGATTAAAAACATTTAAAACTACTTGAAAACTCATAACTAACACTTCGGGAAGTTAAATTGAAATATCCAACGAGAATACTCAAAAGAATGCGGCGGCGCCGACAGATGCAGCTGTTCAGCGACACGACAAGTTCCAATACAAACAAAGTAGGAGAGGAAAGGCGGTTTTCATTTACCGCACATGTAAAATTTGAAGTAGAATTCAGTTCATCGACTCACTGAAACAAAAATCTTTCATAAAACATTACAAATCTTACCCAAAATGGGGACCCGCAAAACCCATCCATTCCTTCGAACGCCATCTCCTCACACACGACACTGACGCCCTCTGCCAATCGAAGCCAACACTACTGCACAGAAAACAAATGAGCTATATATGTCAGCGTGGACATAACATCAGAATCGTTACTCACACGAAGCAAGGTTGCACAATACGTTTCATTAGTTTGCCGAGGGTTTTGCTATTTCCAACATTAAGGATGGTTAGTTTTCCTTTTAAAATGTTTTTTTTTTATATTAAATACCTTTTTTTCGAATGGATGGTGTGATAAGTGTTACATACGTCATGAGAGCGAGTGTTACTTTTGTTAGGTTGGTGCTACTTTATTGATATTAGCACCACACCACATTGGGACGAATAGTGAAAGTATCGGCTGCTCGCCTCACTGAAAACAAACAAACTCGAGTTCCCGTGGAATTGTTGCGTTTCATGTTCACAATCGCGTGTGTTGTTTGGAGAACGTTTTGATAATGTCATCGAAAAAAAATGCTCCCGTCCTTTTGGATGTCGACAGCTCCATTCTGGAGAGCCAATTACGTCTCAAGGTAAGCAGGGAAGGTCTATCCTAACCTCTCAAACAGCACGGTCAACCTGTTCATCTTGTGCTGTGTATTTACGTTGCCTGCAATATGAAAAGCATTCCCCTCTATTAGGATTTGCGCGAAAATAACCTCATATTTTATTCATTGCTAGCCCGTGACCTCTGTCATATTATTTGTAAGTTTTCACCGTAGTACACCATCTGATCAACCAACAATGTTTTCTTTCTCATTTGTTCATTTCCTCAAATAAATTAATAAATTACTAATATTTGAATGGCGTTTCACAGTCTCAGTCTCAAGCTGTAGCCTTTCAGTCATCGTCACTTTAACTAGTCCTAAATAAAATAGGTACTTTAATCAGGACTCTGACACTTTGTTGAACCTTTTGCCCCTCAACGTTAAGGCCAGCAGATTAAGGTTCTAAACGGCGGGGGTAATAAAAATAATAGTAATAATAATAAAGAAAAAATGAAGTTTTCAAAGCTATTAATAATTCAACGAAGTCAATTATCTCCGCCGTTTAAACAGTTGTTTTAACTCCCATCGACAAACGGCTCCACACTTCGTTAGAGCAAATCGAAATTTTACTGCCCTGGCCACATTTAAGAAGAAAATCAAACCAACAATGAGATTTCTTACAAAGTAATCGCTGCTAATGAAATCTAGCATGTCAACATGTTACGCAATCTCGTTTTGCAGGGTTCCGACAGCGAGGAACTTTCTACGCTATTTCCGGACCCTGGAAAAACGGCGCCGTGGAAACTGGTGACTCCCTCTCCAGGTACAACATTTCGGAGGAATTAGGAGCGTGTTCGCGCCGACGCTATTTAGATTAAAGCTAGGTCCGGCGGGGCTGCGGTATGCAGCACTAGAGCCGGCCTTTCAAAACATCAGCACCGCTTCTCGACGTATGCATTAGAGAAAGACGACACAGTAAATTTTTTTCTTTGCCTATAATCAATGCGAAAAGTCAATGGAGGTAACAAAATAAGGAGGCTGGGTGGCTTGGCGGCGCGGCTCGCGGTTTTACCATGAGCAATATTTCAAGGACGTGGTCTGGTGTAGCCGTAGCCATGTAATCTGGTCGGACCGGTCGTTCCAAGTGCTCATCAACTCGACGTACCTCAACTTCGTCTTCCAAGGACCTCTATTATTGCCTTGCAAAGCCGCCGAGGAACCATTTTCCTGCGGTTCCATTACGCTCTTAACTGTTCCCTCACCTCCTTCAAAAAAGTGGGGAGAAAGATCGGAGATACAAAGATCCGATCTAAACTGCACTATAATTTTAATCGTTCTCCTTTTTAGTGAAAGATTTTTTTTCCAAGTCGTTTGGCTTGTCCTTGTCTGTATGTATCGGCGAATCCTAAATAAAGAATCTGACGGAATCCGGGCGCCGCGCACCAAAACCGGTATTCGAACTTGAAAGGAGAATATTCCGTTTTATTGTAGGAAGGGAAGGGACGGTGCGAGCGCCCGGCGCGGCGCGGCGCGCTGGCGACGACCGGCCGGCCGGTCCGCAGAATGGCGCTGGGTGGCTGGGTGGGGGCCAAGGGGGAGGGCCCCAATGGGGGGAGCCCGATGGGGGGGCACCTAACGGAATTACTCGTACAACGGGCCCTCTCGAAAAATTGCTCCCAACGAATCTCCCTCCTAATATTTCGGTACTCACAGTTACTGTACGCGCAAAAAATTAAACCATCGCCAGTCCTTTGTTTCTCACGGATTCGTATCCACATGCTGGCTCGGAAAATTTGCGTTTAGGTCGTAGGTTGTGTAGAGAACCCTGTTGACCTTGAGCCGGCCCGGCCACTAACCAGCTTGAGGCCAAACTTAACCCTGGAAGAGTTTTTCGAACTTTCAGTTGTACATGTAGTACAGGTGTCATGTCGCCGGATAGATTACCCAGGATTATCCCCGGTACATTATCACCCCCCTCCCCTGCCCAGGGGGCACTATCCCCTGTACTATCCCCTGTAATAATACCGTAATAATACCTTGTCCTAGGATATTATTAGGCCCCAAGATGGGGTATAATAATGTCCGGTGTAACAGGATTTTATTATCCCCCGGGATATTATTACACCCCATCTTGGGGCCTAATAATATTTCGGGGGATCCTGTTACACCGGCATGATATCGGTACCTCTGTGAATTTTAAAGGTTTGCTAACCTAGTCAAAAATATAATTATATTTTAATGATTAACGACGTACAATCGAGGAGTTAAGGTGAGGCTAACCGAGGTTAGGTTAACCGGCTTAAGGTCTTGTGCCCTCACTGTTGCTTGATTTCGCGACTCGGTAAAATTTAAACGCGCCAAACGCCTTCACGGGTAAAGATGACCTAATGATGAATCTCATCATTGCTCAGCTCCGCAGAGCGATCCAAAACATACCAAACATGCTAGTTAACCTCTAACAGTTCTCAAGTTAATCGCGGTTAAAATCATAAACTCTGGCAACACTGTGTGCCCTTTGCCTTGCTTTGCCGTAGAGGTTTGCTTTTAAGATTACCGGTCGGTTCTCTCTGCCTCGCTCTTCTTTGCTTGGCGACAAAAGATGTGACGCTAAAGATGAAAAAATCGAGCCATTCTATGAAAGTAGCTTTTACGCGCCTTTAAATTCCTAGTCCCACGTGAGGTGTGGGAATTATCTGATGGAATAATAGATTTTCTCGTGCAAGTGCCGCATTGTTTCGAAAGGTCTTCCCCTATTTTTAGAATCGCCCTGCATTAAAATGCACGTCATGACAACTTTCTCGCTTTTTATGGCACTGCTATAATCAGTTTGTTAATTTTAAGAGTGATGCTTGTGCTACCTGACGAGGCTGCATTCGAATAAACGCTGCAATTATTCAGAAGAATCAACATTGACAAAGCACAATCATGAGCTTATTACATAACAACGGCAAGGTCGCAGCGCGAGCATTTGTCCTGTTCCCATTTCTATCCCGATCTGGTTGAATCCCGGTCCAGTCGCATCCAGGTTCGTTCGTTTCCGTTTCCGGTCTGGCCCTAACCCGCGGGATATCCAAACTTAGTAGACTCGCGACCAGCCTGATCCGCGGGACGGGTAAAAAAAAAGTTGCTTTAAAACTCGTGTAAGTTTTTGTGCGTGTTACGAAGGGTCTATATTTTCATTTAAGGTCTCAGGGATTTTAGGTCGGATTTTAGGGCATTTGTACTTCGGATTTCAGAAATAATTGGCCCCTTGAACGACGGTTAACCTAAGCATCGCTGTTTTGTATTGTTAATTCTATTAATGTGGTTAAAAATTAAACCACGGCGAGTCATGAGACGCAGAAAAGTCCACCGTTGGAATATGCAGTGCAGTGCTGCGCTTTCAATCGTGCGGAGCGTTCCATAAATGCCACAGGTGACGCGCGCACATGTAATGGGACACTCTTACGCCACGAGGTGGGATAGCGTTATCTCCTTAATTACGCGGAAATCTGCCGCTTTGCTGATTCCTTTGCTGCCACTAATCCGTTGCGACACAAGTCAAATGGATGTTTAAATCGGAAGGCGTTGTCCGTTGTCGGTTGGGACGTGGACGGTCAGCCGCAGCGACGTGCTGCTATTACCGCACCGGCACCTACTCATATTATCGACCCACATTTCATTTTCCTCCTTCATTATTAACCAAGTAGAGACCACATTGCTGACAAAGTCTTGGTTCGGGAATGCAAATGACATCGGGAGTCCTGATGGAATAACAGCCAGAGCTCGCGATCAAGGCCTTTGTCGTTTGTCTTTGCGGTGAGTTGCGTGTCTAGTGCCGTGTGTAGTGACGTCCCGCTATACGCCGCTATTACAACAGGTCACGTGGTCAAACTAATGACCAACGGATTTTTTACTTACATGTCGTGCAGTTATGCCGCACTAACGAACATTCAGGCAAATTATTATTGAGTGATATTCATTGAAAGGAGTGCTGATGATTGATTTTATACGGATAAAGCACTTTCTGTTTGTTTTTATCGATTTTCCACGTTGAGCCTATAGAGCGCGCGATGTGCCTTTGCTGTCAACCGCGATCTCGTTTCGGAGCCAGGGCAACAACCTTTGAATGATGGTGATAATCCTTCGCTGAGACTGACTTGTGAGTCACACTGTCACCACCCAATCACTGCCACTACGTAACCTGCACTTAACGCAGCGGGCGTGCGTATTCCGCAGCGGACGCACCGCGTCAACATGCGCGCTCTGCGTTTGGCCGACGCAACGGGACGGAACGCGCACACCCCACGTCAACCGCTGGTCAACCGGCGGACGGGACGCACGCAGCGGAAGGTCCACGAAGTTCCGACGCTGAAAACCGACTCGCGGCGCGGTGTGGCTCACACCGGGACTCGCGTGGCGGTAGCGGCGGCGGCGGCGGCGGCGGCGGCGATTGCCGCTCGGCTCGCATGGCCATTCGCTGCGAGCCGGATACAGCGCGCTTGCCCCCTCCCCCTCCTCTCGGGCAAGTTGCTGGCAAACCGCGCGCGGCTACAATCAGGAAAGCCAGGTGCATCCTCAGAATGCAATTTTTGATTTCGGTCTGATATTTGGTTGCCCTTGACTTAGGACGAGGTCAGGCCGCGAGCCAACTCACCGAGGGCACCGAGCATTTCCATTGAGCGTCGTCACTTTTTTTAGGGATGGGGGGGAGGCGAACTCGTCGCAGAGTCGTTTCGAAATCATAACCAAGCTCATAATCACACAAGTGGAGATGAAAACGATTTTTTTTTTTTAATGTAGGCCTAGCAAGGCAAGAGATTCTCGAAAACGAAATGCACTCACAAAGATTTTATTCGGGTGCAGATTTGTCTACACAGAGGACGGAAGAGTAACTTGAAAGGTCCTCACCAAAAACCTATACTAGAAAACTGATTTAAAAGACATCAGAAGAGTGTTAAACGTTTGTTCATATTATCTGAAGATATAAGCGCTATATTTTCGAAATTTTTATCGCCAATTTTTCTTGAAAGTGATTGAGTTTGAAAGTCGCGAAAGGATGCATTTTTCCACTAACAACGTTGCGAATAAAAAGGGAAATCGCGGAATTTCGTCTTGGGTAAAAACCAACTAATTAGTGAAACGGTAGACATCCTAAGCTGCTAGCCCCTTCGAAATAAAACCTTTCGGGGTTCCTTATTCTCTGAGCGGGTCGCAGCTCTCAGGGTCGTTTGATTTTTATCGATTATGAGGCGAGGATTGACTATGTTAAATCGGAAGCTTTGTTTACCTTTGCAATGCGTTGATCGGAGTTTTCCTCGACGATGCTGACCGCTCGCTCCACTCCACTTGTCAATCGCTCTGCCGACTTCCCCAACGAAGCCTTACGTTGCTTTGTTTTGCGGAAGATGACAAAACCGTGTCAGGCGTGAGTCATACGATCAAAAGTCGTCTCGTCTCCCGTTAAAACGTGACGAAGCTTCAGTCGTGCCCGTCTTTAGCCGTGCCGTGCTGTAACTAAATATTTAAAGACGAGAATCTGGGGCGAGTTTAGCAGTTCCCCAAACGTTAAAAACGCTAACTATACGAAAATACGGTTAAAATGAGGTTTTCAGTGCTGCTTTGTATCGTGTCATTTGGCCGACGACACCTTAATTTTCTGGTTTCTATTCATTCCTCATCGTAAAGTTTAAATTTTGAATCGAATAAATCTGTTCACAGGATGATTGCGGAAAACAAATAAAACACGTTTTTGAAAGAAAATGAGCTTGTCGCCAAGAGCGCGTGCCTTTTTGCGGGACAGTTTGAGCACGGAGGACTACAAAGTTTCGTTGTCCTGCATGCTTTGAACTCGTTTCAAGGAAAAATTGAGTAGGTAACCCCCATTTTTAATTACGTTTTGAATGCGTCTTGGCATAGGGAACCTTCATGTATCAAAATCTGTTCACTTGTTCCCACCCGGTAGGGCTACCTTAGAGAAACAGGCGTTATAAGAGACAAGGTATTTTTTGTTTATTTATTTATTTTTTTAGCTTTATGAATTAGCTGTGTTTTATAGGTCTTTATAAATGCGAAAGGTTTGGATAATCGTTGAACATTCTTGTTTTGACAGATCTTTTTTTAGGACGTGTTTCCTTGACAGCACGTATATTTAAATGTTAGACAAAGTTGCTGTCAATGAGTTTTAGTTCATAGCGACCATCTTGACCAGATGTTCGTTTCAGTTAATTGAAGTTGATTAGCTAGTCTCATGCAGCCTCCGCGACCAGCTGATAGTGTGAGTACAGTCGCTGTGCAATGCAATCAATACGATACTCTTTTGGTGTGGACAGTTGGACAGCTAGGAGAACATTTCATGGGTATCGTCGATATCGATAGACGACATCGTGAGTCGACCTTAGCCGCCAATTGTTTCTTTCAATTGACCGCGACCGCGCTGTCCGCGGAAATGGTGGGTCGCTTTGTGGATGCACTGATAAGAAAATATGCGTTATGGCCCGACCCGAGCCGGTGCAGTGAAACCGGCGCGGCCGAGCCGGCGCGGCCGAGCCGGCCCGGGCAGGCCCCCTCGTCGGCGCGGCGCGGCGCCGCGCGGCGCGGCGCGGCGCGGCGCGGCGCCGAAGTTGCGGCAGAGCAGTCGGCCGGCACCGCAGATGAATGGAAGGACCTGTCGCGACCTTGACATTTCACTATCAAGAAGTGAATTCACTGGACCCAGCCAAGTGAAGCATGAGCGAGGCGCCCACTGTAAAGGCTTTCAAGGTGAACTCAAGTGCGCGCGCAGTGAAACCCTAGCCTAGAGGAGGCTAGACGCGGCGATGCGCGTAATGGGACGAGTGCGAGTTTTAATGGGACGCGAGTCGCTGTGCTGTGACCGGCAGAGCGCCGCGCCTCCCTCACAACACGAGGGACACGAGCTATCCGGCGTCGACGTCCTCCAGGACCACAAGGACTCTGGCGCCATGGAGGACCCGCCGCGCACCGACCTCAGTTCAATGCCGTCTTGTGATATTTTAAAACTCTTGTGTATTAGCCGTCCATTCAGCTCAACGATGAGCTCCAATGTATCGCACTCTACTTACAAAAATTATCCCGCATCTTCAATAAGGATGTTTAGAAGCCCATCGAAAGATCCATATCCAATGATTTGGATAGAAGGAAAGCCTGCTGATTCGAGAATGGATTAATCGACCCACTTACAGCATCAGCTAAGAAAAGCGAGGTATTTACTGCCCAGTATGTCAACGGAGACGCAAACCATTCTGCGGGATCTTAACAATGAGTACTGGTACAGTATCTCGATTCGGATGTATTCAAGCAGATAACCTGACACACATTGCTTGCTGTTAGCCGGTTCTCTCCAACGATAACAGTAGCTTTTGTGGTATACCAAACTTGCAGTATCACCTTTAAGGAGATCATTTCAAATGCTTTTATTTGCCAGTGAATTAAGCGCACTGATAACGGAAATCCCCTTATCAAATTATTTTAGCCTCAGCCTCCGGCACACGGTGACGTCATACCAATGGGAATCAACGACCTTGTGATAATGCGAGCGACGAATTTCTCGTATTACATGTCCAGTGGCCACTCAAGCCATTTGGCCGTGACTTTTGGCCCCGGATGAGATTCCAGGATTCCACTAAGCACAAATTACCCGGGAAAACTTACTAACCCGATCGCGGACGGTTATTTATAGGCATCGTAATCGTGTTTATTCCCCTCTGTTGCTTCTTGAAGCAAGTTACATCACGTTATTGTATTAACATTACGCAAATAGATAAAATTAGCATCTTAATTTACGACTAAGCGCGTTTTACAGCAAACACGACGTATCAAAACTGGTCGCATTAAATGCTATCCCAGAATGATATTCCGAGTTTTTGGTGATTGGGCTGCCGAACATTTATCTCGTATCGTATATTGACATTTCCGAGTTGCATGGAGCGGCGGGTCGAAAGGGGTGGATGAGATATACTCGCAGACGGACCTCGCAGCGCCATCTATCCCCACGAATCCTAACTAGCAAACTGCCTAGGCGCGGCCGCGACGTTAATAAAACACGAACCGCACCGTCAGAGCTATTTACTTGTGCCAGTTGGTTAATTTAGTCGAAGATTTCGATTGAATGAGGATAGATTCATCGGCATGGATTTTTTTTGAGAGGTACCGGTATCAGTCGTGAAGCTTAAAACGAAAGGGGTGGCGGGGTGCTCAACAGGTTACGTGAAAGAATTTGGCCTTCTCTTCTCTATGCTTGTTGCGGTTCTCGACGCTTGTGAATGCTTGACTGGGTTAAAAGTTCACTTCGCCGTAAACAATCTTCACGACGATCTTTTCGGAAAATAACACTACATGAAACAGAGCAGTAATACTTAAAGGAGGAAGTCCATTGACACATCAACAGTACCCCAGACAGCAAATAGACGTCTAATACTTGACAGTCTATAAATGGGCTAAGTGGCCGCAAATCTGACGGCTATTAGACGTCTACGTCTACAACTGATAGACATCTATTACGTCTACGGACTAGACGTCTAATAGATGTCTAATAGATGCCTAATAGACGTCTAAAAGACATCAGATTTGCGGCCACTTAGCCCATCTATAGTTCGTCCAGTATTACACGTCTATTTGCTGTCTGGGCCGGCACCGCCTATGGGTGGGCCAACCATATGGAGCTTGAAAATATGTCGGAAGTGAGTAGCCTACTTGCTCCAATGAGACAACTCAAATTACTTTTTAAAAAACGCAAAAAAAAAACGCGTTTACAAGAGCTTATGTAAAATGCTTTGCTCAAAACCCGTACTTGAATTTTGTTCTTTTAAAAAAAGTCAACATTGCGCTTGAATTCTTTTAAATCTAACGAATTTGTTGAAAGAAAATAATCAGAATAATATGGGTTAGTGTCACTACATATTATAAATTTAAAGGCCAGCGTAAATTAATTTGAATCTATATGTAACAATATCTTTCAATGACACCACCATTATTGTTCTTTACCGGTACAAGAAATATAGCTATTCGTCCGTAAATTTATGGTTTATACTGTGGAAAACCAGAAGCATCGTAGCTGTTAGTAGCGGTAGAGGCATTTGATAATAGCAGAAGACCTTCGAATCCGAGTTGTCTAGGTGAAAAAGTTTTATATTCATAGAACTAAACCAGCGTTCGGGCAAGACTTGTCGTTGTAGTTTTATAGCTTTAACATTTTATCTTCTTGGCCACATGTGACGGATCCGAACTTCTTTAGACAATAGATTTGAGATGTGAAGTTATCCAAAGTTGAATTTTTGGCAGGATTTTGTATCAAGCTACGGAAGGAGAATAATGAAAAGGTATTCATCAACATTTGCCACACGACGGAGATCCCCGCGCCGGAGGAAAAAACGGAGCAGGAGCTCCTCAAGCTGTTGGACGCCGACCAGGACGGCGACGAGCCCTGCCAGTACAGGCTGCCAATGAGTATCGGCGAAGGGCGCACGGAGCTCGATAAATGTAACGATACTGACCTATAAACCTCTTTCCCCCCTCGGAGGGTCAATACTTATTCTGTGGTTTTGTTCCAGCGAATGAACCGGCTATGGCCTACGACGTCGCAATCAACACTAACTTTTATCACAAACTGGAAACCAGTGCACTATTCCGTCTGTTCGTGATACAAGTCGCATCCCAGGGAGTGGGCGAGAAGTTCTCCATCGAGTTCAAGAGAGGAGAGAGGCAACCAGGTATTCTAAGTTTCTTTAAACCGTTTCTTTTCAATTCAGCTATGGAAATTTATTTCCAAGACTTCAGGTTTTAACTCCGTGAAACCGCAAGACTTCTCTACTGAGAAAAACGGTATTCTTAGTTGGTGATTGAAAATCTTTGCTTATCAAAACTTTTCTGTGACACAGTGCACATGATTTTTTATCCCAGCATAAAATCTTAATTCAGGAGACGATCACAGACAGTCTGTTATAGTCTCCTGATGAAATCAATACAAAAACCCATGCTATATTTCAATAAAAAATTATCGTAAACATTTACTCAAATAGACGCAATTTAAGTTGTTTTTTAAAAAGAAAAAAAGAAAAAACTATTTAGATTGTTTAATTTATTGCCCGAAATAATACCTTCTGAAGTGGCTTGAGCAGATGTAAGTTGATGTCAATATCGGTAAGGCAACAACAGTCTGTGGTATAATAAATGAAAGCCGAGCAACAGAGGCAGGAATCGAACCTTAGACCTTCCGCGTGGAAGTCGGTTGCATTATCATCTGCGTCCAAGTATTAAGCGGCCGGAGGAAGGGATAAGTCTTATGGCAGTGATATCGGGTGGGTAGGCACTTCCTTCCAATTATGTTTACCTTTTCAATCAATTTTCTTTGCAGAGTATGTGATTTTGAAGAAGCGTAAGGCTCTGGGGACGTTGCAGCAGCACCGCATTCAAGTCCGCGGCCCCGACCGATCGAAACCCTCGACTCCTCTGATTCAGGAGTTGGGATCCAAACCCGTTCGAGGTGAGCTGCCCTTCCTGCTTGTGCATTTTCCATTCAGTTCCATCCGACTCGATTAACATGAGAAATTTTCAGGAGGAGGGACGGGCGACGGCAGTCCACCAGTTCGAGATCCTCCTTCTAGGCTAATCCATGATCCGTCGGTGGACCAACTCATAGCTCAATTCTATTTACAGGGAATCGTAAGTACCAACAGTTCGCAGCATACCATCATAATCCACTAAGAAAGCAAAACATCGAAATTCGATGTTTTTCGTTACGTAATAGATTTTAACCTTGCCGGTACATCAAAACTGACAACTTTAAAAGGCGCAGAAATACGAGCCATCATTACTTGTTTCAAAAACCACATACCGGCTGTAAAACTAGTGTTAGTTTCCTCAGTAGGTTACCTTTCTAAATTGGAGTTGGTAAACATTAAAGTGCTCCGTGATGACCCAATATAAAGATCTTAAGGTGTTATAAATACTGAGATTACGCTCTTTTAATCTAAAAGTGAGGACTTGAATGTTTCTGCTTAATATTTTATTTTTTTAACCGATTTGCGTTTTGAAAGGCAGATGTAGTTCCTGAATAAGCAGTCTTTACTTTCTCACCACACAACTGCAAATCGAAAAAAATAAAGTAGCAAGCGAAATCCATTTTGGGACTTCAGTGCCAAGAGTCGATCTTTTTAAAACCAAGGCCATAAAAAGTTTCTGGTTTAGCTGTAAATTATGGGAATGCGGTGTACGTAGAGAACTAATTAAGACGTCTTATTTTCTGTTTTCGTTTTCTATTAATTATATTTTTTCGTTTCCAGATGTCTAGTCGGGAAGTAAGCGTGGATTTAGGAGAGGATCGTGTTATTATGACTGCGGCCCGACACGGAATTCGATCGGACTTCTATTTGCCTTTTAACGTCGATCAAGCCAAATCCGAAGCCATTTTCGATCCTGTTTCCGAGGTATCTTCCCTCAAATTTATCAAATTTAGGAACAAAATTTGAATGAAATGAAAGGTCTTGTTCTAGCGCCGATATTTCATCGGAGGAATATAACCACTCTTTGGTTTCTTTTCAGATGCTGACACTGAAATTGCCAATCACGGGAACATGTTAACTGCCGCTCATTGTTCAATGATATTTTTGGAGCCTTATTGTGATATCCCATAAGAACTGGTTTGTTCTTTTGAACCATTAAAAGTAGCTGTTTTGTAAGTTTGTTTCTTATTAAGAACGTCTCATTTGAATCTGAGGGACCGTGAACGTTGTTCGGCCGGGAATACATTTCTTTTAAATCAGGGTAAGTTCCATTTAAGCGGGACGACTTCCTATGAAATTAAACCTACCCAGTTTTCAAGCTTGGAAAGCGATTGTACCCAATTCATCCCATCGATCCTCTCTTGACCTTCAGCAAATACCGTATTGGCCCGACGGAAAAAATATCTTTGATAGGCGTATCTTTAGACAAAGATTTGACCTCGATTTTACCTAAAACATGACCCTAATCAGTTGCAAAGATTCTATTTTACGATCAAGTAAAAACAAAACAAAAAGAAGAAATGATCTGTTTCGTCAAAACAAACTTTATGAGCACTCCCAGGGTGCCAATCGGTTCGCTTTAGCTTTCTCGAGCAAAGCGACATGCCGAAAGAACGTCGGTGTTCTGAAATATCTTCGTTATTAGCAAACGGATGAATTTTGGGACTGTGCTTGTGAAGGTTTTACAGACTGCAGTAATCTTAAAAAGATAACATACATTTAATAACGAAGTAATACAACTAACAGACGATTGTACTTGTTGAATCAGGGTGTCTCCGAGAGGTTTGTCCGCTGCAGCTGGAATGGCAGTCAGCACCGCACCAGCCTTACCGGAGCGGAGCGCAGCGCGATTTCCCCTCAAAGCGCACTTTTCTCCAGCAAAGGCTGAATGGCCGGAGATCGCTGCGTCTTTTCACCCGTCGCGGTCGTCTCCAGTAGAGGAGAAAAACACGATAGACCCTCTTTGTCCACACTGAAAATTAAACAGCCGTCAGAAAAAAAGGGTCTATCGCGAAATAATTTAAAAAAATCAAGCATTTCAACAGTTAAAAGGAAAAATTTGGAAAATCGAGAAAAAAAAATTCATTAATATTTTGGACACCAAGAATTTTTCGGCTCAAAAACGACAAATTTGCAGGGTTTTTAACAGAATATTTGAGGCTTAGGAATATTTTAAGATAAAAAAAAAGCCGGAACCCATGAAATTCCTCCACGCAATAGCTCCATATGAGAGGGATTTATTAAAATGAAAATCAAAATCATCTGAGCAAGGAAGAGGGTGGTTTTCATTACATAGGAATTCATCC
>Ga0058701_10001465_pt1 | contig 16772 bp, 11 predicted proteins | sample AgamicOrMae_FD_97039 | JGI IMG/M metagenome (GOLD analysis project Ga0058701, IMG submission 97039) | Agave microbial communities from Guanajuato, Mexico - Or.Ma.e | ecosystem: Host-associated > Plants > Phyllosphere > Phylloplane/Leaf | place: Guanajuato, Mexico | collected 2012-06-04
AACTTAGCCCAACCTAACTTAATCTAAATTGACCTAACCTAACATGTACTAACTTTGGCCTTTGCGACTTTTCTCGTTTGGCGGTTACGGATTGGCGCTTGCGGCGTTGGCGCTTGTGGTTTTTGGCGCTATCGAATGCCCCCCCCCAAAAAAAAACAAATGTTACAATTTACGGCTGTGCAGAACCGCATGGGATTGTTTACAGAATAATGGCAAAGGGAAGTTGAAGTGTTGATTAACGTTTCTACACGTGATTCGTTTTGATTTTATTGACCGGACGTCAACTTTGATGTATAACTCTGTCTTTATTGTCCCACTTAATTTTTATTTAAATGAACGCTGAAACTTATTGAAATCAACCAAATCTAGCTGTAATTAAAGGTCCTTTTCTATCTTTACCTTCCTTACCATTATAAAACCTAAAAACCCGCCTTAACTTAACCTAACCTAACTTGAATTACTTTAACGCGACGTAACTATCTCAACAGAGCAAGTTTCATAAATTACGGGCTGATGTACCCGCTCCAACACTCTCACTTTTTTTTCTATTAAAAAATACATCTTAAACTCACAATCAGCCATAACCTATGGGCATACGTTCGAAACTTTTTTTGGAGACCGAAAAGATTTGGATCTTGTCTCAGTAATTATTTTAAAAATTTCGAGAAATCGTGTATTATCATGCATCTCCAGAACTCTTTTTTCCCACTGCTATTTTTCTCGTAGATGTGATTCCTTTATACATATCTATGACCTTCTTTTGATCATGTCAAAAATTAAGCCTCATTAAAAATGGCACCCGAACATCTGAAACCGACTATCCACGCAAGATCGGATATCATCGCACATCTCCGGAAAACGTTGACAAGATAAAACCTCCAGCCTTTCGAAACGTGTAAATTGCCCAGCAATTTACTGAACACGCCCCGCTCTTTACAGACAGAATTAGCTATCAAAACCGAGTTAACTGCAATTGTCAGCGCAGTTGAACCAAATCAATGAAAGCAAATAACAAACGCGACGATTGCGTTTACCCGTCTCTTACACCCATAATTTTATGAGCGAATGGATATTGAGCTTTTGAATCTCGCGGGCCGAATCCACGTCGGCGATTGGCTAGAAAACGACTTCAACGCCTTGCGATTGGTTGAGGTTATGTGCAATTCCGTCTGAGGGCCTTCTACTTGATCCGGATTGAGCCTAGGGATTGTTTGCTCCCATCTCTTTGGATTGATTGCACTTTTACGAGCATTTTTCCTCCGTCCACTTAAAGGGAAAGTGGTGAATACAGTGGGGGATTGACAGAGTCTTCCTACATTACAATTTCGGAATGGGTAAATTAACCCCGTACAGTTTTTGAAAAGCATCGTGCGCGATAGCCTGTTTTAGCTAACAAGTAAGAGTTTGCCATTTTATAGCGTCACTTATAAATGAAAAAAGATTTTTTTTAGTCTGGATGGCTCGTTAAAATAAGTATGGTTAATTGACAATAGATATTTAATTTGATCGAATTAGATCAGAGTATTGTTATCTCGAAGGAACGGATGTTGGTCTGTCATCTCACCCCGAATCAAGCATAGAAAAAAGTGGCATGCGATCCCACCGCCCTCTTGTTGAATACGCAGACAGAACAATCCAAATCAGTTGCCAATCCAGAAACAGAATACATCTATGTCCCAACTGTTAAACCGCAGCCCTAAATTTGATGATATCTCTATTTATCAGATGATATCTCTTTTTTTCGCTCCCCTTGTTGAAAGTTAAGAATGGCGCCCTCTAGGGGATCGCTATTAAAGCGTGTTAGATTATCATAAAGTGAGCAGCAGGCCGTGTGGTCGAGACTAATTATAGCGGGTGTTGCCTTGCAGGCTCTGCCAGGTTAAGCCATTGTTGATTTTTACTTTGTTGTCGATAAAGTCATAGGACGACAGTGCGTGCAGCTCGCCTGTTAAGTCACGTGATCTTTCTTGAATGCTTTAACTTTTTATGCGTTTATTAATAAGGGGTTACACTATAGAAACTTCACATATAATTAGGGTCATTGTGCGACCAACTCACCTCTTTCGACTGGATGATGGGCATGATGGCCGACGCAGGGTACATTTTGAACTTTTTTTGAACGTTTACCATTAGGTCAAACGGAACGTTTAGGAGCTCGTTTCTATGTAAGGTATTATGTCGCGGGGGACGGCAATGAGTAAAACAGCCGTGGTAGTTTCGGGCTATCGCTTCACCTAATACGAGGAGAAAAAGAACATAATGTAGACACAAGTTTAACGCATTTACGGAATGACAGCAATTCGAGAGAAATAAAAAAATCGCTTTGGGAGTTGGAGGCGAGTGGTCATTTCCGTGTAGCCCATTTTCGTGGGGATATTCGCATGCCCACTGAATCACCGCGGCCACGAAAAGAAACTTTGGCCGATTTTTTATTATTTTTATTTTTATTTTTTTGCCTTTGTTTTATCATGCGTTTTGACCATCTCCAATTCCGTAGCTGGAAACTATAAAATTCTTCTGCAAAAGGTGGCGTCCCCTTAATGTTTTGATAACCGAAAACTGCCTCAAAAATCGACTTCTATATACGTACAAACAGCTTTCAGTTTACTGAAAGATCAAATCATGTATATTTTTTTTAAAAAAAGTGCACAAAAGCTAGAAAGCGCCTCCTCTTTTACGATCTACTCTACAAGAGCGTACCCTGTTTAAACAAAATCTTTGAATTTTCGTATCCGGTGATGTTTTTTTTTGTTTTTTTTTAATTTCTCGGTTGATATTTCAAAATACTTTTCTTGTTAATTTTCAAAAAAGTAACTTTATTTTCAAAGTCGCTTTTGAAAATCAGGTGACTTTTTTGAAAATTTACTTGAAAAGTAATTTGAAATTTCATAACCGGGAAGTGAATAAAAATTCCGATCACCGGATCTGAAAATTCAAAGATTTCGCTTTAACAGTGGACCGTCTTCCCCCCCTCGAAAATGACTTCTTAACATTTGTAGCAAAGTTCCTAACCTGTCTAACAAAATGTCATAGAGGCGGGAGCGACAAGAATTCGAAGACAGGGCATACTCTGTCGCTATTCGCACGGGGCATATGCCCCGTGTAAATAGCTTTGTCTGCCATGGTTTGGGCGCCGATGCCCTCCTCCCATTTCCTGGGGAGGCGCAGTTCCGTGGAGTCCCTTCGAAGCGCGTCTCTACCAAGAGCGTACCAGTAAAAAGGCGAATTGGTTGGTTTCAATTTGTGTACGTTGGTTGAGCGAGCGGGCGACCTTTCCAGCGCTCACATACGGACGCGGAAATGTCGACCTGCCGATGCCAAGGGGAGCGGAGTGGGTGCCATGTCACCGCCATGGGGTGGTATTTTGCGGGAGAGGGCCAGTGCCATTGACTCGTCCCGGGAAAGATACGTGCGAACTTCGCCTGTCATTTCATGCTCACAAGACTTTGCTGTCGAGAAACTGATAAAAATTACGGAAAATGGAACCGCTTTGACTGTGTCTGTAGCAGTACACTGTAAATTGAAAAGTTGGAATCTCAGACCAGTTTTAGATTTTGTCATTGAGCACTCTTAATTTGATGTGGTCGTTTTTTGATTAATTGATTGTCATTTTTTTTTGGCTATTTGATTAAGTCATTTTTGAATTCAGTGTAAAATTGTCAAAATTGACTTAGATTTAGCGGTTAAAACATTTCTTCTATTTTTAGTTATAATATTTTCTAGCACCAATATTAGTTCTCTGAGTCTAAAATAAGTCATTTTTTCTACTCTTACTATTCAACGAGCTCTTTTCTCGCGATTTAAATAATCATTTTTGACTAAAAAAATAGTCAAAATTGACTAATTGAATTACAGTATTAAAATTTTAGCTACTGAACTTTAGTCAAATTTGACTAATTCTCATAGTAAGCTGTAAATGACTAATGGAATAGTTAAAAGTGACTGACGAGTAGTCATTTTGTACTAAAAAAATCACAAAATTAACCAATTGAAATATGAAAATTCCAGCTACTTTTCTTTAGTCTTTGACCATTTCACATATACAGTGAGCCGAGCCAAACGGCCGTTGTCAAGACTTAAGGCACGTAATATTGAAGCATAGTTTGGGCTGATCTAGCTTTGGTTCGTTTGAGTGCACCTCAAAAGGAAAACTCTGAACATCAAACTTATGTTGTTATATATCGCAGCCATGAAGTTGCCAGGAAATGTGATGATGTGTTCTGCTGTGCTAGCTCCAATGTACTTCATGTTTGCAACGCTCTGTTACCGCAGCAAAGTTAGTTAAGGATGTTATGAGTAATTTCCTGAATTGCATTTGAAAAAACACCGAAACGCACTCCCGGCTTCCGTTCGAGTTAAAATTCATTCACATTAATACACCATCCTGTTGTGTATAAACATTTTTGCTTATCCATACACGTTGATTATATCAATACAAATATTTCATTTTTCAGTAAAATGCTGAATTTATTTTTCTCGTCAAATGAAATCGTTTTGGATGGACGTTAATCGTTGGAGGATGCATGACCATCACCGCTGTGAATGTTTCCAGCTGAAGTAAGTCTTATCGGTGGGTAATGTCTCGTAATTTCTTTTCGTTTCAGTTCAAAGCGTCGAAGGCAGTACCCTTAGGATGACTGCAGTCGACCGTACCTGCATGGCTGCTTACTTATGTATAGCATCGAATGGAGTACCTCCTTCTGTCAGCAAGAGAGTCAGTGTTATCGTTCAATGTAGGTATATACATATTTTAGGACTTCATCTCTGATTCACATCCTAGATAGACAGGCACTAGAGACACAAATACAAGGAGTCCCATGTCAACGGAGCTCTTAAGATTTCCAATAACATTTAGGTGGGTTCATGACAACCACCTTCATATCTCAATTTCATTAGCATATCTTTATGAGCATTCTTTCGATGTTTCTATCCCCTCCACCTACACGCAAGCAGGCACGTATTCCTTCCTTCCCCGCTATGTCTCTTAAGAGACGAATTCGTCTCTTCATCATTCACCTTTGACTTCGCCACCAACTTCCACTGTTTCTCCCTTACCTGCTGTGGCACCGTTTTCGAGAATCTCCTCTTTTGCCTCTACTACATGCTTCACCATCCTTCCATAAGTTCAAATGCACTCTTAAGTTTAAACTAACGCTAAAATTTCCACTAGTGTAAACCCTTTAGCTGGACCTCCTACGACGAAAGGATTCACAGCATACTACTGCATTAGAAAAAAAAGATAGTTTTAATCAGATTGTGCCTAGTACATTATTCTAGCATGTCTCCCTACTTGAAAGTGACACTTATTTCTCCTCGTTACAACCCCTTCGACCAACAAGGCTGATGCAAACAGTATTTTTCTCAGTGGTAGAGACATGAATCGCCAGGGAGAAGTGAGTGGCATCAGGCTTAGGCTAGAAGTTGTTCGGTTGCGGGTTCGCTGTCGATCCGCTTCGGCACGAAAAGTAGAATAGTAAATCCCTCAAAACTGTTAACACTATTTCTGACACTTGACTTTTTTCCTCTTTCGCAGATTCTCCTAAAGTCACTGTGATGAAACAACTACTAGATGCAATAGTTGGAAAGCCTATTCAGCTTGAATGTTATGCCACTGGTTTCCCTAGGCCCGTCGTTTACTGGACCAAGAACGGGAGCATCTTGGCTCAAGGTGAGTCATACTACAGTCAGCAGGCTGACATAAAAAACTAGGGGAGAATACCTCAGAGCTACGTTTTCAGTGAAGACCCACGAACGGAATTGCTTTCAACATCGGCGGTAACGAAGTAAATTAACCTTCCATTTCTGGTTGTACTTGACAGATCAAACGCACATCAGCTGCTTCAATTTATTTGTATTGATTACCGTGTGTTAGGCTTAGTCGAAACTGTATGGTCGTGATATCTGAGGGTTTTTATAGTTTCATCGCAAGTTTTCCAGATCACGAGTAAATTCTTCTCGTTGCAAGGCATCTTCAATGAAGCTGGTTCTGGTTCCCATCATAATAGAAAAGAACGATAACGGTAGCGTCTGCGTATTATTCAGCAGGGCTTAAATGTATGGAGTCCACGTAAATATATCTTTCGAATTTGATACTTAAATAATACGCGGATTTTTGCTCGCCATTGCAGTATGGCTTTTACTATTTTGATGAAGGCAATGCAATTAGCCTACCTAAAACATTTTTTTCAATATCCAAATTACGAAATAATATTCACATTTTTGGTAAAAGCAAATATAGAGGACCACCCGAATCACATTGACTCGTTTATCGGTGACATCTGAGTTGAAATTTTAGAAACCGACATTTCTTTAGATAAATTTCCAAATTTGCGGCGTTCGGGGTATAGAACAACTGATTCGGCTGGAAACCAAGGCGTAACCAGGGGAAAAAAAAACCTTGGTCCCAAGACGGAAACCTTTCTGGTCGAGGAGGAGAGCGTGTAAACGGCGTTAGCACGGTATTGGAAATTGTTGAAACCACAATGGGCCAATCAGGTAGAACTACTGCAGGCAGCGCGCGTGCTGTGCAACTCCAAAGTGCCACGCAAAAATGGCGTACCTCCGCTCTGTGCTGTAACGCCCCATGCGGCTGGATTTCTGACCCAGGAAGTGGTTATTGTCCTGACCGGTGCTCCCTCCAGCTGCAGTGGACGCTAAATATGCACAGAAAAGACTGATAGTCGAAAATTACTTTATGAGAATACGCAAATTGCTTAATCCTTTAAATTTCTTGAGTATGAATATAGATTGTATCGCGACGTGCACGTATTTTGTTTTCTAATTAGACTTACGGATAGCCATATCAAAAGAAATTATTCGGTAAGAGTTCATGTTGTTGGGCATACCCGAAAAATCAACCAAAATACGATTTTTAGCAGCTGAATAACAAAGAACACAAGACATTCATTTCGAGACGTCTGGATTTCGAGACCCAAATTGCCGATTTTTCTCTGCATTTTGAAGATCTACGGTATCGTCTCTTCTTCTTAATTTCCTCTTGACTTCGGTATGTATTCGGTATTTTTTGGTATAATTTTTGGTATTCACGATTTGTCAGCAGGTTTTTTTACCTATTTTATAGCGATGTGAATCCAGCAAAAGTTAACCGTAGAAAAATCTTTTTGACATTTTTTTAAGGCAGCCTTTCGCAGACCTAAAAGGAGGAATTAAGCCATCTGAATGGAGACGGTTACCTCATTTGCATGATAAAAAAAGCATACATAATTGAAGCATGAACTAATTACATTTTATCGTCCAGACAGTACATTTTCAAAGACGTGTATCAAACATTTTTTATTGTGACAACAATGGTTCAGCTACATTTTTTTTCTAGTTTTGAAAGAAGAAAAAAATAGAGCAGAAAGCAAAAGAACCCAAAATCTTACGCTTGAATCACACCTAAACCCAGCAGTTCGAAATTAGTTCACTTTTATTGCGCTACTATTGTTAGTCAACTATATTTAGTGCTTTCACGCGACGTGGTAAACAGATTTTTTTATATTTTTTTGACCGGGTATACTGTATAAAGCATCCAGGTTCCCCAACAAAACTGAAATCCTTTGGAGCTCATTTTCAATGTTCTTACCTAGTGTTGACGCTGATGTGACGCCTTTGTTTTTCCATGAAAAATAGATTCTCTCCTCTGATTCTACGAATGCGTTACTAAAACTATCTTTCATTTCCTTCCGTAACGATTATAATCAGTGAAGCGAAACACGACCAATAAGGAGGAGAAATGATGGCGGGTTTTGCCGTGAGGAGGTTTCAGAAATTACGCGAACATTTCTCGGCCTTTATCCTACCGCTTCTTAACTTATTCCCACATAACAACAAAAATTCTGATATCGTTCAAATCAGCATAAATCTCCCTAAAACTTTTCATCTACTTCTAACCTTTAATCCGAAATTTATCTAAATTTGCCCAATAAAACATAGGCGGACTTTTCGTGGCTGAACAAAATACCGGATACTCACACGCTGAAAAAAGGGGAAAGTGTCGCCTCGAGCTTTGAACCCTGGGTCCATAGCTCTGCACGCAAGCATATTTCCAAGGTGGGCGGTAAGGAAATATGTTGTTCATCCTCAAGCACATATCCCATACTGACGGGTAAATAGAGGACATTTCCTACCTGTTCAAACTTTCACCTTCCCTGAAGGAAGACTGCGTATTCCAGAACTTCCAAGGCCTTGAGGTTACTCCCTAAATGTTTAATATTACAGTATTAAAATAAATTATTTAATCCACGCTCCACCTTCTCCAATAACCCTTTATCACAAAGATGCCGTTTAATTCGGCGTAATTACGGCGCAGCGCTCTGAATGAACTGGAAACTGGAACTGTTATTATTTTGGTTTGAATGGAGTATGCGGCTCTTTGCAATGCTCGCACTGTGAGCCGGAGTCCGCAGCCATATTTGTTCATTTCCTCTTTTATGAAAACGACACACACTTCCAACGGCGAGGGAGCCTTGTCTATTTTCACATCGATACTGTTAACTTTGTTGAAGTATTCCCAAATCAGTTTGTAGCCTTTGTACCGATGTGCTATGAATGACGTGTTTTTAACGACAAACCATTCACAGTGAAGTCGATCCATAATGTGACAATACTATGAATACAGTCGAGAGTTCTTCGTATTACCAAAGTCCATTTTTCCATCGCGAAAACGTTTGCTGTGGTGTGCGATTCTAGCAAAACAAGATTCTGTCTCCACTGCTTGAGCTACTATTAAGGAAATCAGATTTTATTCCAAAGGTATGCGGGAACATTGTGCTGGAAACCGTTTATCAATTTTTAATTAGTTTGCGAATGCTGATTTATTTTTCCTATTTAAAATACAACATTTTTTACATATTTTTTTTTAAATTGAAGGGGAGTGGAATGCAGCTTTTTTTTGGGGGGGGGGAAATGAAGACGATTTTTCTGAGAGATCTTAAATGACCATTTGTGTACCACCCTAGTTTTTGTCAATGACTTTAAAAGCATATGAGGAGTGGTAACTCGCGCTGTATCGAAAGCAAGTCGCTTTCCCTCTTCACTGGTTTTTGGTTCATATTAAGGTCATAATCGGCCCTTCAGGTAGCCGGGGATTTCCGATCAAATCTTTTGATTTAAAGATGTTTTTCGGCCCTTACCATCAATTTGCCCTAAACCATATTGGATCGCGATCTCGTGCCGCCCGATCATCCCATAGTTTAGACTTCCGTTCAGCTCACGTTCAAAACACAACCCGGCGAATCCAACGTTCTTTCCGCCGATGAAATTCTCATCAAAGGCGCCGATATAAACCTGGAATCGTAAGCATGGGACTCTGTAATGAAAAATTCAGCAGTCAATCCAAACTGTTGGTTCCGAGAGATATGATGTTCTGTACGCACAGCGTGGCGCGGCGGCGGAAGGGGAAGGGGAAGGAAGCCAAAACGAAAACAAAGGTTAGAGAGCTCGTGTGCATCTGGCGTTAATATTCCTTTTACGTTGCCGTCCTCACGTCTTGTATCAATCATTGTGAGGCCGCTGATTGTATGTAGCAAAGGCCGTAAAGAACCATTTCTCTGGTGTTTTTGGTGTATTGTGGGAGGGTGAACAAGTTCCAAAAGAGACGGGATAGTTGCGGAGAATCACTGAAGCAAGTTGTTCATGTGATCTATTTTGAAATTTATTCATTTGCTGATTCCATCACCTTAGTAGGTTGTTATTTTTTTAAAAAAATATTTTCAGTACATAAGTGCGTTTTTCCCTTGGTTTTGTAATTATAAATATACTTTTTATAAAGCTTTAATGTTATCATTCGTTTGGCACTAAAATTATATATGTTTCAACAATAAGAAAAAGAGTGAAAAAATCAAAATGCAAAAAACAGAAGAAGAAGATTGTGGAAACACACGCTTGAAGAACCGGCATGTAATTCTATTCTGTGAGTTTTTTTTTGTTTTTTGTTGATTTTTGGGTTTTTTTTTTCCTTTTGTGCTTAGGAAGAGAAAATGTTTTATCGAAAACAGGCGAAGGCAGAGATTAGTTACTAGTGATTTGAAAGGTAGAAATAGCTTTATTTTAGGGGAAAAGACAAGAGTGCCCGTGGAAGATACAGTGATAAAAATGATTAACCAGTCACACTAAAAGAAACACAGTTTTCTCAAAACACTTTTTCATTGTTTGGGTCTAAGTTTGCGATTAATGCGGTGTTAAAACATACATGTAGAAAAAAGGATGTTTCATCCATCATGAGGGAGAACGTCAAAATGAACCTTTTTGATGAAAAAGATGGTGTGTGACTCTATATTTTTATTTGTCATCAGGTGGAATTAATTACGAGACCGACCAGGATGACTCTTTACATCGGTTAACATTTACATCAACAAGCCTGTCGGACGCTGGAATCTACAAATGCGCCGCCAGGAACCCCTTCGGCGAAGCAGAAGCTGAAGTTGAAGTCAAAGGTGAGTTTTTACTTTACGGCTTCAGGCCTAAATTATATGGTACCCTAAGTTAAACAAAAACAAATGATAAACAGGTTCATATCAGAACACTCTCACTTACCAATCCGGAGTAACTATGCTAGAAAAACAAGACAATAACAAAAATGTAAAAAAAAAGATTAGCTTTTACCTAAAAACTGACACTTGGTCAATATCCCGGTATTGTTTATAACGAAACGTTTTGTCCTAAAACACGCCTGTCTCCCAAACTTGGGAAATGCTCCGAAGATAACCAATATTCTTCACAAACAGCCATAAATCGAGTCCTCGCTTGATTAACCGGAAAAATGGCTGGAAGACACGCAACAACTTTTTCCCTGCAAAATAATTGTTGTCTTAAAGCTATTAAAATGCAGTGTTGTGAATACTTTCTGTCATTCCTTATTTTGTTATTGATCTACTTAAAAAGTTTGCGCTACTCGTTTTATTATGATCGTGGAAGAGTTGTTCGGAGGTATATAATCAATTGTCGGTGTGGTATCAAATCTTATCACCAACCTATAAATAGTTTTTAATTTTAATGGAAATGAGTTTGAAGAATGGTTTACCATTGTAATAGGACTTTCATCTGAGACACTCGAGATATTTCTTTTCCAGAGCAAGAAAATGATTGATTTAGCTATCAAAGAATCTGCAATCATATATTTCAACCGCCGAAATGTCAAAATTTCTCCATCTTCTTTAGAGGCTGCGCTTTTGAGGGTACCCTTGGACGAAAGCAGTCGTCTGAATGTAATTTTGAAAGCCATATTACAAAATTCATCCTCCTGTGCCAGTACTCCATTCGCGAGAAACAAATAATTGTCTCACACTATCCCAATTCCTAGAAAACTGGGAGACTGTTGTCACCATGTGAATTCCTTGCAAACCTTATCAGATTCAACTCCTCTAAATTTACCGTTTTCAATAAAAAATATTTGGTATGTAAATACTCTCAATGCGTTCAATACTCTCTAAATGTTCATTACCATTGACTTCTTTTGAGAGAGTATCGTAAGACTTATATTTAGCGTCATCTAAATGTGATTGTGAAAGTTAAATGTTCTACCCGTTTTGTTTCAGTTATTCAAGATCCAAGCGTAATTCGAAACCTGAACGGGAGCGAAAGATCCGCGTCAAAACACGCAGCAAACAGTGGTGAGTTTTAACCGCAAATTATTCCCGCTATTACACACTTTTATGAATCGTAAAGAAAGTATTTTCACGTACAAAAGCCCAAAGAAAACAAACAGAAAGTTGGGAGATGTCTAGTCTAGCGACTTCGTCGCGGCGTGAAAACAGTTGACAATCGCAGCCAACAGTAAAACAAAAACTTTGCTGTAAGAATGAGCGTCCAGATGCGACGCTTTCTCCGGCATATTTCGGACTTTGTCACGGAATGATTCTTTGTCCAAGCGTCATACTCCTGAGCCTTTTTGTTTATCCTTGTTGGAGTAAGTCATAAATGCCAAAAAGCAAGTCATAAATGCCAAAATCAATTTTTGGGCACCTACAGTTCATCTTTATCTGGTAATTAGCTGTCAAAATAAACCATTCATGACAGGCCACAAGTCAAAGTTCATAGAATACCTCCAAAGTCGGAAAGTAGTGACTCTGGCCATATTTACTGGCCTAGGAACTGAAGTAGTAATTAGCAAAGCTACATAGATTGAGTGGCATCTGGTCCACAGCGTTAAGGAAATACTCCATTTTGTGTTATCAGCAGGGTAGGGTCAAGCCAACACTACGCCACGCCGCTGTCGTGATATATATCAAAAAGGAGACTCTCTCCAAGTTTTGCAGTGAAATCGGAAAAGTGTAAGGATTGTCGAAAATGCTGAGAAGCCCAAGCTTTGAAAAGAGAGCCGGCAAGTCCACTTCTCAGCCACAAAAGCGCTGCCCTTTCCGAATTACTTTCGGTGACCGACACCGTTCCGAAGGAAATCGACGACAAAGCTCGGCTCAAAAGTCACTCGATCTTTTCGACGCGGTTATCATGACTTCTCGAGTACTACAAACGTACCTGTTTAGCTTGCCGAGGCATTCTTTTATATCGAAGCGTTCAGCCGCCGTGGTAATCCCTCGTAGCGGCTTACTCATGCCGCACTGTAAATTATTTAAAATCTCACTAAAGACAAAAAAAAGCGTTCAGAGGCTTTAGAGTGAAGCAGTACACAGGACGCTTCAAGTTTTGAAGGTCGACATTTTAACTTTGTGTTCCACCATTATCTAACCTTTCATTATCACAATGAAAGAAAAAAAAACGCGTAGATTTGGTTATGTTAATTTAGCCTAGATAAAGAGGTTTACGCCTACTTGTGTCATCGCTCCTCTTAGAACGATCCCTTCAATGAAAAACCGATCAAGTGAAAGAGCTTGTTTCAAAAATCAATCAAGTTAAAGAGTACGTTTCAAAAAACGACCAACTGCAATGTGTAAGAATAACAGTTGATCGTTTATTCAAATGAACGCCTTCATTTGATCGATTTTTGAAACATGCATTTTTATCTGATCGATTTTTGAAATACGCATTTGTATCTGATCGATTTTTTATTGGGGGGATCGAGAAGTGCCTTAGACCTCGCTTCGTTGCCGCTCCGCTGTCATCAAGTCGATGGCATCAGTTTTGGTTACTGTTGGGGTAGTTTTTACCTTAGGTTAGATATCGTGCCTTGTGTCTCACTCTGCTGTCACTCCGCTCGGCTTTGTGACAAACGATAATTCACCAAATAAATGGAGAATATCACCCTCCACATTTCCAGTGATAGCTTTGTTAAATGTACAGAGCGTTCCTCTCTACTTTTCATTTCGTGGCCTCGGCTCGAAAAATATCAGTCCGTAACTGGGCGACATTGATCCAATTACAGTCTGACAAACTCCATGAATCATCTACATAAACCCAAACCACACCCTTATCCATCCAGGAAAAGATTCCAACTTCTTTTTAAAGATCAATACGAGCATTAGCCGAAACAATATTATTCCCGGTGAAAAGCACCAACGGACCAGATACACGCCCAAAGTTTCTCTTTTTTTATATACTAACCGAATTCGGCCTTAATTTTTTTTTATCACAACTGCCTCAATTTTTTCATTTTTTTTTCGTTACACCAGCTTTAGTCTCGGAAATAATTTCAGTTGCTAGAACGAAGAGTAGTTGGATATTGATTAATCGGTTTTTGAGACTTTGGATCGCAAAGAAATTGTCGCTGATACTAACAATACACTTGAAAGAGAATAGATAATGTTGTAAAAATTGAAATTAAATGCTTTGTTCACCTGTTGAAACTCTTCGCTGTTTGGGGCCTTAAGTTTCCCTTGGAAATAGTATGAACATTAGAAATAAATAATGAATATGCTGTCTGGTCGTGTAAGAAGTAAGTATATGGTTTATATGACTAATTGAGTTGTGCGAATACCGTACCTTCCTCTGATATCCTTTGCATTGAGGTAGTGTACGACCCAGAAATAAGAGCAGTGGATGAGCTACTGTCCCCTACTTACTTCACCAATGTCCCGTAAAAATATTTGCGGAGTTGAGACGGGCGATTTCCAAATGCACCCTGTTGGGCTGGATAAGCTAGGACAACGCCACTTGAATGTTCCGTTCAGAAGTGGTAGGTTTCACACTGGCGGCATTTCGAGGCCTACAAGCATTAAGCGTCCAGTTCAGATTTGCGTTTTCTAAACCGTCCAGTTGCGGCGCCCGCCGAAGTAGCCCCACTTCTGTCGCTACAAAAAAAAGTTATTTTTCGACCAATTTGCGTTTTGAAGGGTGGATATTGGAGACAATACTTTTGTTTACAATATCCACTCTTCAAAACGCAAATAGGCCGAAAAATAAAATTTTTTGTAGCGACAGAAGTGGGGCTACTTCGGCGGGCGCCGCAACTGGACGGTTTAGAAAACGAGTTTGCGAACTGGACGGTTTAGAAAACGCAAATCTGAACTGGACGCTTAATGCTTGTAGCCCCAGATTTGCTGGGAATGAAGAGAGAAGTAGGATGATACCATCCCCGCTGCAATTTACCAATATCACGTCAAAATGTGTGAGACTTTGAGAGGACGACAGTTTATTCATGCACCCTGTGGGACGGGATGAGGTATTCGGGGCCAGTGATGCACTCTACCATTGTCCTTTCCAAGTGTGCACCAGTGTTCCAAAGAGAGTGGAATTTAGAAGATGACGAATCACAGAGACACCCTCTGATGTTAGATAAGCTTGAAGACACTGCTACTTTAGACTAAAGAAGAATTTGGCCAGTGTCCTGTCTAAAATGCGTGGAATTACAGGAGGAACAGGAGGGCACCTTTTGGGACTAGATGAGGTATCGGATGATGCTACTCCAGATGCACTCTGCTAGTTTCTTGGCTAGATGTTGGAGGGAAGTAGAGGTTCATGATTTGTACAGGCACCCTCTGAGTCTGAATAAGCTTTCGGATGTTGCCCTACCGAATGCACTCGCCCCGTATCTCACGTAGCTATGAGAGGAGTGTTGAAGACGTGGATTCATACTATACTGTTACCGCGTGGCATTGGACACAAAAGATGATGAGGATGACGACCTGATTCTTCGGAATATGTCTCTATACCGTTGGTAGTGGTACAAAGAAATCGAGATCACGATGGTGTCCATGCCAGCGGTACCCTTTGAGGTCCATTGAGTGAGAATAATGTGTTTTGCAATGAAACGTACGTACATTATCACGAACACGCAAAAGATAAAGATGTTAAGGATCCAGCGAGCGATCTAAGGGGTTTGTCCTTAGTCCTTTCTAGAAACGTATAAAACGGACACGCTGATTTTTTCAGCTAGCTAGTGAAACTGTTGATTTGCATCTCAAGTTATTGCATTTCTTTCTTCTACTGTACTTGCCATACCAGTATCATCGATGAACTCAGCCTGTGCTTCTTCATCAATGTTACTCATGTTACGGCCCGGAATACGAATTTTCGATCTACAGAGGAACCTTAACGAGTCCTCAAGGAAGTTCTGCAGTATCCCTGTTTTTCTTATAATCAGAGCTTAAGCGATTCACTACGACTTATGTTTTTGGACTGACGGCTTTCGGAAGTTTCATGGTGATGTTTTGACATGACTTCTGATGTTTTCAGATCTGAAGAAATACCACAAGCAAACTTCGGGAAACAGTCTTTTCCCAGCGGACGCCGATGAAAGCAGTGCATCTTCGTCTCGATCTTCTCTGACGAACTTCGCGATACATTTACCCTATGTTATTGGCGTAATTCGGTGGAGAGGGACGTAAATGGTATAAGAAAGACCAAAAATATAGCTCTTGCAACACAATGATTAATGACATTGCAAGGTTGAGGTTCCAATGATGGATATCATAAACAGGCCGTGGTGTGATCACCTTTAAATGAAATGTGACCAAGTTGTGGTAGGCGATGCTTTCAACTTTCCCCCGTAAGGATGAAAATGATGAATGGCTGCTCTGTGGGGAATTCGGAACGCTAAAAACTAAGAATTTCGGCACACAAAGTGATATCGACATCCTCTTCTTTATTGGTTCTTGGTGAAACCTAACGAGTTAAATTAAGAGCAGAACTTGGCTGCCGTTGATACAGAGTGCACACAGAATCTTCAGTTTGACCATCATCACCAACATTGGCATTTTCTTTTTCCAGTTTGTGTCCTTAATATAAATTTATAATACATGAACGTCAATATTATCCACCATGAGTGTCAGAAAGTGCTTTCTCCGAAACTTACCCACAGCATCGAAGAAATGTCTTTGTTTGTGTATAGAGTGCTTCAAAATTTTGCATTGGAATTGAATACTAAAAAAATGGATTTTGAAATGTTGTCAATTTAAATATTTGACAATGTTCTCTTCAGTTATGAAATATATTGACATTTGGTTCAGCCAGGCCATGCCGGGCAATTTTAAATTCTGTCATTTCGAATTTATCGACACATCATTATTTTGAATTTAATGAGTTGCAGCTTGAGGTCATACTTTAAATTCTTGATACGAACAATTAACCTCTTTTAATGTCTGTCCAAAGAGAAGCCCGATTCCGGAATATGTTATGGTGTGTGAGTAATGGAGATCAAAAACACATGTAGGCTTTTAAAATGGCTATTCCTTGTAGAGAGCCAACATTACTTTTGATCGCGATACCTTTTCCGCTCAATGCCCTAAAAATTTCTTGCTTTTCGAAGGTATTCTGATAAATATGCGAATTCTGTAAGACCTTAACAAGGGCTTTTCGTAAAACTGGACTCATTGATAGTCCCCTATGCAGAGTCAATACCTATAAGGATCCTTAAACATCCTGCTGGGATAAAAAGT
>Ga0058701_10001466_pt1 | contig 16771 bp, 5 predicted proteins | sample AgamicOrMae_FD_97039 | JGI IMG/M metagenome (GOLD analysis project Ga0058701, IMG submission 97039) | Agave microbial communities from Guanajuato, Mexico - Or.Ma.e | ecosystem: Host-associated > Plants > Phyllosphere > Phylloplane/Leaf | place: Guanajuato, Mexico | collected 2012-06-04
ACTTGTACTTACTCTCATGACTGCGATTATTAGTAAATTTCATGGAACGAAACAAAAAAAAAAAAAAAACAGGACTACTCGCTTAGCTACAACTGGTGAAATTTCACTGATATTCCTGAGCTCATCGCGTCACCGGAAATTCAGTGAATTACGGTCGTTTCAAGAAGCAAAAGTACTGTTTTTCGGAGAAATCCCACAAGTTTTCAGTAAAATTTAAATGGTTTTCAGTGAGTTTTCACTGATTTTCCAACAGCACGGTGGTCACAGGATAATCAGTGAAATTTCACCGGTGGCTCAAAGAAACTTGATTGTGGAAACGTTATGCTGCCTTTCGTAGTACTGGGAATCAAACGTAAATCGGGAGCTAATTTTGCAGAACAGGTTCGAAGCCCTCTTGCTACGCGAATTTGCATAACATCAGTCTTCGGCGAAGGAGCGGAAAATAACAGCACAAAAGTGAAGTGAAGGGTTGTGCAGAAAAACGAAGATCGCATAAGAAACCTTTGCGGTTTGAAAAACGTGTTTTGCGTCGAGGCACTGAAAAATTATAAGCGTGCAAGAAAAGACATTGGCTGAAAAAAGAAATAATACATTCTTTTGCGGTTTTGCACACGGTCAACGACCTGTTCACAGTCCTTAAATACAGAAATAACATCAATGGTACATATGAGAAGACAGGGGCGAGATGAAACAGGAAATATAATGGAGAAAGCATGGACCTACACTACGGGCGTTAACTTACAAAATCAGTAATGTTTGTTCGTTAGGACTTCAAAATGGTCGATGGGAGGACCCATATTACCTAGCTCTTTTCGATCATACTACATGTCGTAAGCACATTCATCACGCTATATTAAAGATGACAGTTTTTCTTTAAAAAAAATACTAGATAGCAACACATAGACCATTACAGAGAAGCCCTCCTGTGACCTAAATTTGAGATGTTTAAGATCTAAAATCGAGAAGTTAGCTTTTGAACAACGCTGCTACTAAAATTAAATGCTAGTAGCCTAATGCCGTTGGAAAGATCGAGCTTGAAGTCGATCAGTCTGGTTGTAAAAAAGACGTTTGAAGGACTTCATCGAGCGGAATTTCAGGCTCATTTTTCATTTGATTTTAATGATTTTGCCAATCCTCTACAAGATTTAGCATCAACATTCAAAACTGAACGCTTTATTCAACGTCGATTAAAAAAAATAGAAAGAAACGTATGCAAAAAGGAAAAAGCCCCGCAGCGGTACTTCACGTCACGGTATAATAAAGGAATTCACGCTGTCAGCATAGGACGAAAAAAAAAAACGCAGCCCGGGGCAATCCCACTTCCTACGAAAATACCACGAACGAAAAACATCACCAAAACTTTTTAAGCAGTTTTCCCGAAAAAAAAAACAACCGAAAAACACAAACCTAGTAGTGGCCCCTATTAACCCAGTAGTAATTGTGAGAAGTTTTTATTTTTGAAAAACATCGGAATTAGGATTATGGCTTAAGTTTTCGTACGAAATTATTTTAAACGGGATGATATGGTAACGTAAACTATCGCGCAATTAGTATTTTGAAAGTGAATGCAACGTTGGTGTGGGTCAAATTAGGCCTAGGTATAAGGCTTTATTTTTTCTTCTTTTTTTGTAAGAAAATACAAATTTATTGGAGATTTCCGTTGTTGGGAAGATATTTGCAAAAGCGATAACAGCCCTCTGCATGGGGATACTAAAGGGTTAGAAACGCATTTTCGCATCAAAATTAAGAAAGAGAACAAGTACTGTAGAGGTAGTGTTTACAAACTACAAATTTCCGACTCTCCTACGAAAAAAACTCCGTAAGCCTTAAAAAAATCATATAAAAATGAGAAATTACGGAAAAAACGGTATATGTTTAACAAATAGACCTTATGTCAACTTTACCATTTTTTTTTCAATTTTCACACAACATTTTCGCTTTTTTTACGAAACTTAAAGAAAAAGAGAAAAAAAAACATATAGGCCTATTTAGAGATCATCAGATCTCCTTAGACACGTAGCACATATGGGGATGAGGATGTGAGGTGTTCAATATTTCTCTACTACTACTTCATTTAATTCATTCATTTCGTGTTACAAATGTTGAGATTCCAAAGTCGATTTACACGTAGACAAGGTCTGACAGCACTGGCCGCAAAGTCGAGATCAGAAATCATAACCTCTTTTAAAAGGAAACAGCGTATGAGTCAGGAGGTCACGACTTTTCATACAACACGTGAAATAAAATATATTTTGGCTTCCGCTTTTAAAACGAGGCGATACGTTAAGTTATGCCGCTGTTGAATAGTTTTCATGAGTGACCTACTGACCCAGTGTGCGGCGGTAAAGACAGATGATCCTCAGCTAGAACATAAGCTATCTATTCATTACATGGTTGAAGGGCAAAAGAAAAAAGAGATCACTTCAAGAATTGCTAAGTTCTTTAGAGATTTCGGCTACATCCTAACATATAACAGACTTTATGTGTAGAAACCGTCGAAAAGTCAACGATTGTCTATGCACACGATGGATTGTATCGCGCGGATAACCTGCAATGCAATATAATGCAAATCTATCCATGTTTTAGAAGGTGCTTTCAAATCTTTGTCCGAAATGAATAACCTTTTTAGACAAAATCTTAGAAAGATCGACTTTAAATTAATGTAAAATATCTTGATTTTCAAGACAGGTAAACCACTTTAGCCGACTAACAGTATTTGGTTAAAAACTAACCGTTTTCTTTTTTGTTTAATTATTCAAAATTAATCGTTAAGAATTCTTAAATTAAAATAGTAAAAAATAGTCTTTAAAAAAATCATTGACATTAACATATTCAATAAAGTCAAAGGCGTTGTCAGGAGTCATTCTGAATCATTAATTATCACAATTGCACTTATTAATAGGCCTACAGGGGAAAATACTGAGCTGTTGTCGCCTTACATAGCAAGTAAAGCATATTTTACTGATAGCAGACAAACATTATTTCAGCGAGTAATTTAAGCAGCCGTCACCCGCTAATAAGTTATTGGTGACAGGTACGAATAACGCAAATTCCTTGGTAAGGCTGCTGTTTCGAGGGTTATTAGCTCTGACTGCTAAGAGGTTAATAGAAACTACTAAATTTATCGTATCCTGCTTCATGAATTTGAGCGTTGGCTGCCATTGCTTTTTTTCCGTTTGTTTTGATAAGAAATGGAACAAAACATGACTCTCTCCATTTGTGAAAATTATTTAAAATAGCAACAAAGTCGATGGTGATAGTCCTCGAGACTTCGACGTGGTTAATGGACGTGCCCTACTGAAGGGGAGCGCCTTTAAGCGTTGAGCGCCGTTGCAGTGGGCGGGGCTAGTCTGTGATTCCCCAATAAGCCACAAATAAGCATTCACGTCGCTATCTCTCCTGGGAAATCCCAGCACACTGCTTGGAAACTTTACTTGTGAGAAAGGATATTTTGCCTTTTGGTGCCCGCCTACTGCTAAGCAAGTTTAAAACGTAGAATTTTTATCCGGAAGTGTTTCGCCCTGATCTAGTCTAGTTGAACGACATACAAACGCGAAGGCGAGGTCAACTTGCTTTAGGCGCCTCTTAAGGTTTCTGATTTGAAGAATAAATAAGTTATCAAAAATTAAATGTAAAGATTAAGATCAAGAGAGGAGGCGCACCGTTTAAAAAAAATGTTTGTTGCGAGATTTTTCAAATAATTAACGCACGTAATATAATACGATTTAAACCTTCGTTTTACACCAAAATAGTGGCATTCTTGCCGTGAAAATAGGCAGTAACATGTATATTAATGACAATATATTCCAGGACACATGAAATGTCAGCATGCCTGCTAATCCAAATCTGCCTGAATGGGCGAAATACGGCATCATTGCGTTCGTTCTATAAAAAAAAAGAAAAAAAATACTGTTGGACATAATTTCAATCAATCTAGATTTTCATAATTTCACATAATTTCAATCAATTTTCCTATATAAAAAATGAAGAAAATAGATATTTTTGCGGTCCTTCATTCGTAACTTAGAAGTTTTCCGATGAAGTTTTAGTTCACACTGTTATCTTTTCATAACTTTTGAAAAATTGTTAGGAGCGTTGTCATACTGTGCATGGATCTTCTTTGATGGAAATTATAAGAAAAGACTATTCTTAAATATGAGCGAGGAAATTCTTCGCCCCCATCGTCGAAGAACCAATTCAAAATACCCGCCAGAAAAAAGAAGTGAGAAAGCCCTGCAATGTATACCCTATGAACCACAGATTAAGTATGTATGTTCCACACTCTTAAAATAGTAAAAGTCTTGGATACGGTTACTGAGAATTAATTTTTTTAAATGATCTTTCCCATGTTGCGTCATCCCTTCCCCAAACAATGTTCAATGTATCATCAGCTTTGAACAAACAGGCTTGATTGTCGATTCTCTAACTTTTTTGTTTCGGCCCACCTTTGGTTCCGAACACATTTTTTTAACTCTTCAGAACGTTTGGGATTATATTGTACATACATAACGGCCATAAAAACTAGATATAAAAAAATAAAAAATGTAATGGGCGTGCAACCTTTTGATTTCCCTGCCTATTCCCTGACTGCCTATTCAACTCGACGGTTCATTTAAAATGTATTCAAGCCTTTTCTCGTGAAGTCTCCCCCATATTACTGCGTTCTTGCCATTTGCCGAGCGTTGAAGTCTCTGTGGTCGATAGCAACATAAAATTAGCTCTAATTCCTTGCACTTTTTTATGATTCCGAAGGGTTTTTTTTTTTTGGGGGGGGACGAAAATTTTCCGAAGCTTGGACACATTAATGCCTCGCTCCGCTATCGCAGCAATGAGCTATCGCCAAGCCTGTAGACCTGTACCACTAGTCCTCGGCGGCAGGCAACTGATGGATTGCAGTTGCTTTCACTGCCGCAAGGTGGCGCTGATTGTGAGTTCTTTTTGCGAACCAGCTAGCGAATCACAGAGCCGTTGCATTTACGAGCATTCGCCCAGCGAAACCTATTGGAGACAGCTTTGGAATCCTCAGCCCACTTACAACTATTGACTGCAGAAATTCTCTCTATGACAATATCTGGAGAATAACTAATGAAAATACGGTACTCGTTTTGGATGGTCATACGGCTGTTTTTATCAAAAAGTAAAACATGTACATCCGGTAATTTTTCAAGATATCGATATACACGTTACCAGAACGCGTTCTTAGCCATTTCTTTTCCTACCCCTAAAATTCCCTTTTTGTTTCGAAAGATTGCGAACAAACATTTTATTGGCAGAGATCGGTAAAAAAAGATCGCAAAGCCGAGGCATTTGGAGCAAAAAGTACTTGCCTAAGACTTTGAATTTCCATCACTTTTATTCAAAGTTTGAAAAATTTTGTTCACTGAAGGATCACTATTAACAACGGTACTTGGGCAAAAAGTACTTGTTTAAGGAAACAGATTGCAGAATGATTGGTTTCGAAAGGTTTGCATAAGGTATGAAAGGTTTATTTCCGGTGGTTCAGGTTTTCGATCTTTCCGCGTTTGTTGAGCAGAAAATCGGATAGACTTCCGGACTCTTGCTGTAATCACTTTTTCTTGAAACAAGATTTTTTTTTCCCTTGGCACAAGAATATTTTTTTAGCTGTAAAAAAAATGCATGTTGCAAAGAAAAAAAAAGAAAGAAATCCTTGCGGCACTAAATAAGTTGTTTTGTCACCATATTACGAAAACAATTTCTTCACATCAGAAATCATTTCTGTTAGAGAAAGCGCACTTTTCAAATTACCCCACGGCCCAACCATCTGGAACGGACCAACATAGTGCGCACAACGAATTGTTTCTAATATAATGTTTATCTCCGCCATTCCAAAGCCGTAACTCGTAGAATAAACATTAGATTTTTCGATTACGCCTCGCCTACGAGGTGTACGTCACTGTCAATAAAGTTAATTCAAGAGCATTATCATACATAACAATTCCAGCCTTGAAATAATTCAGATCGTTAAATCTGCTCTCATACTTGTGTACGATAAGCTCAGAGATGAATGCTACAGGAGCTCGATTTCTACATTAATCATCGATAATGAGGGCATATTTTGGGTGATTTTTCCTCGAATGTGTCCGGATGATCAGTGTGTTCCATCAGTCCTACGAGAGTTATCTTTATACATGACTCACTAGAAAAGTGAAGTATTTTGATCCGTGCTTGATCATCTCAAAATGGCCACCTTTTCCCCATTTCGAGGATTTCTTATATGGGAGTGTCTATTGACCCAACTGCCCCATTAAAAACATATTAGGTTGGGTTCCACGCGTTCAAGTCACCTTCCCTTTTAAAATGCATCAGGTTGGTTACGTGCATTCAAGTCTCTCCTATATTAATGCATGTCGGGTCAATAGCAACACCCTACATAGCTCCCATAATCGCTGGATAAAGTCTTTTTTTTATTTTACAACCGACCTGCCAAAAAAAAATTTAAAAATAAAGTCACTGATCACTGTATGCACACGAATAAAGAATTGCTTGTTTTAGGTAAGAAGGTAAATCCGTGTGGATACTTTTGAAGGTAGGACAAACAATGGACACCCTAAAAGAAAGGAGACGAAGCGGCTTGCCGGGATGTTTTTATATGAATCAGGATATCTTGAAAAGAGGCCAAAATAATATATTGTAATTTTAAAACGCAAAGATGTTTTTGAGCTATGGCAAGTTCATACAAGTCCTGATTTTCCTTAGATCTCCCTGTCTCAACTTCCGGTATCAGTGTTCCTTAATTCACAAATACGAACATTCCTCTCCTCACTTCGGCAAAAACAGCGTAAAAAAAAGTAGTTCCAGGAACGACAACTTATCAGCATTGGAGTCGTAATTATTTCTCTCTGCTCGTTCTTTGGTATACAAAGTATACCCGTATTAGGGAGGTAACAAACGAGTTCTGACTTCGTCAACGGGAAGGCCTGCTCGTTCTGGGCCGTGCGAATACTGACGGCGAAAGTTATCCGAAGCATAAAGATTGATGGTAAAGAACGAGTAAAAACTATCGATTCGACTAGAGAGAAAAAAAGCAATATTGAGGAGAAATCTTAGAAGGCTTTAGGACGCGTGCGTCGGGACACAATGGCCGAAGGTTACAGGATCACATAAATCTGGCTGGCATTTAAGGACGAAGTCGGCTTCCTTTTAGGCTAAAGGCGCTCCTTAAGGTCTCGGGGAACATCCATAAACTACGTGTGCCACTGTCCCATATATCTCACTTTTTCGGTTTTACCTTAATAAGGTGGTAGAAGCAGGATGCTCTGGTCAAAAAATAGCTATTTGCAAAAACTGCCTAGAAGCGTGATATTTCCATATAAAGCGTTGTCAAAGACAAAATATATAAAATGAAGAGATATATTAAACTAAAGTCCAAGTCTATAACACTCATATTTCAAATAGCGCGCCGTAAGGGATAAGATACTCTTTCATTCGAATATCCGCGCCTTAAGTGACTGGATGGAGCCGGAAATAGATAAAAGTAATGAACAGAACAAGTAGCTCAAGAGAGGGCTGCGACCAATATCAGTGTTGAGCAAACATAAGTATAAAGTCGAGAGCATTGGCCAGGTCTAATCACTGTGGAGGAGGCGAGCCGTGGTTGAGCCGGGCAAGCCTCGAGAGCACTCAAGTCGTGGTTGATCCGGACGCGAGTACTATCCCCCTGAAGGCGCAGCACCTCGCCGTTAACGAGTCCGCCCGTAGGCGCCGTGATTCTCGCCAAGGGAACCTCCTAGTGCTAAAGCTATAAAAACGTTTCCCCATGTGAGCGAGCGAGTGTATTCTCGGACACTCCACAAAATAATAGTTTGCATGCAAGGCATATACCGTTGAGCCCAACTTCCTTGAAGTGGTCAATAAATAAGGCCCACAAGAAAAATCTCAAGCAAATTTTATGGGTTTCTGTGAATGTGGACCTTACCCGGCAACCCCTTGAATTAGACAGTAGACTATACGCTAACGGCATCCAAGGTAGTCTCCCACTAGTGTTCAGTCGTGGTCCAATCTCACATGTCATTATGATACAGTCTTGCTGGTTAGGTTAGGTTTCCCGTGCCGCTCCCTTGTCGCTCAGAGACGAAATTTTCGACACAAAAATTAGAAATGATCGAATGTTTGAAAATGAGCGGACGGGGTGAGCGCGAAGACAACTGGTTGGGTTAAGAACGGTTAAATCAATGTTGTGTGCGTGAGTTTTAGCTGGAGAACGACGTCATCGCTTGCACATCAATTAAAGACGGTCTTAAAATAGCGCACCGGCTATTTTACTAAAAGAAGGAAGCTCTGTGCCGAAGGTGGTTGCGTCAAGATCCCGGGTAAAGAAACTTTACCTGCAAACTTGATGATAAACACTAGGAAAATACAATAGAAGTCCGGAACGAACGGGGACAAGAAGACTTTTGCAAACAAACCAAATTCACGGAGTTTCATTACCAACAAGAAGCTTCTGCGAAACGTTCTAGCTGAAATATGATATACTAGCTAGGTAAATTTTCCTTCTTCATATTTTAAAAAAAATATTTTCATAGTTTTTTTTTTAATTTTGTCATTTTTTAAAACTTTTTTCTTTATTTTAGTACGATTTTTTTAAATTATGGGTATACTTTTTTTAATATTTTGGCAAAACGAATATAATCACACGCCATAGAAATTCCCCGTCAAAGAGACGACTGTTGGGTGCATTGTTTGTTAAGGGTATCATAAACCAGTCTTCGATGAGAGGTATGGTTAGGTTACGAAAAGGTAAAGGGAAAACGACTTTCGGCAAGGTTTAGCATAAGTATGATAAGTGATTTCAGCTAAAGTTGCGTTGCGTTGTTGAGTACTTTAAATCCAGAAAGAGTCGCTGCATTCCCAACGAAGAATTTCCCGCTGAAAGCAACTGAGAACTCCCGTCCATCCGAGTACTCTCATGTCCCGTCTATTCTTCATTAGCTGAGTTTGGGATCTTACGATACGCGAGGACCTCTGGTTAGGGCGGTGAAATGACGGATGAGAGGAAAATTCCTCCAACGGTCAATAAAATTTGATCCACTCAAATAAATCAGACGTCTACTAATATGGACTACATCTCCGGTGTATAAAGGCCTGAATATAATAGAGAGGAGGCATTGGGCAGCCCTTTTTGTTTCTGTGACCATCAAATCCATTGTAGCTTACGTGAGAAACTTCGGAAACAAGATGGCGGCGCCCATGGTTTTGCACCCTCAATGTCTCCTCTTTAGTATATCTCGGCCTCTACTCCAGTGTTGCTGCAACTGACGCATCGCCCGCACAGCCAATTCGAGGAATGAAGTTTTCCACCTTTCTTCGCCAAGCTGAGCGGAGCGCGGAACAAGGCACTTGACCTAACCTAACAAAAGTTGACCGACCCGACGCGAACCGACGCGACACGAAGCGACGCTCTCATTGGCCGGCCGACTGACTAAACAACAACAAAAGAGCTCCGCTCCCAGATTCCTTCCAAAGCCAAGGCCACGCAACTACAGGAAACTCTCTCACTCCGTCCGTTCCGTCTGTCCATCTCTCCGGCGCGAAGAGCGGCCGGCAGCGTCGCACATGCTGAGCAGTGACGGGCCGTCCCGCCGGAACGCGCGCCGCCAGTACGCCGCGATCTCTCGTTGTGCACGCACCTTCGCAAACTCGATGAGTTCCGGGAGGACGGGTTCGATTCGATGCCGAGACCGAGAGAGATGCTGCGACGGATGCTTTCGAGAGATCGATCCCAGCAGAGGGTACGTTACGACCCTTGCGTTGCGTCACAAGTGCCTAGTCCTTCGAGGTCCGCTTTTCTCTCTGGCTTTCTACGATCGTAACTCAACATCCTGTATTACGTCTTACTAGGAGAAGGCAGCTCAAGTTGGTCACAATTTGTTCGATTCGGTAGCTTCGCGGACGAGAAGCGGTTAGGTTGGGTTGCGTAAGGATAGATTAGGCGTAAGGTTAGGTAGCGTAGGGATAGGTTAGGTTGCCTAAGGTTAGGTTAGGTTGCCTAAGGTGAGGTTAGGTTGCCTAAGGTTAGGTTAAGTTAGGTTAGGTTAGCTTAGTAACGACACTTACGCGAAAAATCGAGAAGCTGTCTGTATTGAATTAATTACCTTAGTTTTATGATCGACGACAGAAATATTTTAAGTAGTAAACTTCCTAGCGACTAGCAATGTTGTCGAGTATTGTGATAATTTAGTTCGTGCACTATAAGTCATTTCCTCAGTGCGTAAGAGTAGGTGGAAATCCACGGCTTTCCTACGTGATTTGCTTCACTGAATCTTAGGAAGTTCTAATTGCTGGTACATTTCCCTCATTTGCGTCTCTAGTAAAGCAGAAAGGAAGAGTGGCGCTTTGATGACTAAACTGTTTCCGGAAGTAGAAATGGTTACGAAGGAGTAGAAACATTATTATTTTTACACCCCCAAGTGATGGGATTCCCCAGAAATGCCTGACCGGAGAGGCTGACACAGCGACCTTAGCGTAAATATCGGAAAGCTCTGGCTACTGTTATTTAAGTTTGGTTAGTTCTATTCGCACGCCTATGTTAATACAAGGGAGACTTGAACGCACGGAAACCCGCCTAATCCATTTTAAGTGAGAGGAGACTTGAACGCACAGAAACCAACCTAATACACTAAAAACGGGGCAGCATGTGATAAGTCACGTCGCTAAAGTTTTTAGGGTCTTATTCCTTCGGAAAACGTTAGGTTGGACCACGTAAAACTATTTTCTGTCTCATTCCTCAAAAACGCAGAAACTGACGCAATATAACGCGGCCACTCGGAAAGCCAATATTCATCTGTGCTAATTAAATAAAATTGAAGGTTATATCTGGATGATTTACGTTGAGATTTACCGGGACAATATGAGAAGCGGAAGTACATGTTTAAAAGTAACCGCAAGGTGTAGGTCAGCTAGATAACGTCAGAATATTTCTTTATTTTTTGGCAATTGTTCAAAGGCTTAAACGCACGCCGGCGAGCATCCTTGGTCACAAAACACGTTTTTTGGCACAATATCCTCAACAACGAAACTTCACGTGGAGACTGCGAAAGTCTCTCACGCATTTTAGGTCAAAAACCAGCGGGAGTCCAAGCAACGGACAAGTTTTTCAAATACAACCGGTTGGAACTTTTCAATTATAAAATTCAATGAGGTCACAGATCCAGAAATAGAAAATAAAACAAAATTAAAAAAAAATCAAAATAAATTCCGATGTTCTTTGTTAGCCAAGATCCGCGTTTCCAGCAAATACGAAATCATTAATAGCTATGGGAAAAGTATGATTATGATTTCCACGGCAAACCTGTACTCTTCGGTAACAAAGAAAATTGAAGATGAAGGCCCGGTGTAAGGGTCTCTCTGGTTGAACTGTCCGTAGTATCCACGCGGATATCGGTGTAGACATCCACGTAAATGGGCGATAAAAGATACCCAATTGTGACAAACTTTCCGCATTCTCATAAAAACATACCCACGTCAAGATAAAGGCCATTTTCCTTGGTAATTTAGCATTGATGGAACCAGAAAATGTGCCTTACTCAACCTCAAAACTTTAGTTGTCATTCCGACACTTCCATTCGTTTTACAAACAAGGAATGGATTTTTTTTTGTTGAAGTATTGTTTGAGCAACTCTACGTCAATCTTTGCAAGGTTTTTCGTTCCCCGCCACAGCTAAAAGAAATTTAACTTCATATTACCAGAATGGAATGGAGACCTCTGTGTGAATACAAAACGTTATGGGTTATCATTAGTGACCAAGTTATTGTACAGTGTTTTCTTGAGCCCTACAATGAGATCGCAGGACAACTGTGTTACGGCAGGTTGGGATATATTTTTTGCTAATTACACGTGACGCACTGAGCGCATAATTAGACAATCTCGAGCGAGCTCGGTAATTAAAACACGTTCAACAGGACTTTTCAAGTATTGAAGTACTAAAGAATTGCGAATAAACTCAAAAATATAGGAGCATTTTAACGTATTGCGTAAAACTGAGTGTACCCTATAAATATCCTGTAAGTTAAATATGAGCCCCATATACTTGCCTCATATCTCCTCAAAAAATTAAAATTACAAAAAAAAATAAAGCCGAAAGAAAGTTTTCGGAAATTGGTAAGGGACGTTGAGTCACAGCAATCCAAAAAGTCGGCAAAATGCGGGAAGGTCAAATGAAAATCAATGATTAAGAACGCCGAAGGCTACAGCCAATGAGGCTGCGAATTGGAGCGGCCTTAAAATAGCCAATTTCAGTGGGTGGATTCCTGGCCTCGCCTTGCTAGCCAGCGTGTTTATACCCATTCCAGAGTCGCCGAATGACGTACCATCCTGTAGTTGGAGCAAATTGTTAGCTAAACCAATGAAAGCGTCTTGTCAAGTCCACGTCGGTAGAGTCCAATCATTGTGTGACACCTAGTGATTAATTCTGATCGGGTTTACAGGATCAAGAAATGGATCCCATCAAGACGGACACTCTCCTCTCGTGCGGCCGGGGCCCCGACGTGGAGGTGTCCGACGACGAGGGTGTCTGCGACGACGAGGAGGCCATCGGCACGACTGACTCTCCTCCTCCGGACGACTTCGGCTTCTTCGACAGTCTCGACGTGGGCCTCGCGGACGACCTCGGCATCCGGATCTGCAAAGACGACATCCGAGGCAATCTGGTGGAGTTCGCTCGCACGACCAAACATGGCACCGCCCTGCTCGAGGATATCGAAGCTGGCTCTCTGCTGGGCTCGGAAGCCGTGGCCGCCGTCGGCAACAACCTGCTCCTCCTGTGGGGCGCCTTCCTGGGCCGGAAGGACCTGATCCAGGCGGCGCTGGACGCCGGCGCGGACGTCAGGTTCTTCGAGCCCGCCGGCGGCCTGGGCGCCTTGCACCTGAGCGCCTCCAGCGGCGCCGTCGAGTGCACGCTGCTGCTGCTCAAGGCGGGGGCGGGGATCAGTGATGCGGAGAGGGGCATTAGTCCTCTACATTGCGCGGTTGCGGGAAATGCTGTCGAGACGGCAAGGACCCTTATTGAGGCTGGCGCGTCCCCGAGGGAGTCCGGGTTACTGCATGCCGCTGTGAGATTGAACGCGGTGGAGTGTCTTCAGCTGCTCCTGGCCGAAGGAGCTAATCCTGGCGACAGGGAGGATCCTAGTGGCTGGACGCCATTGCACGTCGCGGCCGACGTAGGTAAGGACTACGTCCACTCACAAAAGGTTCCTCTACTTACAGAACATCGCGTAAAGATGGAACACAGTCGAGCGCGTGCTCATGCTTTAACGTAGCCGGAAGTATCACTGTCTTAAACTGCTGGGTGGTTTTCGGGCCGCAAGTACAGTGAATCACAAAAATTATGACCCCTACTTCCATAAGAAATACATGGAAGCAGGGGTTAGGACTTTTGTGGCCCACTGAATTAGCAGTCAAAAAAGTATTGATCGCTCCAATTTTCGTAAACCTCCGTAACTTTGACACGGAGAGAGATACGTCATAAAAGAAGGCAATAAAATCGCTAGATCTTCGAGAGTTCTATCAATTTGACCTCAGCTTTTTTGTCGTATCTCGTTTTGTTCCAAAAATACGGAGGTTTAAAAAAATGGAGCGGTCAATACTCTTTTGACTGCTAGTACATTATCATAAAAAAAGCCTTGCGGGGTATTACGCGTTTCGGTTATCTCACACCCTAACTTTAGCGCCATCTACCGAAAGCAATTCGAACTCCCAGCGTTGAGATGGTCGACGGATTGGGTTGCTGCCGCTAGATGGCGATGAATCAGGGGTTCGGGATTCCAGTTTTACCACGTCCTTTTGAGTGATTTGACTATGCGTGCAGGTGCTGCTCGCTGTCTGAAGCTGCTCCTGGACGCTGGGGCAGATGTGTGCGCCAGAACTCCTGACAGGGACGCCCTCCCGTTGCACTTCGCCGCCGAGGGGGGCCACGTCGAGTGCGTCGACCTTCTGCTCAACTGCGGCGCCGTCGGCGAGGGGACGGCCACGGAGCCCGACCGCCGGGGCAGGACCCCGCTGCACCTGTCCGCCCGGACCCAGAGCGTCGAGTGCGCCGAGCTGCTCCTCCGCAAGGGCGCCTTCCCGAACGCGCGCGACGCCGACATGCGGACGCCCCTCCACGCCGCCGTCGGCCGGGGCCTCGTGGCCCTCGAGATGGTGGAGCTCCTCATCAACAACGACGCCGACGTCAACGCCAGCGACAAGTACGGCTACACCGCCCTGCACGTGGCCGCCCTCAACGAGCTCTCTTCATGCGTCGACGCGCTGCTCGTCAACGGCGCCGACGTGAGCGCTCGGACCCGCGGGGGCACCTCGGCGCTCGGCGTCCTGGCGCGGAAGACGCCCGCCTCCCTCGACACTCTGGCCAAGAGGTTCGACGCGGCCATCTCGATGCACGATCCCGAAGCGTCCCTCCGGGAGGTCGAACTTAAGCTCGATTTCAGGAACATTCTTCAGCATAGCAAAATCGGTGAAACCAGTTTCCTAAAGACTTTCGTGGACGAGGGCGATCAGAACATCTTCCTCGAGCACCCCCTCTGCCAAGCGTTCCTCCACCTCAAGTGGTTGAAGATTCGTAAGTTCTACGTAGGCCGGATGATATTATGGGCTATCTTAACGATACTCTTATCGATTTACGTACTCAACAACTACGACCCAGATTCCCCTCTGAGTTCCGGCGCCAATGGCAATGGAACTGTGACTTGGGTGGACCGCACTCTGCGCTGCGAGAGGTGCAAGGTGGTCCAATGGTGGATCCTGCTCGTGTTTACAATCCTTGAAGCTTTGCGGAAGCTTCATGGACTCGCAGGCTACTCGTCGTTCCAGCGTTACCTCCTTCAGACTGATAACATTACCGAGTGGCTCGTACTCGTCAGTGTTCCCGTCATGAGTGTGTACGCCCCCACAAGCGCCGACCTGTGGCTCACCAACGTGGGGGCATTCTCGGTGCTCGTGGCCTGGACTAACCTCATGGTCCTGATCGGGCAGCTCCCGGTGTTCGGCACCTACGTGGCGATGTACACCCGCGTCCAGGCCGAGGTGACCAAACTGCTCGTCGCTTACGCGTGCCTGCTCATCGGCTTCACGATCAGCTTTTGCGTCATGTTCCCCAACCAAGCCATGTTCGCCAACCCGTTCGTCGGGGTCATAAAGGTCCTCGTCATGATGACGGGCGAGCTGGACTTCGAGGACATGTTCCAACAGAATCCCAGCAGCTCCAGTGCGGGGAGGTCCTCTCTCATGGACGTGTCCGCTCATCTCATCTTCATCCTATTCCTCCTGTTCGTCACGATCGCTCTAATGAACCTCATGGTGGGTATCGCTGTCCACGACATCCAGGGCCTTCACAAGACCGCCACTCTGTCCAAGCTTGTGAGCCAAGCGAACCTCATCTCGCACATCGAGCTGGCGCTCTTCAACGGCTACCTCCCCGCCACGGCCAAGCGCCTCCTCAGGAAGTCGGCCTTCGTCTCCCCCTCCGGGTACCGGGTGGTCATCAACGTGAAGCCCCTGAACCCGCGCGAGCGGCGGCTGCCTCGGCCGATCCTGCAGGCGGCCTACGCTGTGGCGCAGCGTCGACGGCGAGGTGCTTGTCGGGCGCCCTCGAGCGTCACCGGGGTCGGGGTGACCCTTGGCCGGCCTTCGATGCTGCGGCGGGCGTGTTACACCGCGCCGACGGTCCTCGACGCGGAGGGCACCCTCTCGGACCTGGTGCGCGAAGTGACGGAGCTCCGGGAGGCTCTGAGGGTCAACACCGCCCTCCTGAAGGAGCTCGCGAGCAAAGCGTCACCTTCGCGGAGGCCATCGCCCGCGCCACGCAGGCCGCCGCCTCTCATCGTGGAACCCGAGGACAAGCCTTCAGAAGACGTTCGCCAGGTGCCCGGAGCAAATGCCTAACTCCGGGTAAAAGGCGAAGTCGAAAGACAAGCGGCATGGCGCGGTCGAAAATCTCCTCACTGTGATAAGTCGTGACAACCCTCTCTTGACCCCGTCAATGCCTTCAACAATTTTAAATCCAAATATTTTGCCCAAAAACTTTATACCAAGGTCGAAATGATCTTTCTTGTTTAATGCTAGTGCTAAAGCAGGGTTGTCATCATCTAAGTCAATGATCACGTCCAATCACCTGTAAGTTATTTATTTATGCTACCTCTACTAAGAGCTTTATACTGAAAGCATGGCAGCCTTGAGATTTAAAGGAGCCAAATGCTAATCGCAGCCTAAATACGTCGCGCTTGAGCTGTTCGTGACGAATCTCAAATGCTCACAAGTTTTTATCCAGCTTTAGACCGGTTGTGACCAAGGACAATGTGTGATAAGTTTATATTAGTTTTATATGGACAAACGTTGTTGATATTTTCTTGAAGTGTTTTCATAGCATGTTACTTTACATTCTTGTTTGCATAGCTCAGAAATATCACTCCATTAGAGCACATACAAAATAAATTGTTTAGAAATGGAGATGTTTCAAAGTCAGAACGTTTTTAAGAGAAGGTATTTTACTACCAGAACAGGGCTACTATTTTAAAACTGTTATTTTGAAGGATTGTGTTTTATGAGATGTATTGTGTTGCTCAAGATGCTCAAAAATAGCCAATATCGAAGAGTGCCTTTTGTAAATCAAAATTATCTTATGAAAAATATTTTGTACATTTTTTTTATACAGTGGTTGTCTTTTTAACAGCCAAATTTGTTACTGTCTACGTATTGATCGCTGAGATATGAGTTTATATTCATACTTATGAATATTTTAAATTAAAGAAAAAAAAATAC
>Ga0058701_10001467_pt1 | contig 16769 bp, 12 predicted proteins | sample AgamicOrMae_FD_97039 | JGI IMG/M metagenome (GOLD analysis project Ga0058701, IMG submission 97039) | Agave microbial communities from Guanajuato, Mexico - Or.Ma.e | ecosystem: Host-associated > Plants > Phyllosphere > Phylloplane/Leaf | place: Guanajuato, Mexico | collected 2012-06-04
TAACCTAACTTGACCTAACCTAACCTATACGAACTTTGGCGTTTGCGATTTTTCTCGTTTGGCATTTACTGACTGGCGTTAGCGCTTGTGGTTTTTGGCGCTATCGAATGCCCCCCGTTCCGGTAAGGCTATACGAAGATCGAGTAGAGCCCTGAAGGACACAACCACGTCATAGACTAAGATAGTATTTGACGCTTAAACCAATAAATTAGGATCAATATCACCATTTCATCTCTTCTTAAACATTTTTTCGAGTTAGCTAATGCTATTTGTACACCAGAAGTAAGTGGTAGGATGCAGAAGGGTATCCTGAACCATTTTTTATTCCCTGTGTAGTTACAAAACGTATAGCCATTTGAGATGGAGCAGTTCATGCCCCTTCGAAAGCAACCTGAGGATTGGCTACAAACCTGTGTTTACGTGCGCTCTTCCTGACGTCAGCTCGCATGTTTTGATTTTAGAACTCGGGAAAATCCAAGAGTAAGTCCTTATCCATTTTTTGCGATCCCATAATGGTTTAGAGGAGCGGTTTTATTCACTCGCGTTTTTTTTTTCTGATCAAGATGGCTCTTTTACGACAGACGCGTTTTACGGAAACTTTAATGAGCTTATTGTTAAGAATCGGTCGCTGCCGGGCAACTTCTCATAAGAATAATACAGCAGCCTGGACATAAACCCCGAGTGTCATAAACAATCGATGGATTTAAAAAGTTAACTATTTTGGCGCGAATATCGGTCCTCCATTTACTGGACAGTATTTGGGAAGGACACTCTGTGTGAAATTGAGACGATAGAGACCTTAAAAACCCCTGAGAGCCAAGCCTCATGTTCGAGCGTTTACAATGTTCCACACCCCACCCCATATCCTCCAAAGGATGAGGCTGAAAATTTTGATGATGCAGGATTAGATTCGTGATTTTATTTTTAAGCGTCATGTAAAATATTTAGCATATACCAAACTATTTAAAGCGGAAATTAATATCAGAGATCGATTATATACAGACCTCCAAAGCCCCCGCGTGAAGTTTTGTTATTACTATTTAAATGCTACATATCGAATAGGAAATCGGCTACCCATGGGGAGCTCATGACCCATGGGAAATCCGCTGCATAAGGAAAGAAACCCCATGCGACAGGAGCCCATGTAATATGCCCATGTGTCAAGGTGTTCCTATGGCGTCCCATGAGAAGAAATTTCCTTTGCCAGTCTATGAGACTTTTATCCTGAGATAAGACTACCCAAAAACAAGTCTTCAAACTACCCTAAAACGACTTGAGAACATACACATGACTACCCGAAACTTTGTAAAAGACAACCCGAAAACCTGTAAACAACCAACCGGAAAACTACAAACAACTCTAACTACCCGAAAACCTACAAAGGACTACCCGACAACCTGTTTAGGACTATCTGAAAACCTCCATATACAGTAAAACTAGTGCAGGACTACCCGTAATTACGTAAGATTAACCGAAAAAAGTAGCACTTTTTTCAAAGCCCTAGAAATAAATATTAGATACGACGCAAAGAGTATGTCAAAAGCACGACCAGTATCATTTCTATAAAAGTTTACTTTTTGGCAGACAATTGCTTTGTTTCGAGACCGAAGTCTCCGATTGTGGCCGATGTGAAATAAAAATCCAATAAGACGGCCATTATGCGATGTTTGAGCGACCGAAAGGCGCTTTTCTCCGCTTTCCAGCGCTCAGGGGATTTGACTCCCAAACACCTGCTGTAATTGACAGTCGAGAAATACACCGTTGCGTCCAATTCGACCCCGTTAGTTGCACAACGCGGCTCAACACGAGTCATTCGCTATTGTTGATTTCGGTTGCAGGAAATGAACTTTTAATCAAAGAAACGCGACCAGATCCGCTTCTGAATCATTATCGGCTTACCAAAACTCTGATTTGGTTTGAATATTACAATACGCACCGAGACTGTGTTGTCATGGCCAGACGTACAAAAAAAAAGAGAGAGAGAGAGAGAGAGACAGACAGAGAGAGAGAGAAACCTTTCAAGACGTACTATTTCAAAAACAAAAACAACACTGACACAAAAAACTTCTCAAAACACGAAAAATGTTGGAAAAACAAAACATGAGTACTCTTAAGATAAGCCTTAAATGTCCTATTATATCAAAGCACTCGAGTCACCTTTCTAAACAGAAGTAATTTAACTCCTTTTACTTTCATGGTCGAAGAACAAGGAGGATGGAAACACTTACAAAAATTCTACAGTGATTTTAGACCATTTTTGGATTCCAATATCCAGTGAGCCCAATACTCAATTTATTTAAAAGTATTATTTTCAATTGAGACATCGTTTATATTTTTTTATTTTTAATACATATTAAATACTAAAAACTGGATATTTTGTTGGTCTTGAGCTGTCGGTTTTTAAAACTACCCGTGTTAAGCTACCAATAACAATAATCGTCTTTCAATCAAATCGGAAGGGCAAAAAGGACGTCAGCACCGAGCCAAGCAAAACACGCAACGAAGCGCCCAAGGGTATGCAACCCACACAGCATCCGTGTACACTGGGTGGCCTATCTCTTCCTTCTTTCAAGCGCTCCATAGCTTCCATTCCAGTTAGCTGCCATTAATATGTCCGTTACAGTAGTTTTTACGTGGCTAGCAACCTACATACGCTCGCCGAAGAAAGATATTAACGTCCTTATTTCGCTAAAATATGGTTGGAAGAAGGGATTGCCAACACAAGTGCACCCACCGATCCAAAACAAAGTAAAGGGCCCAATTTATTGCACTTTTCTTGTGGCAGGCTGCGGGTATTTACTTGCATTGTCCGCTGTTCGTGAAGTCCCTAAAACCACCATATTGGTATGGTCTTACAAAACTACTTTTTGATGGCGACCGACTTCACACAATTAAAAAACATCGATAAGGCATCTGAACCACTAATTGGAAGCACAATTCCCTTGTGTGCCACTGGCCTACTAACATTTTGATCCCAAATTGTGAAAATAGTGTCCGAAGTTTTCGGTTCATATGAAGAGGGAAGGGGTTCAGTGGACCTGCAGGAGGAGGGGCCACTAAGGGGCGCATAGCCTAAAAGGCGTTAATTGAAGTTGTCGGCTTAAATTTGATGAGCGATGAGATTGCTGTACTAAAAAAAATGCCCGCCATCTCATCTGCTTCAGATGAAATTCATAGGTGGGCCAGAAACAAAAATGATGCGCAAAAACTGAGAAATCATTTCCAGCTGAATAAGGAAGACAGGGAAGTACGTTGATTTAAACGTGTGGATGGCGTAAAAACTATCCTTCGTGAAAGCCATGTGGTTTCCCTTTGCTCATACAACTACAGGTAGTGCGGGGTGGATCGGGTAGTAAGTGGTTTTTGGGGGTAGGTTAGGAAAGATTGAGGCAAGAGTAGGTGAGGGTTAGAGTTGATGAAAGTTTAAGTTGAAGGTTAAGGCCGGTGTGGTGAATATTAAAGCTGTTGAAGGTTAAGGTTGCTGAAGGTTAAGGTTGGCGAAGGTGAACGTTAGTGAAATTTTAAGATTGTGAAGGTCGAAGTTGGTGAGGGTTAAAATTGGGTTAAAATTAGTGGATGAGAGTTGAAATTGGTGAGCATTAAATGGGTGAGGGTAAGAGCTGGTGAGGGTTAGAGTTGGTGAGAATCACAGTTGGTGACGGGTAGAAGAAGGTCAGAATTCGAATAGAAGGTAAAGAAGGGACTTTCAAAGCACGGAAATGGTATGAAGTTCTTTACTTTCGATATAAAATTGCTGTTAGGTTTTTGTAAAACTCACCAATTTTTGTGAAGATAAGACACTCACCTGAAACAAAAAACGGGAGATCAGATTTAGCTATCTTTAAACTAAAAACAAAAAAATTAGCAGTCGTCAACGAGTCACCACGACGGTTGGGCAGCTTAAGTTTACGGCGAAAGTTTAATAAAGATTTTAATTCACAAATGCAAAGTCTGAACATTTATTTAAAGACTTCAACTTTCACTGTACTTTCTCTGAATCATTCTAAAAACTTTCTGTTTTAATTTGCTACCCCAATTGCAAAGCACGGGTTCATTACGGGCAAGTTTAAGTCAAAGACTGCTAAAAACTGAAGACATAAAATTACAGGCAATCAACAGTCTCTAATTCAAGGTCTCTACAAAAACTTTTGTCATTCTTCAACGCGAAAAGTTTCGGAAAAGCAGTCCGTTCCAATTTTTACAGACCTTTATTAGGAACCGAATTCTGATCAAAATAATTCTGATCATAAAATGAAGGCCATTTAATTTTGTTGCGACTGCAGTAATCGATAAATCATCAGAATATGTGCCAAAAACAGGAGTTTGTATTCCTTATTGCATTTCTGGCTACTGGGAACCTCGAAAAAGAAAAATAATATTTTTCCGATTTTCTGGTGAGTTTAAGTTACATCGGGTTTCGTAGCTAAAATTTTAGTATTTTCGACACTGAATTTTAATTGGACCATTTGAAATTCAAACAGCGTTTAAATGTCAAAAGCCTTCTCTCTTGAATGTAAACAGGTTTAATTATAAATTAAATTTGAATTTAAATTCAGGTAAATTATTAACAGGTACTGTGTCACCAAGAGGATATAGAAATCCTCTCATACTGTCGTGCACAAAGTTAGTTGACGAGCAGGCGGGGGGAACGCCACTATTTCACAGCCCATTGCGGAGGCCCAGGTGAGGATTGTGCACTCATTAGGAGATTTCAAATATAAATCAAAAAGACATGAGAGGTTCCTCCATCTATGATTTTAAAAAAAAGCAACGTGCGAAGACGTATTCTAAAAATCAACACAAAAAATTGACAATTTTTTAAAAGAAATGACGCTTACGAGTTGTAGCTACTTTCTTTAAAATTGTGGTTAGCTACTTATCATTCTAAAAATCTTGAGGAAGAAATATATATTCTGTAAGAAGTATAGTACAGGCAAAAAAAAGGAAAAATTACTTTAGGAGTAAATTTTCACTCCGCAATATTGTGAAAAAAAATCACTATTAGCGAATAAGTGGCTGCTTACTTTCACAATTTAGGAGAAAATTTTCACCCCTAAAACGAATATAAACTACCAAATTTTTCATCGTGTAAAATCCACTAACAGTAAGTTCCGTTTGATGAAATATATTCAAAATATTTGGCTGTCGAACATTTTTAGACAAAAAAAAATCGTCTTTTTGAACTGTCCACTGTAAAAACTAAAGCATTAAGTCCGGGGCTGAACGATTCCGCTTACGCAGCGGAATTTACTTTTCGCTTTTACTCTACGAATTTTTTCGCTTTTTACTCTAACAGCCTGGCTTTGAAAGCTGGCATGCAAAAGACAAAACACCCAATTTTTAAAGTGTACGGAAGGTGGAAAAAAGGTTTAATCGGTTGCCGTACCACCAGTTACGCAATTTTGTGAATCAAAGGCTTGCTGCCCAATTAGAGGAGTAGGATTTCGCGCGTCATTTCCAAAGTTTGGCTGATAATAGTGTTTCCGGCGCTAAGGCGCTCAGGGAGGGTGGGAGCACGGAGTTGATAAAGAGATAACCATACCGTGGGTGACCCAATTATCGCGCCTTGTTCCAAGACGTGTGTGACCCACATTCCTCGTTGTGAATGGGCGTAGCACGGCGCCCCCACATGGGTCCAAAATGTGCGCCGCAAATGAATATCAACTAATTGCTGGTTAAGCGCGTTTGCAAATTTGCATCAACGTTGGGTCTTCGATTAAAGTGAGCGGATTCGCGAAGATGGCGAAGAGGGTTGTGCCGAAATTTTGTGAAGTGCGCGGTTGACCGGAAGATGATTTCAATCATGTCTGGAGGAGCGAGGGGATCGCTGCTCTCAGGGGTATAGGGGCCAAAAATATCGGTTTTGTTTGAAATTGGCGCGGACACCCATCCTCCCATGTCCACTAATTCCTGCTTGGAAAAAAATAAAAAAACTTAGTTGGTAGTCACACGCTGCCCCATTTAAAATCTGTAAGGTTGGTTTCCGTGCGTTCAAATCTTACTTGTATTAACATCGGCGTGCAAAATAGGACTAACCATATTTTTTTCGCAGTGGCTGTACCTTAAACGGATTTGACCTGTTTTATTCACTCGCAGATGTAGTTTCTGGTGCCAAGAAAATGTTTTCTTGATATTGCGACAGAATAACAATATTTTTAGAATTTTTTCTTTCAGTAATAAAAAAAAATATTGTTGCTAAAAAAATGGGGCATTACCAAAAAAAATGTTTTATCACCATATCAAGAAAACATTTTCTTGCGATCAGAAATAATGTTTGTAGAAGTTCATGGTAAAGAATGGGAGAGGAAGTTCTATAAGGACCTCTCTATGGGCCCTTTTTTCCTTCTTTTTCTTTTTTTAAGTGTGTTAACCACTGTACTGCTATTTTCTTCCAACTCTACGTAAACTAGAAGCAGATACCACATTAAACCCACTGTTCTAATACACAGGAATTTTCGTAGTATTTATTGATTGAGTCCGAATTTCCCAATAAATCGGGACTTCGTCAATAAGGACGAATAATAACTAGATATTGCGTGCGGGAACAAAGGTACAAATTACACTCTTTTTTTTTCAAATTTGCGTGCACGAATGTGGACAGCCGAGCGCTTTGCAAAAGTGATCACGATCACTTATTCGTTTTCGCTGCGAGGATGCCACTTGAGGCGAACCGGAAGGGCAAAGTAAACATCCAATGGGGTGGTAAGAGCCGCGTCCGTATTTTCAACTGGCGCGAAATTCAAATAAAACATTTAACTTGATTTTGGTCGCTCACATACTGATTCATTCGTTGCGTCCTCCACTTTTAAGCTAGGGATGAGTGGATGTTCGCCTTGGACAAAAACACAAGTTATTAAGAAATGTTACATCTATGGTACTTGAAATTCTGATGTGAAAGCTTGCTCACATGACTTATCAACGCGCTGGTCCTTCATGAAATTACCTAATGCGTAAGCTTCATATATTTGTTATGCGTTTGTCTCTGCTGCCATCGGTTGAGAAATGTTCCTGTGTTCAGTCCATCTTCCTGATGAATGGTTCCGAAATATTTTGGTTTCAATGTAACCTCGAAATGATGGTCAGAACCCTCTTGATAAGGCACCATGACAATGTCTCCTTAGTGCGAAGTTGGTTATGAAAGTAAGGCGCTGATGGAGTATACACGTGCAGTATTTTGCACTGTTCTATTGTTCTAGTCCTAGAATATCATTTCACATTCCTCCATTGCGCATTGATTGGGATAAATTTATTTTCCATCCAGCTGAAAAGGCAAACATACAATATGTGTATGAACTTCGCTCACTTATTCTGAAAACCTTAAAAAGTTATTGCAAAATTTTATTATCATCATTTGAGACTTTATTTCATTTTTTAAGGTTGTGTTTCTTTTTTCCCCCTAGATATTTTGGAGAAAATATTCGTTTTAAAAAATCCTTGAGAGGAGGTAAAGAAACAGCTTCGTACGATAACAAAACTGATTCCTACACCCCAACCCCGCCACTTAGTTTTACACATTCGGAACAAATTTCAAAACAAATGAGTTTTTCTTTTTTTACGAGACTTTCCAAGTGATAGGTCGTTGCCCTCAAGAATTGAATGAATAGGCGAACCCAAGGAGCAAATCCACGAGGGGAGGCGGCACTTACAAGTTGCTACACTTGGTTCGGTCGGTGCCGTTCGTATCTCAGCAAGATGGGAGCGACCGCCCCCGTCCGCAGCTTCTCTCTGCCATTCGATCAAACACAGGGTTGCGAATTTGTCTTGCAAATGTATTCGTGCCAACCCCACCCAACCTCATCTCGTCCCTCCTAACCACCTCACGGATGGTGTACTTCGACTTTAATTGTAAAGGAAGCCACGCTCAAGTACCTGATGCTAAATGCTCGGCAACTTTTAAGACAATCTTGTTGAGCGTTTGGCTGTCAAAGCGGAAGATAATTCCTGCGCCAACAAAATGAATATTACGGTTGTAATTTTTTTTTCGGCTAACAGCTGGAGCTTAAAACCAGGGGACGGGGGCAGAATTGTTATTGTTGGAGTGGAAAAAGTTGGAGCGGCAGTATTGTCGGAAAAAAATGGGGCCAAAGACGACCTAACACTTCTATGTTCGTTTTGATCTCTTCAATCGTTCTTGAGATACAGGGGTTCAAAATTTCTAAAAAAAAACTAATTTTGGTGAAATAGTGCCCTAACTCTGCTGTCCAGGGGAGAATCTCGATTCCCAGTTAAAGCAAACATTTAAAACGTATTTGAACCCGAGTCAAGAAGGATTAAGGCAATTTCAGATGCAACAAAATTCAAATCACTGATCTGGAAATGTTTCAGTCCAAATACTCACTGAATGTCAGTTATTGTTCTTAAAATAAGATGTTCACAAAAATTAAAAACGATATTCTGGAATTCAGTGAATAATTAGACTTTTTTTCGGATCAGTGATTTGACTTTTGTTACATCTGCATTTAAGATTCTCTTTTTACAGTGAAGAAAAAGAAGCATCACGTAGCTACACGCATTGAATATACTGTTACGTCCTGTACCATCACTACACCAGCAACGCCATTTTTTTTTCGTCTTTTCTTAATACCAATCCCGAAGGGGATGACCACTTCCTTACACCTCAAACAACAACCCACTTCTCCATAGAACTCATTTTTTTTTCTTTGTCTACACTAATCTTGAAGCTACTTTGAAAGTTCCGCCGAACAAGATTCGAGTTAAGCTGTCCTAACTACATTCAAAGTGATTCCCAAGAAAATGATCCACACAGCTTAATATCCGGGCATGGCTCCGCCTTGCATGAGGAGCGACCAGTGTCTGGGTTTGGGAGGGGGGGGGGAGATGGGATTCTAGGCCAAGGTCGGAAAACACGGCAACCTTAACGGGGTCGCCGGACAGGTCGCAGCCGCTGCCTCGACGCAATCCTGGAAGCGCCGTTCGGCCACTTTTTTTTATGTTGACAATTTGATTGTTAATAGCGTGACGAGGACAGGATCAAATACTTTAACTCTTTTATCACGAGGAAGTCCTGTCGCGACCAAGGTCCAAACATTTTAGGATGACCGCTCTTTTGAAATGGTTTGGCAAAAAGAGGTCGAAATTTTTGCGGATGTTTCTATGGGATCCCAGGATCAAACTGAAGGTTTGATTGTTTTGATTCGGCAAAGACGTGAAAATTATCGTTCTATAAACTGCACTTTTAGGATGGGTTGAAATCTGGTTCTTTTCTCAATGTATTTATGCAATATCTAGAGGTAATTTAATCATCAGAATATTTTTTTTTGCAACCAATACTGAAAGTGACCTTTATAATTTACTGAATCGAATATCACACGAATACCAAAATTCAGACATCTCCGAGGAATCTCCGGTCAAAACAGCTTTTTCTTTTCTTTCTTTTCCATCAATTCAGAATTTGGCAGACTTCACTCTATTTTGCTACTACGCATCCTTTAACGAAATCAAAAAAAGAACATCCAAAATGCCGAATATATTACTCTGTTACACTTCCTGGTTTAAAATACAGTTATTCGACCGCAGGTCTTCTTCCTAATTAAAATATGAGACGGGAATCTGGTAGGACTGCATCAGAATCAGATACTAATAGGTACTGTACCTATTCGAATCAGAGTTAATCCAGTCATAATTTTTGTCGTCATAACAATTGAGTCAGACCGAATCTCTTCGAGACTTTTTCAACTACGAATAACGCTCCAAGTATTTGCGAGAAAAATTTCCATGAGAGACAATATTTTTTTATGCAATAGTATTGGAATTTGCGCTTTAATAATGGCTTAACATTCGCTTCAATTCTGCGAATGTAAGTGTACTACGAACTTCTGAAGAAAAGCGCAAAAAGACGAAATTAGTCGCAACCCACGTCACTTTTACCTGAAAACGAAATGTCATACAAAACTGTCCAAAAAGTTTACATAAATAAGACTTTATTGGGTTAGGTTAGACTATGTTGGTCCAGGCTAGGCTACGTTTGGTTAGGTTACCCATAAAGACTACGAGTGAAATCCACTCGTTCAAACCCGAAACTCACCCACTTGAAGATGTGGTGGTCAGTTTTTGGTTTAAACTAGAATAGTGGTTGAAATAGTAGTAGTGTTAAACTAGCGAATTTCACTCAAAGGTTGTAGAGAGTAGGTTAGGTAGAATTACGTTAGGTAAGGATAGGTTATAGGCTAGGCTGGGTTGAACGGGTTAAGAACGTAACCCAAAAGTCCTCACAATTCAGAGAATCCGTGGAATTTGGCAAAATTTACGGATTCTATGACGTCACACGCAACCTTGAACTCGGTTTCCGGGCGACAGGCTGCTCGTATCTCTAGGTACTTCTTTGGACTTTTCTTCGTCATGTTTTGAGCTCTTTCTCATGGGTATCTTGATAAAAATTAGTCACGTACCCCATTGCTCTTGAATAGAGTCTCCACATAATAATCGGATTAAAAGTCTGATTGAAAGCGGCATAAAGAGGTCAAAGCAGGAGCGTGGACCGCGCCCACAGCCCGCCGTCGCCGTGGCCATCGCCTCGCCCGACGCGGTCCGGCGTGGCCCGGCCTGGCGATACCCCCTACACTCAGACACAGCGGCGATGTCCGCAAACGCGCAACCTGACGCAACCAAACAAGTTTTCCCAGACATCTTGCCAACAGAACAAATAAAGACCAACTTTGTTTAAAGAAAAGCGACCCCTCGGACCGCAGGTCGTCTGAACGTGGCGCCAACTTGAGACTTGCCACTTGAATTCCTCAGGTAAACACAGGCCAACTTGAAAGGAGAGGAGAGAAGAACTTCAAATTAATTTGGATAACCGCGCCCCGGCCGGCCGGCTTTACCCGGCCCGGCATGACAAAAGGATCTTTAATCGGCAGACATAAAAAAAGCACCTCGTCCGTGTCACCCCTACATGGAATGAATCACATAATTTCCTCGTTGTGATCTCATAAGAGACATTAGCACCTGAAAGTAGAATACTATGGTCCCATGAGACGAATACACATTCGTCTCGTGATGGCGCTACTCTAAGGAGGCTTGCGAGCCAAATTCATACGGGTAAAAAGCAAGTAGATATTTGCCGTTGTAATGAAATTTTAACAGTTCTTTCCAAGGCATGATTCCCCCCTCCCCATCATTTCGGCCGTTATTTCAGCATGAGAGAACATGATTTCAGCTGTCTTGATTTTTAAGTGTTGTTTGCCCTTCAGATCAACTTAAATCAACTATCTTAAAAATACCTGCGCGTCAATTTTTTAAAATAGTATTGGAGACAAATTTGTTGAGCATCTATGGTTTTGACAGTACCTGCATGCTTCAAAACCAGGTATTTCCTATCGAAATACCCCTTTTTAAGAGTTTATTATATTGCAGGGTATTAATGGGGATCCCCGTACGACAGAGGAGCACGTTTTTTAAAGTCAGGAATCGTATAATTTGAGAGGGGGTTGCTTTTGTCAAACAGTTCCTTGTGCAGTCTTCATTAAAAGGCTCCCTTTTTAGTTCTTCTTTGGCGAAATCCCTTAAAGAGGTCCTTTCTTGAGATGGCCCTACCCCTGGAGGAGCTTATCTGAAGGAGGTCCGATTCTAACAGTAAGAAGGTCCAAATCCTAAAGGAGGTCCCATCCCGAGGTCCTATACAGAGGCGGTTCAATCCTGAGAGGTCCTACACTGACGAGGTCCTACACTGAGGAGGTCCTACCCTGAGAAAGTCCTACCCTGAGGAAGTCCTACCCTGAGGAGGTCCTAAACTGAGGAGGTTCTACACTGAGGAGGTCCTACACTGAGAAAGTTCTACACTGAGGAGATCTTGCGCTGAGGAGGTCCTACACTGAGGAGGTTCTGTGCTGAGGAGATCCTACACTGAGGAGAGCCTATACTGAGGAGGTCCTACACTGAGGAGGTCCTGCGCTGAGGAGGTTCTTGAATAATGAGGTCCTATCTTGAGAAGGTCGTTCACGGAGGATATCCTATCCTGAGGAGGTCCTTTACTGAAAAGGTGCTACAAAAAGGAGGTTCCATACTGAAATCGTCCCGTAAGGAGGTGCGGGTCCTACAATGAGATCGTCCCATACAATAAGGTGGTCCCGATACAGGGAAATCCTATGAGGAGCCCCTACAATGCAAAGCTTCTTCACCGTACAGCTCCTTTCCTTTGGGGACTCCTACCAGGTAACTCACCTGCTCCAACTTGCAAAAATTCCTACTTAAGTCTTTGCATAAATGCTCAGGAGTAATGCATCCTATGCAGAGCCTCTTCCTTACAGGGTGAGGGTATTAAAAGTACCTCTATGGATGTCCCTCTAGTACTCTGCTTTGATTATTACACATCTAATCCGGCGGCTCGAGACTATTTTTAGGGGCTCATCACAAAAAAAGATCATAAGAATGCTGAAGATAGTCTGGACTTGCTATCTCTGCGCAGCCGACCACTACTGCAATCTAATCATGTCATACGGACGAGCAGGCATGGTATGGTAGTGCGGGCGGCCAGCCGGGCATTGAGAATGATTTCAAGTACCGTAGGTGTCGGAATCCTGGAGCAGTTGTCGCCAGTCGCGCCACGCCTCATCGCCTCGCTTCGCCTCGTATCGCTTCGTCGCGGGTCGCATGGCAAGCAGCTCCCGTCTCGGAGGGCGCTCACATCGCCTCATCGCTCATGCGCGCCCAGTTTGCGAGCTAATATTGGAATTTTACGACGCGTGCCGCAAATACTCAATTCGATCAGCCAGCAAGCTAAGCAATTCAAAACTGATAATGATCAAGAGTTAAGCTTAAGTTAGTTTTAAAAGCAAACCTTTTATTGTGTGTTGGGAGGGATGCATCTACTACGGAGTATGCTAGGTTGCCCAGCTTCGGCATGGTAAAAACTAAAAACTTACTGTTACGGACGATCGGAGATTAGTGAGGACGGTTGGTTTGCGAACATTTGATACTTGTTTCCCGTTCACAGATTTTAACAACGATTTTTCATATGTGTGTCAATTTGACTTCCGCAGTTGCGCTGAAACATCTTCAATAGCTAGCCGTACGTCATCAATATTTTCACAAACTACCGACAACATTTATTTGAATTGGTTCTTCGCAACTTGTGCTTGAAGACTACACATAACTAAAATCGGTTCCGCCAAGCTAAAAAATTATTTGGTAGTGTGAGAGTCGATAGACCAAGAAGGTAGCAATTTTTGTATCGCGGAGACTTGAACGCTCGGCAACAATATCAGAAAGTCTAATGTTAGTGGATGATAGAACTTCACTTTTTTTTTCAATTTTCCAGGGACAGTTGTTTCAAAGATGTAGTCCAAAGGTAAGAAAGCCAATAGACAGTCCTATGGTTAGAAACCGCTTGGAGATCCAGGCGAGAACAAACTAATGGTATGTCATCTTTTTACTTGATAATGTGTTCTCCATTACAGTAAGCGCATTTCTTTAATTGAAATAGTAAAATCAGTATTTATTTCAGTTAGCTAAGCCAAAATTGCTGATTGCAATCAGTTGAAGATCACTCGCTCTATATATGTCCTTCATTAACCTCATTTGAGTAAAAAATTGATAATCCATGTTCCGGAAGTCTCGTTGCCTAATTAAAGATGTGCTAAAAACAGCGTTTAGCTAACATATGTTGCCACTTAGCTTGTTCTCATCATTGTTCACGATATGCACCGAGCGAAGCTGCAAAAACGCTTTGAACCTTCCTACTGCTGGTTAATCGGTCGCACTTGTTCCGGTCTCGCAGCGGGACCACAAAAAGCCGAGCGGGCGGACGGGCTGATATGCGCAGCGCCCGGCCTGAGCGGACCGGGCCGGGCCGGACCGGGGCACCGACTTTCTTGACACCGAATCGAAAGTTGAGATGCTTCAAGCTTTGAGCCATTAGATGCGCTCGTTTTAATCAATCATATCACGGAAGAGGCTTGAACGCCGAAAAAAAATCATGGGTGCTTTTCTCTATCGATCAATTTTTTGAAAAAATACGTTTATTTCCGGTATTCGAAGAGCAATGAGTCTTTCGAGTACAGAGAAAAGTGACACAGGCTCTCAAAGTGACATAAGAAAAGGTTTTTTTTTTGAAGTGTTAAGGCCATTCAAGTTGCAAAGGCCCTCAAAGTGGCATAATCAAATTGACATTGACCACGACAGTGAAACAGGCGCCTAAAATGACAAATCATAATGTGGCGCAAAAGTAGGTTGAAACTGTCCAATAACTGGAGCAGACTCATTACAACCAATATGGACGCAAAACAAGAGCTTTGAAGCAATGACCGTGGAACGCGCGAAGTAAGAGGCGTGTAGCTTTAAAAAAAACACATATACAGTTAGAAAAAGAAAAAACAAGAATAAAGAACACTATTAAGCAAGGTGGATCTTCATATTATGACCCTCCTCCGCGAAACACTAAATTAAGGGGTTGGTTCGAAAAAAAAATCTTTTTATCTTTTTTACTTTTTTGTATGGAAGTTCCTTTTTCATGGGATGATTTTTATTCCCAAAAATAGGATTACTCTTCAGCCACCAAATCATTCAAAATCGCACGGTAAAAAGAGTTAGCAGTGGCAGCTAACGCGTTAACTGATATGGCAGGTACAAATAATTTTAGTAGACATTGTTAACTTTTTCGCAGTCATTGCTAACGTTAGGTGTGGCACCTAAAATGTTGTTGATGGCTGATAACAGAAAAATTCGCTCAATTAGTAGCCCTTGTTAACTTATTAGTAGCTACAGCTAACGTTAGCAATGCCTGCTAAAATTCATAGCACCTGTTATATCAATTAACGCGTTAGCTGCCACTACTATTATTTCCCGCGCACAATATTACCCGCAGTTAAAAAAAATCACAAAAAAGGCGATTTGTAGGAAAAATTTGGTTTGTGTATGAAGTCTGACTGGATTAAGTTTCGCAAGGGTGAAGAAAATTAGGTTCAGCAAGGTATTAAAATAGCGATATAATTGATATAGGTAACTTAATTGTTGTCAGCGATACCAGAACTGAGAGTCCTATTCGGCGCTCCGTTTTTTGTTGTTTCCTTTGAAAAGGTCAGAAGCAAAAAAACAAATCATTTCAACGTGCGAAGGAACGCACTGCGCACGTGGTCCGGCCTGTTTCATAACAGGAGCAGTAACATCAATGGTAGCCTGCCAGCTGCAAGTATCTTAACGATTCCCCGAGGGTACCAAACGCCCAACAATGCCCTTGAACCAGCACGGACCTCCCCGACCTCCCCGCGCCGCGCCTTCCCCTCCCCTCCCCTCCACCGGCTCACTGGACGCCTCCTCCACTCACATGGGACGCGATTCGGCGTTGGAATCACGATCCTCATTCCCCATTCGTTAACAATCGCAAACGCTGCTCCCCAATATCACGGCAATTGATACGAGCTCTAACCATTGTTGAGACACAAGTGATACAAAGGAATGTCTCTCCACTGGCGTTTAAGTTACCGTTGAAGTGATCATTAGCCCAAGAGATCTCGTGAGTGATTGTTGAAGTGATTGCAATGATCGGTAAAGTGATTGTTGGGGGCCTGAAGGATCTCGTAAACTATTGGGGAGGTTATCGGTAAAGTGATTGTTGTGAATGCTACTGTCGGAGACATCATAGATTGTTGCTGTGATTGGTGGCATTTTCGTGTTCAGTGCAGTGATTGTTGCGGCAGTGCGGTAAATTGGAACAAAAAGTTCTCATTGTCGGGGTATAGCCAGAGAGTCGAGTGCAACTGCAACACCAAACCACCTTGACTCTCCCATAGAAATATGTCGGTGACAAGTTTTCTGTTCAAAATGAGTGTTCTCCGAGACACTCCGAACAAGCTGTCTCAACAATAGTGGGTCCTCCTTCGCAGTCCAACAATACGTGGTCATCTACAACGCGGTACCTCAACAATACGAGGAGCTCTATAATGGGATACCTCATATAACGTCCTTTTAACGCGATATATCAACAAAAGCCATCCTCAGACAACTCAGTGCCTCAACAAAGTGATATATTACCTGTGATAAATAATGTGCGATCATTAAATTTATGGTCGCTATCATTTTCATTAACTGAGACAGAACTGTGTACAAAATATGTTTACAATGTGGTCGCTCGTACTGAGCTCATTTTTAGTTTTATCATCTCTTGACTTTTCGTGCGCGCAAGGACCATTAAGTTTTTTTGAAACTGCAAGACGGCTGTATCAGAATCCTATGCAGAGTTGGATCGATTCACGGGTAAGTATTTTTTTAAATGCATAATTATAAACCAGAACTGCAAGCTTCAGGGATCCTTACTGTTGATAAGTGAGTCAGCTCAAACAACTAATACATTGTCGGTTAGTTTGTCGAGGATTATTTTTCAATAATATGTATTTCTTCGCATTCCATCAGAGGCTATTGACTTTCTAGGTATTCTTGATTTATGGGTTTCTTGAAAGAAAATGCCTGCAGTATAACTTTTCACTAAAAACAAGTATCTTTCAAATTCAAAGTGCTAAAATTAAGACAATAATTTTACAATGATATTTATACCTGCGTGAAAACGTTTCGAGTCTTTGACGAAGTCGGATATAAATAACAAGAGATTATTTGTTTACCTTTATTTTTCCTTTTTGTTTTAAGGCGAAATAACAGTTAACGTGTTAAAACACGTTAAGCATTATGGTTAGGGTTCGAGCACACACATCAAACAAAAGGGCTGGTCGGAAGCTTTTTCTAAGGGCTATGTGCCGGTTCCCACGTTACCTATAATATATGCTGAAATATATTGCAAATTTGTAATGTATTTTAAAATA
>Ga0058701_10001468_pt1 | contig 16766 bp, 10 predicted proteins | sample AgamicOrMae_FD_97039 | JGI IMG/M metagenome (GOLD analysis project Ga0058701, IMG submission 97039) | Agave microbial communities from Guanajuato, Mexico - Or.Ma.e | ecosystem: Host-associated > Plants > Phyllosphere > Phylloplane/Leaf | place: Guanajuato, Mexico | collected 2012-06-04
CGACCGTTTAGTTGGGTAACCCTAGGTTAAGTTAGGTTAGGTGCCTTGTGCCTCGCTTCGCTATCGCTCCGCTCGGCTTGACGACGGAGGGTAGCACCAAATTTATACCAAAAGGTTGAAAACGCTACCTTAAAAAATTACAGTGTGGAACACACAGGCAGAAAAATTCTGATAAAATAATAACAGTGTTTGAAAAAATGTTAGCGGAATGCGTTTTGGCGCCAATTTTCCCGTTTGTTGTCCGTTACGCGATTTCAAAAAGCGAATTGGTGACGTAGTTCTGCGCGCGCTTCCAAAATTTCCTATGACCCGGTTTCGAATGAGAAATGCGTTTGTTTCCCTCAAGTGTCAACGGACAAGTTTCGTTTCGGAACTGGAAATACCTGTGCTGGGTTTTGGCTCTCCATTGTTATTGTTCTTTTGTCGTTTTAGTAGCCAGTCATGTAGTTTTAGAGCTCATGAACCGATGTCACATAAACAGCGCCGCACACACTTTACAAAGAAAACAGTCCATTCATTTTGCTGACAGGCTCTGTTGATACGATTTTTCGGCTATAAATATGGAATAAACGGTACCCAATTTACCTAACCCAGCTCAGTTACCCGCAACACTGCGTGACTTAACATATTCTAGCGTTGCCTTGCTTACATGATGATACCTGTGAGTAGAACCATTGATGTGACCCATCTTAACCGAACTTTACATAGGGTGAACTTTTTTTTTCCTTAACCCACTACCGCCCAGCGATGCCGTTCGGAAACAGAGAAATTTATTTTAGAGAATCTTTTTAGTTTAGTAATGTCAATTAAAAAGAGACCACCCCTTTGGAAATCTAAAATTTAATTAATTATTTATTATTATTTAATTATTTAGGCATTTTTCAAAGCTTAAAATCGCATATTTTAATAGAAAAAAAAACCTTTTAATTCCTAAGCTGAATTTCACTCCAAACATTTTGGGCTGTTATGGGTTAACGTAAGCTCTTCTAACCTAAGCTAACCTAACGTAACTAACCTGAGTTCATATCTCAATGTAAACTTAACCTCACTTTAAGCAGAGAGGGACAGATCACCGGTATCTATAAAAGAGTTTCGATATAGCTTTTCTGCGCTACTTGTGCCAAGTGAAAAGTGGTCCACTAGTGGCAAATTAGTGGCTCACTGTTCACTATTTATTGTGAGTTTTCACTCCTAAAGCGAACTTACACTATTTTTTTATAGCGTGGACTTGTTAGTTCAAGTGCCTTGTACCGAGCTCTGCACGGAAATGCCTTGAGTAATATCTTACGACGACTAGTACAATTGCTTGTTTGTTTGTTTTTTTTAAAAAAAACATCATCACCAAGATTTTTTGAAGTTTCCGATTTTATCAGTTTTATGACTTTCCGTTACTTTTAAGCCATGGAATGTGGATATCATAAAGTACGGTGTTACAATCTGTGTGTTTGTCAGATATCCTCTTGAGCCTCTAAAAACAAACATTTTTGTTGTAGTTCATTCTTCGTAGTTCCCATAATTGCGTATTTGCACACGACGTTTGGTAAGCTCTGTGCTTACAATCAGTTTTCTATTAATTCTGATATCGGTTAGTCTCTTTATACAGCGTCACCTTTCGGGAGCGCTTCTGTATATTTTACGGAGCAATCAGGAAAATTTTGGTCCCAGAGTAGACTAGTTAGATAAGGACGAATGATTCATATGAGAAGTGTTTTTTTTTTCGTATGGACGACGGAATTGCATGCTTCTGTTGCCCATTGAAGTCTATCTCAATGATCATTTTGGAAAGCAGCAAGATATCCCGATGTAAAAAATCACTTTATCAAATTTGAAAGCCATAAAAGTTTTGGCTGCAATACTGATTCATTAAAAAAAAAATGAAAACAATCTGCATCTTTTTTAGCTCAAAAAAGAGATTCGCCCAAAACTTCCTTCTTAACACTCCGAAAATATTTATATCAAAATTACGTAAGTGTAAAGAAATTTGCAAAGCTGCCATTTAGATTCACTCCACTGTCCCGCATTCACCTCGTTGTTGCTCTAAGCAATCAAGATGCTAAAGGTTCGACTTGTCACTGGAGATTTGTTGCGACTCATGCGCCTGCGGGCTGTCAGAAAACTAGTGAACAACCGTTTAAAAATCCTTTAACTTTTTTTCTGTCAAAAAGTTGATCGTTTTAGCTAGTACTCCTCGTTCGAATTAGTCAAAGTTCGGTTTAAACTTTATCGGTGGACTTAAGGCTCCATTCGCCAGTTTTCACGAACCCAGCTGTTCATTCGTGAAAATGAGTTGTACGGTGTGTTTACTCTCTTGAGCAACATTCAGCGTGGATTTGACTAATAAACAAAACATTGAACTGTCAATGAACGTGCTTGGGACCCGTCCAGTGACGCGCAGTTTTTGGCACGGAGCTGCTAGTAAGACTTAAAGCCGCAGTTTTTCCCGTAATCTCAGCGTGTTTCAGTTTAGAAATTCGATAAAGGAATCAGTAGGTTACGTTACATCTTTGCCAGAATCTACTTCCCCACGCACAACGTTTCAAGATGTCCCCCACGTACTTACACGCACTAATCTAGTTCCACCTGTGGTGTAGTAATTAATGGATGACCCCTTAAGTCCAGAGATTTGAATGCCGGGTCAACTCATGAAATCGCATGCATTCCCAAACGTCGTTCGTAGAAACCCTCAGAGGGACCGTCCATGCATTTCTTTTGGGTTTGCGGGGACATGGTGGACATCCCAGGATTAGGGATGATTAAAATACCCCGCTGAGGTCACTTTTCATCGTCATATGTCTTAAAGAATAGTACGACCACTTTACCACAAGTTCAACTCATTCTTCTCAAGTGCATGAGAGGAGTGTGTTAAAGCATTTGAATTGTAAAAAGCCACACGTCGCGCTATTACTTCGTCTTGTATAGGGTAAGGGGAAATAGGGGAATGTCATAACGGTGACTTTGGCGCCATCTAGCGGCAGCGGCCCGAACAGACGGCCCTATGGCATAGGGAGGGTCGGTAGATTGGGCTGCTGCCGCGAGGTGGCGCTAAAGTCAGAGTTGACGATTCCTAAGTTTATCTGGAAATCTTGGAACTCAAGTCTGTTGGTTTGAATGTGTATGTTCACTCGACAGTTTGTTGAGCGAAGAGACTTAAACGCAAGTTAATTTGTAGTTTCCTGGAGTCCTTAGTGCTGAAGTGGAACTACGCAGGAAAAAGACCTAGATTCACATTTAAATATCTGCTTTCTTTAAAACATGCGATTTCTTAGAGTTAAAACACGTCTTTTGAGAGAGGAAAGCTGTTTCAATGAAGTAAACACGTGAAATGCAAGTCAACTAACTTCATACGCTGAGCTTCCTTTATGCTTGTCTTTCCGATCATTATGAACTGAGGCGGGAACTTCTGGTCAAGAACTTCGTCAAGGTCAGTAGGTCAAGAACTTCGGCGCTTCTTTTAATCCAGCTTTGTAAGGACAGCCATCTGTAGATGTGTACGATAAGGAAGAAATAATTATTTGGAAGAGAACGCGGAAAATAATAGCATTAGCAGCCAATACGTTAATATAGCAGGTGCTTTTAATTTTAGCAGTCATAGCGAACGTTAGATGTAGCTACTAATAAGTTAGCAACGGCTACGAATTGAGAAAATTCGTCTCTAGCAGCCATTGCTAACATTTTAGCGTCCACATCTAACGTTAGCAATGACTGCTAAAAAGGTGGCAATGTCTGCTCAAATTATTTATACCTGCGGTATCAAGCGTTAGCTGCCACTGCTATTTTTTCACGTGCATTCTTTACTCAGTCCTCAAATATCGCCGTTTCAAAAGCTGCTTTAGACTTTGAAGTTTTTAGAGGAGAAAGTATGTTACAGTATTATGTTATAATCTAACTTTTAACGTTTTTCTGTGAGAAGTTGGCCCTTTGCTAGCTTGTCAAGCTGGTAAGCAACAAAAGGAGAAAAAATAAGTGAAGTAGAATAAGTGGTTTGTCGAGAGGCAGGCGCCAACGAAGCTCTTTATTTTCAGATTTGATTTCACAAAATTGTGTAAATCTCTTGATCGTATTCACGCGCAGTGTAATCGAGTACTTGTTGATGAAAGCGCGTGATCCCCTGTTAGCTATCTGTAATTCGAATTAATGCAGTGTCTTAAAAGAAATGCCGTTGTCGACATTAGGAGCTCCTTACGCCTTAGAATTAATCACCTTGAAGGATTTCGTCACATGGTGTTGAATCGGAGTCGATCGCTGAAGCGCTCTTTCAAAATTAATTAAATATAGTAATCCGATTGTGCCCAATATGAAACTGTACCCCAATTTGGCAGCATAAGCAGTTTCTATTAAAACGTTAACTCATACAGAAATGCGAGAACAATTAATGGTTTAGCATCGTTACCTTACCCAGAAGGGGTGGTCCAGGGGAGGAAATCGAAGTTCTTGAATGAATTCACGACTCGTTCTGAGGTTCCGAACGAAAGGATCATCGCCATCTCCAATTTTGTGTTATTTCTCCGATTTCCCGATATTTCTCTAAAATTTTAGCATGTAAAAACACGATTAGATCGATCATAAGGGTCATGAAAGGGAAAGGGGTTACCAAAATTGAGCACCGAGGGAATTTGGGAACACATTTTTTTCAAAGGGAATTTTCGCAGTGGTGGGGAGCTTTTGAGAAGAGGCGTTCGGATCAGGTAAGAACATTTTAAAGTAGTGTTTGCAGTCACTGTTTAGGGCTCTTCTACATTCCTGGGAAGTTCTGCGTGTTTTTTTTTTCGTTTTTTTTAATTAATTTTATTATTTTTTATTGAAAAATAACTATTTTGTGAAAGGCATTAAAGAAAAATAAAATTCTTACTACAAAGCCATATGTTTGTATTAAGCCCCTAAGCCTATATTGTTTCTGGATGTTGTCCACGTTTCTCTTGAATCATTCCACACCCGTGGAAAGGCGAGTAAAGGTCAGGTAACATTTCCTTCTTCTTTGATTTTATCCATAACCTAGCTTGACATTTGTAGAAAGACGCAGTTAACATGCAACCTCGCCTATTTTATCGACAAGAAACTACGTGTATGAAAGTGTCCCTTTTTTTAAAAGAACTTTCCACTCACAGGAGTTTTTATCTAGGAATTCAAGGCCCATGAAATGTTTCTTGTCGACCCCATTGATTACGAGTATTCGCGGTACTGAGATGACCGAAAAGCTGAAACAAATGACTGATAGTGGCGTAAGTTCAGCCAAAGGGAAAATATGTTGACGGCTCCCGTGCAAATATCGGTTCCGTACCAAACTGTTTTACGAACTAATCTGAATCTGCTGTGTTAAGCTGTGATTAATTACTTGAAAGTCAATAACAAAGATACGACAAATATGTTATCATATCTCCATGCAGGAAGTGGCCTTCCTGCACAAGAGGTTTACACTCCAAAACATTACCGGAAGAATGGGCTTTTCTTCCTGAAGCACTTTGGTTTATCGGATGATTTCTACTTCGTAAGTCGTTCGAGTCAGTGATCTTTGTTTCTTAGATGTTGAATGTTGGAGAAAGGAGATTTTTAGACATACGTGGAAAGTAATTTGATGGGTTTTCCTAAAGTTAGGCTAGTATCGGTCACGTTAGGTCAGTGTCATATGGAGTAGGGTTAGGTTCAGTTAAGATGGGTTACGTTCAGTCAGGTTTATATACGGTAGGTTAAGTTTGATATAAGGTTAGGTTAAGATGGCTTCTTCAAACTAGAGGATGGCTAAACTTGGATATATCAGGTGTCAGGTAAAATAAAAGCTATCAGGAAAATCGAGGAGATATAAGGGGAAAGACTTGACCTGACACTGACAATGAGTTGAAATATCCGGGGAAATCGTGGCTGAGCGAAAATAATATGAAATCTGATGCTTCTGTGGATCGGAAACAGCAAAATTTGATATCGGTTAGAAATATCAGGGAAATTTGGGAAAAGTTTAAGGGAAATCGAAGCAATATCTGTGAGTTTGAAAGTTGGAATTTCGTGACAGACAATCCTAGTTAAGTCAGGTTAATTTAAGGTTGAGTTATGTTGGTAAGTTGAGGTTAGATTAGGCTGGATAAAATAAGTTGTTTCAGTTTTGCGTTAGGTTAGATGAGGCTTAATTTGTTTGGTAAGTGAAAACAATGCACCCGTTTTAGGTAATGATGTACATGTTTTGGGTGAGAAACTAAAAAGGGGGTTGTAGGTATTTTTGGCAGTTTTTCAAGATAGACCTATGTTCAGCCACATCAATGAAAAGCTCTCGCCGAGACCTTTTGAATGATATGGCTGAACATAGTCCTATCTTGAAAAATACCCAAAACTTATTCTGCCCTCGTTTTAGTTTCACACCTAAAACAGGTATAGAACTCTCCGATGCAGGTGTTTCGTTACTGTGGGGTTGGGTTAGGTTACCTATCTGTCCGGAAATTTCTGTATCTTACAAAATAACTTCCTTCAACTCATAGAAGCTTACCGCTTGAAAAGCAATTTTAGTTCCATCAGTTTCGCTGCGTGGCAAGTGCTCTGAAAAATTCGGGCCTTTAATAGACGTCAAAAACTTGTTCTCTTGATAATTTAAAGAACCGCTTAATTATACTAGTTCAAGGTCGCTGAGGGCAACTTTTCCGAAAAAAAAGCTCTTATCTTGAATTCCTACATTGTTGAGCGAATGTTTCTTTAATCAGGGACGCCTTTCCAAAGTTGTGGTCAGGTGTACTGCTAAAGGGACCGGTCCGAGGCGGCCCTGCCCGGACCGGGCAGTGATAAAGGTTGTCAAAGATATTAGGGAGTCACTGATATTTCGGAAGCTTATCTCTGTTGTCCCAGTCGGTGTTTAATCACTGCTCTCGAAAGACAGGTAATCATCAGGACGATTTCGTAAAACAAGAGTCCTAATTGCTTCTTATACATTGTCTCCATTGTCATATTTTTTTGCTCATTGCTGTCTTAGGTTTTTGAGGAATTTCATCGAAGAATTTACGACAATTTTCCCGTCATCAAATAGTGCGGATTTGAATGTTATTAGAAGATACTAAATACTCAATTTGGAGCAGTTTCTAAGAGAATTACATTATTCTAATATTAAAAAGAAGTTGTTCGTGGATGACAGCTTTTTTTTTCGTGGGTGAGAGCTTGTTTTGGTTTGGCAGTAGTATGTTGAAGGTGCTGGGGAATTACCTCGGTTTATTTTTCAATCCTCTGCATTTTTTTCTATTTTTCTATTTAATTATTTTGTCAGTTCTATTTGCACGCCTATGTTAATACAAGGGAGACCTGAACGAACGGAAACCAACCTAATGCATTTTCAATGTGAGGTGACTTGAACGCACGGAAACCAACCTACATCTTAAATGGGACAGCATGTGTTCAGTCACTTCGTAGTGATTTTATATAAGTACTGTAAAAAGTTAGAATTTTAAAATACAATTTATCTTACAACTCCTTAAAAAAGTAGCTTGAAAATTCTGATCGACAGTTGGCTTGAGATATCTTCGATGAATTCTCCAATCATTTCATGGTTCCTGTTTCCTCGTTTTTTTATCGGATAACATGATATTTGCAGCGTTTTTATCGTAATTGCTGTGCCATGATGGGTTTATTAACCGTTACTTTATTATGATATTTTAAGCCACCCGAGGCAAAGGTTTATCGGGTTATTGAAGCGTTTCCCAGCCTCCATAAATAAACATGTTTAGGTGAGAATCTCAATAGTCATCAATGGTGAATATGGCTACGGTAATAACCTTGGTTTTCAGCGTTGATATTTCTGCCTTGTACCTTGGTTGAACCTATCATCGCCTTATGAGAATTAACGACTTAACCACGTAAGTATAGGTTACGTGTCTTGTTCCTTCTCTATCGCTGAGCTTGACATGAATATTTCCCTACCATGTATACAGTCATGTCCATAAGTGATGAGCCAAACAAAATCTATTAATTTTTTTCTAAACTAATGTGTGTTGACAGCAACGCGTGGGGTGGTCGGGGAAGGTTACAAGGGAAAGGCGGGAACCTCCTCTTGCCTCCCCACCTTCCCACTGCCCTCCTGAGGCAATGCTACAAACACATATACATAAGTTTACAAAAAAGTCACTAGATTTTGTTTGGCTCATCACTTATGGACATCACTGTACTCCGTTATACTGCATCGTTCAGCTTGGTGACGAAAGGGTATCACAAAGAAGTAGAAAAATACGACCTCTAAAGTTGACTTTCGTATGATGAACCTTCTTAGCTCTTCACAAGCAGTAAATCAATCCCTCCAATTAAAAATCGATTAAGCGAAGATGCACGTTTCAAAAATTGATCAAGTAAAAGGGTATACGTTTGAAAAAGCGATCAACTGCTATTCTTACACATTGCAGTTGTTCGCTTTTTCAGACGTACCTTTTCACTGATCGATTTTTGAAACAAGCCCTTCCACTTGATCGATTTTTCTGTGGAGGGATCGGAATGTTAGCTCTTCTCAAGCAGTCAAGAGCTAAACATTCCTGTGACCGTGAATAGGAATGTTTCAGAAGGGTTTTACCGCGGGCCATTCGCGGGTTAACAAGGTTGCCACCACCAATAAATAAAACTGTATCAGCTGGCGACTGGACCGTATTGCGCAACGGGGGCTGTGACTTTGGCAGACTGGTTGAGAAATACTTTGTTTTGCAGCAATTTTTCATGTAGATTCGAGTTCGCTCATCCCACCATATTGTGACCATAACCTACTTCCGACGAGGAGCGAACATTTTGCATGTTTAAACCATTCCGCTGAAGGCAGTCTCAAAACCTGTTTCGGATATTATTTGTTCTCTGCATCAAATGTAAACGTTTTTCCATCTCAAATGACATCATTGTAACGCCACAACGGCGGAATTTTTAAGATTCCTGTGAATATTAATAAATTTGGTGAACTAAGCGCTTCTATTGTACTACTACGCACCCGCGCAATGTAGTCTACCTCAGGTTTTTAAAAGATAGTCTGATGGCAGTTTAGTACAAAGTAAGACATTTTAGATTGGATTTTGTAGGATTTTAGTAACGTCCGTTTCACCGTGGATTGAACAGATAAATCTTCTTTTAAGATACTTTTCTCGACATAGTTGCCGTCCTAAATTATCTAAATGATTGAATTAACGGAAATTTTTAAATATTTTTTGGGGGGAAACTCGTTATGAAAGGCCGTTGTTCGCGGATTATTTTTAGTGCTTTGTGTTGATACAGATACAGTACGTAATGACCTGACAAAAAGTCTCCCGTACTTTGATATAATTGGAGTATTTCGTTAGCGCATTTAAAAAATGTCAAAAAAAGAACAAGTACCTTTTTATCGCACATGATCGATTTCTTAATAGGATATTACTTACGTAAGTATATATTCGTTATCACTAGCAGAAGTGTTGCATTTTTAATCCACGTATGTCCTCTTTTGAGATGTCGCCAATTTTTCTTTTTCTCAGAATCAGTATTTTTTGTTGACATGTGCCTTACAGCACGTTCTTGTTAGAGGCCTTCATCATTCTTTTTTTTGGTAATGATAGACAATTAACAACAAACGACAATAAATACTAACCAGTGCAAATGAAATGCGAATTTACAATACTAGTTTACGAACTAGTTTGTGTCACTTGCTTTTGTCATCGATATTCAGTTAACCCACTACCACCCAGCGATGCCGTTCGGAAATAGAAACAAATATTTTAGAGGATCATTTTAGTACAGTATTGTCAAAGTTGAAAAAATATCACCCCTCAGGAAACCAGAAATTCAGTCATTTGGGCATTTTCCAAAGCTTAAAATTGCGTAATTTAATGGGTAAAATCCTTCGAATTTCTCTTAAGCTAATTTTTTCTCCAAATACTTTGGGCTGTTATGGGTTAACCTGTGTAAAATATTTGACCCAAATTTTTTTAAAGAAATGGGGGTGATTTTGGCGCGCATTTTGGCGGACTCCGACCCTCTCCTCAACCTGAAGAAGGGAGAACTTCCCCACTCTAATTCGTCCACGTCTTTATGCTGACTGGAAATATCGGTTGCGTGCGCGGAAAGTGCTTCTTCTGCCGTCGTTTATTTGCTTACTTATTTGTTTATATTTTGTTTCTGTTCACCAGGTAGGCCAGAATGACAAAGAAAGACTGGCAGCTGGACCATCTTCCGCAATCGCCACCCGCGGAGAATGGCTCCGACAAAGTCAAAGGTTCGTATGCATATCAGCGCGGAGCGGAACGTCCGCAAAAACGGGCGGGATATGGAAGCGGAAGAGCGAGAGAGAAGCTAGGTCGTCGTTTCGATTGAGTGCGTGGAATCGGCGGTACGCCGGCGCTACCGCTGCGCCGCATAGCGGCACGCCGCCAAACCCACCACGCGAACATCACAACGCTTGATTTTGACCCAGAGTGCTGTCTGTGCCGGGTAACTCAGGTCAGTTTCGAACCGAGAGAGAGGGGGATAGGTACGCGGCCCGGCACGTTCGCTAGACGGAGAAAGTGCTAGTTGCGGCGGGCGCGGCGTGCGGCTTCTTTGAGGCAATGCGCTACTCCTCAAACAAGAAGTATTTTATTGACCCTGACGACGACGAAGGTACGCTAATCTAGGTGGCAGTGGTGATAAGGATGACGAGGTGTTACTACGGTATGGAAATAGGGGAATTAGTCTTAGAAGCGTCCACGGATGTTTAGGAAGCTTTCTCTGTTCGACGCCACGTGACCTTGATCGGTTAGCCGCGACCTGCATCAACTGTGGACCGGACCAAGGTCTGGCGTTGCACTTGTGGCTATGGAACTGGAAGACAGAGACAGAGCAGGTTCGAAGTCGAAAATGGTTTATTTCCTGCTGCCGACGAGACAAGCCATCTTGTTGACGACTTTTCTCTGCGGGGCTTTTGATATGGGACGTCTTTGTCGGCAGATTCTGCCCTCCTGTCCACACCACTGCCCCCACTCCAAGGAAGTCTGGACATCGAAGCAGACTCTGTCGTAAGTATTTACTTTATGAATCGGGTGAAATGCCGTCTGCACTACTGATTTTCTTAGAATCGGCGATTTTCCCGCGAGATTAACCTTGAAAATCTATGACTGAACACTCTAGTACTGTACTATCGTGCCCCACTCCATCGTCATGCTGCTCTCGATGTCATAAAGGTATCGTCCCATTTCTGTAAACAAGAAGGCGTCGACGAAGGTAAAAAAACATAGTGCACCGCCTTGCTTATAACTCAAAACGGGTCCATAAACCCTTTGATACTAATCACGGAGCAGTGCTGCTCCTTGGACTACTGTTGTATGCGCTGTTTGTCTCTAAAATAAAAAATACAGCCAAAAATGAACTGTATCAGTACATCAATGGGGTCACAGAAAATGAGATGATTTGAAAAAAGGTTAACGCTACACTCAAGCTCTATCTCCCGACGAGTTTGCGGCGCCGGGCTTATAGGACGGCGAGGTACTATCAGTCCAAAAGGTAGTGTCCGGTTCCGGTCATGCAACAAGGCGGCGGTCAATGTATTTCCCTATAAGGCGGAGCCTTCCCGCGCTTAGAAACGGACAGTATCTTTAAGGCCATTCTTCATTGGTTGTAAGGAGGCAGTTGTAAAGTGGTTAGGGGGTGTTGTTTTCCGGTTAAAACGCCATTCTACATGCGGCTTGTAAGGAGGAAGCTGTAATGTAAGTTGAGAGTCGCAGGAATTTTGTTTTTAAGCAAACCTTGCAACTCGGCCTTTTAACCGGAAACACTACCCCTTCACGGCCTTACAACTGCCTCCTTACAACCAATGTAGAATGGCCTTTACAGTGCCTTTTTGGACAATAGTTTACGGCGTTTCTGCGTTGGAGATTTGGATTTTACTCCTCAAAAAACACCGTTTTGGCGATGTGTGTAGCACTAGAGTTTCTCTGGCGCCTCTGGAGTTCATAGAAAGCGAGTCTGCAAGTTAAACAGAATAGGTCAACGTAGCATTGTGACACACGTAAAATTTAATTGAGGGGACGTTTCTACTCAGACAACTTGGTCAAGGGGGTTGTTGAAACATTGGTCAGGGTCGGCAAAGCCCACTGATAATCGCCATGCAGACAGTTGCTCGAACTGTGATTTTCGAAAAATATCTAACTAAATTCGAATTAAAGATTCGCCGTTTACTTTTCAATCTCTTAATACTAGAGTAAATGATATCGCTTTCAGTTCTACGAAACATAACGTCGTATTTAGCCTATGTAACAAGCATGAAATGGGAGGTTCAAGGAAATATCTTGATAGGTGTCAAAAGGAGAATTTATAGTGTGTCTGAGGTTTAAACAAATGCATTTGGTGGGCCATCGTCTACCGAGACTGAAAGGTCCTCATACTGCGACCATGCACTTTTTTAAGGTTGGATTTTCGACCTTGTGATCTACCTTGGTCCAACCTTTATTTACGAGGATAAATGACACACAGCTGTTTGAGTTGGGTTGAGTTGGGTCTTGTGTCTCGCTTTGCTTCTGCTCCGCAAGTTAGGTACGCGGCTTGTGCCTCGCTCCGATCAGCTCGTGATGAGAGGTGGAATTTCCATCTTTTAAGCGTGGCACAGTGTGGACTGCCATGGGCCCAGTTAGTTATGCGCGCGTGGGAAAGCGTCATTGTCGAACAGCGACTTAAAACCTAATTAAAAATACCGATCGCAAACTGCTACTCTATTGAAAACCATTTCTCGGTATCACTTTTTACAGCTGTTTGAGAAAGGTTGCCGAATCCATTATTCTCCGAGCGCGGAAATATATCAGTAGATTGTAGTTCGCAAAAACAAGTCACCTGTTCGTCACGACGCTGTTATTTCAGTGTCCTTCACACTTCTGCAATAGTTTTGGAATAGCTCGTCTCAAAATAAGACGTTTTGAAGACATAATGCCACGGTTTACTGCACTCCTCGGTGAGCAACTTGTAGGAAGCGTTTTCGCACGAACATCGCGACAATGAGTCAATATATATCTCGTTAATCACGCGCCTTGTGTTAATTTCCGAAGACGCAGCTGGTCTTTACAAGGGGCGGGGCTTCAGAGAACTCAACGCCCCCGCCAGAGGACGCACTCGCTGCCAACTGAGACATTGCCCTTTACGATAGAAAGACGCCTCAAGATCCATGAAACAAACCCAGTCAAGAATCACCGGAGTTAGTTGACCTGCCCGTGCCACAGTAACTAGTCCTGACTCCAGCGAACCGTCCTTTTCAATCTACAAAGCTCCGACTAAACGAGGCTTGCGTTGGCAGCCATGTTTTGCCTTTCCTTTCCCTTTCCACTGGGACCAATCCCCACTGGGTCGTCTGGAGATCGGAACTTCGTAGCGCGATTAGTTTCCAAGTTCGAGCTTTGATGGCCGTAGACTTTGTTCGTCATGGGGCTGGCCATTGAAGAGGTACTGTACTTCGTATCCGAGTGTCATTCCTCCCAGAGTAGGACGTAACCTCTCTGTGTCACCCACATTGTTTTGACCTTGACACAGTTTCGGAACAAGGTCATCCTACCGGCACGCTAAAAACTTGGCTCAAATCTTGAAAACCTTGTCGGTCGGGTGGCGCTCTACGACACGCCGCGCCCGGCATCCTTACTGACGCATGCACGCGTGGCGGAGCGGAGTGGCTTGCCCGCCGAGATCAGCTGACCACGCGTTGGCGCTAAACTAGGACGCTCCAGCGAACTCAATAAAAGAAAGGCTATCTCGAGACACTTGAGAGACATACTCCTATTTTAAAGGGTTGTATTTTGTTCTACTTCGTTTGTTTTGTAGCTAAATGTCTCTAAGCTTACTTGGCGCAACCAAGGAAGTGGGTACCTAACCCTACTTAACCTATGTTCGCCAAGCCTGATGCCGCCTTTTCGGGTTGGCAGTTATTGTCGCCAAGCATTGAGTGGCATCAGATTTGGCGGCATCCAAGCGGAGCAGAAGTTGCGCGAGGCACAAGGTACCTAAAGTGCGCAGTTGTATGTCGCTGATTCTTACTTAATGAAAGGTTAAGTGAGGGACAGATACTAGAGGTACACTGTAAAAAGAGAATTTTAAATTCAGATGCAACAGAAGTCAAATTATACTGATCGGAAAAGAATTTCAGTCCAATTATTCACATTTCAGATATCATTATTAATTTCTATAAACTGCTTATTTGAAGAACGATAACTGAAATTCAGTAAATGTTTGGACTGAAAAAAAATTCAGACGAGTGATTTGACTTTTGTTGCATCTGAATTTAAGATTCTATTTTTGCAGTGTAGGAAAGCCATCTTAAAAACTGCGAGTGCAGACTTGGGTGCCATCGTATGATATTCAGGAATCGTGCAATTTAATTTTTGAAACCGCCTCGATATATTCATAGTCGAAAATTTATTGCTGTGCCTTGGACCAGCTAGAAGGAGGTGTAAAATCAGTGAAAGCTGAGGAGGCTTGTATAAGTCTTACTTGTTAGCGAAATCCGTTTCAGCAGAAAAGCCCACCTGAACACTGCCTTCATGTTTTGTTTCAGAAACCAAAGTACCCTAAATCAGTTTTTTTCATCGTCGCCAATGAATTCTGTGAAAGGTTTACCTTCTACGGTCTTCGGAGTAAGTAATAAATGTCACGATCCGGAAAAAAAATGAATTTCGTTACAATTTTATTATTTTTTTGCAGCCATCCTATCTTTATACTTCGTGGCGAGTCTTGGATACAGCCAGGACAATGCCACCGTGATGTACCACACTTTTGTTATGTTATCCTACTTCTTTCCAATGATCGGAGGTATCATCGCAGACACCTGGTTGGGTAAATTCAAGTATGTCTCATGGCCTGTGAATTTTAAAGGTGTTATTTTCCGCCCCCTGTGTTCCACGCACTTAATGTTGAGTCACACGTATGACCAACAACGTGCGTTGGCTAGACTACCGGTAATGAAGGTTAGGTCACACGTGCCTTTGTGCGTCGGCAAGGGGACGGAAGGTAGAACACGAGAAGTGCAAAATTCCACCTCTCAAATTCGCACTTTAAGAACGATCTGCAGTTTTGTTTAAATCGATTAATTGTGACTTCCGTTGCAGCACTATATTCTACTTGTCGATAGTCTACTGCTTAGGAAGTATCCTCTTATCGGTATCTTCGGGCAACTTCTGGGGTACGGAAGGACACCACGATGCTAGTATCGAGACCCCAGTATCTTTGCTGGGACTGCTTCTCATTGCTATCGGCACCGGAGGTATCAAACCGTGCGTGTCTTCGTTCGGTGGCGACCAGTTCAAGCTACCCGAGCAGCGACTACAGCTGGCCCAGTTCTTCTCCATTTTCTACTTCTCCATTAACGCCGGCTCCCTCATCTCGACCTTCGTCACTCCTATCTTCCGACAGGACGTCAAATGTTTCGGCCAGGACTCCTGCTATCCGCTGGCTTTTGGAGTCCCAGCTGTGATCATGGTGGTTGCCCTGGGTAAGTCATTAGCCCCTGTCCAGCCAAGGGTAGGCAACCCCCATAACGCACTTGTGATGCGGGTTGTCGACGACCTCCTATTTTTGATTTGGAATCGGTTGTTTCAGTTATTTTCGTCTCCGGCCGACCGTTGTATAAGATTGTCCCACCTCAAGGCAACGTCCTAGTCCGGGTTTGCGCGTGCATCGGCGTAAGTATGAAAAATATGTGCCTAAAATGCACATCTGTATTCTGGACTCAGAAAAATGTAACCATCTCGTGAGAATACTCTCTCTCTTCAACGCGATATTCGGCTCGTTAAAAGTGCTTTTTAGAAACTGGACCAGTTGGAACTCTTCTGTGGAAACTTGGTAAGTTGCATGTTTGCTTCCGCGACTGTCTGCATTTCGGTCACTACTTTTTTATTTATTTTCTCATCCGATTTTCGTTGTGATCGTTCCTAACTGTAAATAGACGTGTACTCTACAGTTGAGACCAATCAACACCCTATTCGGATGAAAACTAAAAAAAATTGGCGACTGCAGAAGACCGTTATGGCAGCCAGATATGCAACTGATGTAGTTTCCAACAAGCAGATACAACTAGTTCAATTTCCAACGAGCATTTCAACGAGCCGAATGTCGCTTGAAGGGGACGCCAGCAAAACATTGGCCAGCTCTCCGCAAAGGACAAAATTATTAAGTGAAAGATCTTTCACAACGCTTTCGTTTAAGTCCGGCTTTGATTTCAGAGCGCTCTTTCTGGAAGACGGAAGTGTACAAACCGGCAGAGCGACATGCGCTGGATCGACTACGCCGATCAGACCAAGTACGAGAAGGAGCTGCGCGATGACGTCATGAGTGTCCTTAAGGTACTGGTACTCTTCGTGCCGCTCCCCATCTTCTGGGCGCTGTTCGACCAGCAGGGCTCCCGATGGACCTTTCAGGCAGTCAACATGAACGGCCGCATCGGCTCCTACATCATCAAACCGGACCAGATGCAAGTCGTGAACCCCGTCCTTATCCTCATCTGCCTGCCGATCATGGAAGCCGTCGTGTACCCGTGCCTCAGCCGCCTGCACTTGTTGCGGAGGCCTCTGCAGAGAATGACGACGGGGGGCATCCTCGCGGCCGTGTCCTTCATCGTCTCTGCCCTCGTGGAGTACCAGCTGGAGAAGACGTACCCTGTCGCGCTGAGCGCGGACCTGGCGCAGCTGAGGATCTTCAACATGGCGCCGTGCAACGTGAGCCTCGCGTCGGACCGCTTCGGCCCGGTCGATCTCGGCGAGATGGACATGCACGCCGAGCTGGCGCTCAAGGCCATCGACGAGATGAGCTTGAAGCTGTCCGTGACGGGGAGCTGCGCCAAGGGAGACGTGACC
>Ga0058701_10001469_pt1 | contig 16759 bp, 9 predicted proteins | sample AgamicOrMae_FD_97039 | JGI IMG/M metagenome (GOLD analysis project Ga0058701, IMG submission 97039) | Agave microbial communities from Guanajuato, Mexico - Or.Ma.e | ecosystem: Host-associated > Plants > Phyllosphere > Phylloplane/Leaf | place: Guanajuato, Mexico | collected 2012-06-04
CCTGATGCCCGCGCCGTTTCCTTCTCTTTTTTTTCATTTTTTTTTTTACATTTTCAGATTCGGATATATATTGAAAGGACGACATGGTACTGTGGGGTACTTACAGATAAAAACGGGATAGGTCTCACTGAAGAGGAAAAGCGATGCAAGATTTTCATTCCAATCGTAGTTTTATTGTCTAAAGAGGACCCGTAGGGAGTTGTCTGGATTTCGAGTGATAGCCCCCGGTTCGATCGATCAACTTTTAGTACAGTGATGCGGATATGCCCGCGACTCTTTGAGTAGATGGTTGCGGTCTGCTTTTAGATGCCCACCCTTGAAAGATGTTGACTGGAAGTGTGTTATTGCCGTATATCATGAGTTTGAGAACTTAACCTAACCTAACCTAGCCATACTTACCAAAATCAACTATATAAGCGAGAGGAATATCGGTGAAACGCTCAATTACACACATATAAACCAATTCAACCTATCTCAACCGACCTTTAGCTAACTTAACTAGTCTTTCATAATCACATTCAATCTTATTTAACAGCTACGAACAGACTTCAACCTCCACTCATGCTACTTGTCGATCCCTCCAATAAAAACCGATTAAGTTTAGGAGCGTGTTTAAAAATTAATCAAGTTAAAGGGTATGTTTTTTAAAAAAAAGTCATTTTCAATGTGTAAGAATAGCGGCTGATCGTTTTTTTTGTTTTGTTTTGTTTTGTTTTGTTTTCTTCAAATGAATGCGTTCATTTGATCAATTTTTGAAACACGCATTTGAATCTGATCGATTTTTTATTGGAGGGATCTTTGTGCATCTTTGGGTCACCTCAACTAAAATCTTATCGGTCGGAACATACAGCAAGATCAGTCAAAATATAGATCACTCGAGAGGGTCCCTTCTAAGAGAAGCAATCATTTAAGTATTAACGTTTATCAACTCTTGACCCTCGTATGGTGGATCTCCTTAGGAACCTGAGGATAGCCTGGTGTCAGTCGGCTTTCAGGTAAAATACTAATACAGTAAGTTTCTGTTACGTTTACAACGCGAAAATGAAAAGAAGTCATTTTCGCATGGAGGTCATTTTCGTTACAGAGGAAGATTACCTGGCTCTGGTTTCTGTACTTGTTATCGAAACATACTAGATATTTCGTCTGGGATGTCTGAAGGAATTGTGAAAAACATTGCCTTGACCTCGACTAAAATTTTGTTCCCATCACCAATATACAGAGCAGTCTCGCTGCAATGTATTCTAAAAGCCAACCGTGTTTATTCAAGTTTATATTGAACTTTGGGGGCAATCAGTCTCCAAACATCTGCTTAAGTTCGCTTCTCAATTTCATGACAGAGACCTCGTGGTACAGAGTTTTCAACCTCTTGGCAGTAAGCCTACAAAATGGTGATGCGGCGAACAGAAAACTCCTACCTACCAGAAGACGATTCACGTCCGTCTGTTGGTCTCTCTCCTTTCTTTTGTTTAAAGTAGCTTACATCGTCCAAGAGATTTCCCATCAACTATCAAAAACTGTTGGTTTTTTAGGACGAATTTCCACATCTGTGATCCATTCCTGTTCAACGTTATCTACCTTATGAGAAAAGGCACACAACCGTGTAAGACAAGTTTTAGGTTGACCTAAGTTAGGTTGGTTTCAGCTTATGCCGCGGTCTGATTGGTAGTGCCTTGTGCCTCGCTATCATACCATTCCACTGCCATCAAGCCAGATACTGCGTAATTCTTGGCAGCAGTTACTGCCTGAGAAGTAAGCGGAGTCGATGGCTTGCGGCATCTTCAGTTTCAATTAGATTTAAAAAGGTTAAACGAAGTCAGGTTATCTTGTACCTCGTTCCACTTGACTTGGCCACGAAAGGTGGAACAAAGAGGTGGAAATTTCAATCTTCTAAACTTGCAGTCTCCAGGATTCCTTTTTACCCGAAGACTGGCCTACTTGCTGATGGGAGAGTCTACCTCCCTTAGGAAAGCGGCGACGTCAAAGGAGGAAATGTTGTGTTCAGTAGACGAAGAAGTATTCGAACGGGACAAAGAAAAAAAATTTCAGATGTATTGTTTTATTATTTTCAGTCTATTGTCACAGTTCGTTTTGATAAACCGGTCGAAAAGTGCATGAGGTATTCGACAAGCTGCTAATTTATGAAGAAACTCAAAGAAGAAGCTTTCCGCTGCCAATAAGACTAGAAGAGCCAATAAGACCCGGGGCGCCGATCAAACCAGACGTGCCGATCAAACCGGGGGCGCCGATCAAACCGGGAGCTCCGATTAAACCACGGGTGCCAATCAAACCAGGGGCGCCGATCAAACCGGGAGAGACAAGCCGAGTGGTAGCGAGACCAAGGGGGGCGAGGCCGAGGCTGCTGGTGGCGATGGCCGGGCCGCCGATCAGCTTGGTGGTGGCGAGGCCGAGGGGCGCTCCCACGGCGATGGAAGAGACGGCGGGGGAGCGGATGATCTGAGAGGAGGACAGGGCGATGGACGGGGAGCTCAGAGCAACCGGGGTGCCGATCAGGCCCGCGGTGCCGATCAGGCCCGGGGAGCTGATCAGGCCCGGGGCGCCGATCAAGCCCGCATTGGCGACGGCCAGGATTGTGGCGAGCAGGATGATGCACTTAAACAAAAGAGTTTCGAATTTTAACCATGAAATCTGTTACCTCAATAAGGAGATTTTCAGAGCACTAGTTTCGTTTTGGAGCCATTCAAAAAATATGTTCATACAGCCCGGAAACGTTCCTGTTCGTTGTGAAACATTATTCCTCCCCCATGAACGGCAGCTGCTCTAGTGCAGACGCCAGCCCGCTGGATCGAAAAATAAAAGGTCTTGGATTCTTTACTCGGCAGTGTTATTAGGCTTGTGCTCATTTACCCGTCAATCGTCATGCGAAGAATAATATTAGAATTTAGCAAAAATAGTGAGAGTTTTCGCAATATCGATAGCGGAGATATTGGGGTTCGCAATCCGTCGAAAAATGTTTGAAACTGACTACAATATTTTCTTGGGATATCTTAGCACTTGTCAACTTAATTTCGTTTATCTGTACTTGTGTACTTGTATTAAGAAGAACCGTGAGATTGAATGTACTGTACAAGTCAGGAAATTCAGATGGTGTTGGACTCAAGCAAGACCTTTGAGGAAGATATCTTCATCGTCAGCCTGCATTTTTATAGGAGGCCCGCGTTGATCTTTTAGTATTCCCTGCCTGCCATGTATTATTCTTTCCTTCGTTTGTACCAACATATCTACGTCCCAGTTCCAGTCCTACCGTTTTTAAGGACATTCCCTTTTCGAGAAGGTCTTTACAATCATGCGTCCTCGAGATACGTTTACGTCCAGTATACTTTCTTAGTCTTGATGCAATTCCTGTTGCAGCTGTGTTACCTACCTTACTGGCCATTTTGTGGTGCTTTGTTGAGTTGATAGATTTCAACTGATAGAGGTGGAGCTGTTGTCAAGACTTTTATAGCTGGAGAACCGCCCTCCGCCCTTCCGGCAGCCAGCCCCGCTTCCACCCTGGATGACTTCGATGTAGTTGTTGTTGCATCAGCCAAGGCCATTGTTCACCGTATGCATGGTATTGCACTCTCCATGCACCTCTTCCGCTCCACCGTCTCGAAGCCGAGTGTATAGCGAGGCACAAAGCCTTTGACCTAGCCTAAAATAGCCTAACATAATGGTCGCCAAGCCGGATGCAGCGTACTTCTCGGCGGCATGGCATAGGCTACTGCCGCTAAGAAGTAAGTTAATGCGTCATCAGGCGGGTGATAGTTGAGCGGTTGTGAAGCGGAAGGAGCCACGCAGCACGGCGCCTAGCCTAAACAACGTTAGCCTAACGGACGCGCCTTTTTTTGTGTGTCGCAAATCGTCATGGGGTCAAGATTTGCCAGGGCAGAATACCGAAGGTGAAAAATAGAACGTTTAGAACTGAGAGTGAGGTGTTCCGCCGTCCCCTACTTGTTCACAAGCGTCCTCTCCAAGGGTGCGTTCGAAAACACCACCCGAAGGGTATTCTGTATTTCTCTCTTATGAGAGCTCCATGTGTAAGACAGCGGTAGAACATCCTCGGGTACCGTTTTCGAACGCGCCCCAACGTACCCACAATAGGTGGAAAAGCATTCCAGCTAAATCTCCACCTGGGCCGGAAGCTGATCGGAAACTTAATCTTATCGTAGCAAGACGGTCTGCTTTTCCTGTGTCGCGCATATAAACTCAAGTTTTTGCGCATCATGTCTTGCACCAAAGTAAGTAAAGTTTGATGACTAATCTTTTGTTTTCCTTTGTTTCAGGTGAGTCTCCGGTTTGGTTGATGACATTTGCGGTATGTATGAACAATTTTTATGTCCCTGTAAGCCGCCGATTTTTGCGAATTCTTTTTTCATAACTAGTTCCCGTAATGCAGATTTTAGGTAGTGCTAGCCAGTCGCACTGAGCAGAAATGACTTTCATGTGATTTTAAGTAATAAAATCGAATTGAAGTGATCCCTCACTCACAAAATGTGAGTTATAGGTAACCTCGCGCAACATAACCAAGCTCCAGATCTACGACTGTCATGGTACCTTCCTAATTTCATCCATCCCTCGCCCAAGTGAACAACATCTGATCGTCCAAACCTATCATCTTAACCTGACATTCCTCATCTTAGTTGATATCCGCTTCGTAACATAATATAACCACTATCATCCTCCCAATCTTATCTCCACCAACACGACGTACATAACCGAAAATTACCTCTTTGATTTTGCCTGAACTTCGAACCTTATAAGATTCCTACACTCTCCGTTTTTAAGGTTGAATGTTCCACCTAGTTGTCACCCGTTGGTTCAACCTTCCGTACACTCCGATGGCTGATTAACGACATACAACAACGTAGATTTAGTTAACCTTACTTAGGTCAGTTTGAGGGCCTTTTGACTTGCTACGGGGTTGCTCATCCGGAGAAGCCTGGCTTCGCTATCGCTCGTCCAAGCCTGATGCCGGAGCTCTTCGGCAGCGGCCACTGCCACCAAGAACAAAACGTCGGAAGACTTTGTGACCGTTAAGGTAATCCAAAAGCCTTGTACCTCACTGCACCCGGCAAGGAGACGGTAATAGAACGCAATAGGTAGCGAATCGAGGTTTTAAATTTACAGCAGAAGGCGCACCCGCTGAGGTAATTTTTTCTGGAGAAATCAATCCCGAATGAAACATGGCAACTCGAAAGATGCCCGATTTCTCCTCATTCTCGAAAAATATTCGGACCTCTCGGCTGTTTTTCGAATATTTATGCAGCAAACATTGGGAATGCTTATAGTTATTTAAGAACGCCCGTTTTAATGGACGCAAAGCGTTTTGTTTTCCGTGGGACGGCAGCGCGCTTACGTGCGTCATAAAGTTCAATCAGCGATCGAGGCAGTCGACTTCAGAGATTCCTGTTCAACTTGTAATAGTTTAGGCATAGGTAATTTATAAGGAACGAGATGCAATATAAACCAGGCATTATCATTTACAACAAGCGAAATCAAAACAGTCTTTGTTTTGCCGATGATTAATTGGTTGTGAAATCGGACGAATTTCCTTTTAATCCTATACCGCACATTGCTCAAACGTTCTCATGATGTCTAAGAGAGCTAGCGTTTAGTTTTTTTTCCCTATTTTTTCTCTCTGGCGTAATAACATAGGAAATGTAATAAAGGCGTTAAAAGCTTGGAATCGAGTACATGGGAACCTGGCATTCCTGTTTGCTATTTATTGTGCAAACATGACGAAGACATGGTTTTAGAGAAATCAACTCAATTTATCAGGATGGATTTATTTATTGGCAGTCTGAAAGTGATCACAGTGGAAGCCGAATATCGTGGTGGAAGATGAACAGTTGTTGTTCAAAGTCCATCAGGTTATCCAGCGGCAAAACAATGAAATATTAAATTAGATTTAAAGAAGAAGCTTGCTTCCGCCGATGAGGCTGGGGGAGGCGATGAGGCCGGGACTGGCGAGGCCAAGGGCGGGGGCGCCGATGAGTCCGGAGCTGAGGCCCAGGGGAGCGGCGAGCCGGGTGGTGGCGATGGCTGGGCCGCCGATGTGACCAGGGGAGGCGATGAGGCCGGGGCTGGCGAGGCCGAGGGCTGGGGCGCCGATGAGTCCGGAGCTGAGGCCCAGGGGAGCGGCGAGCCGGGTGGTGGCGATGGCCGGGCTGCCGATGAGGCCAGGGGAGGCGATGAGGCCGGGGCTGGCAAGGCTGAGGGGCGCGGCGGCGAGGGTGGGGGCCCCGATGATGCCGGTGCTCAGGCCCAGGGGCGCTGAGCGGATGACGGAAGAAGAGGACACGGCGACCGACGGGCTGCTGAGGGCGATAGCAGCCGGGGCGCCGATCAGACCGGCGTTAGCTACGCCCAACACGGCGGCGAGCAAGATGGCGGACTGCATAACAACAATAATTTTAGCTTAGTTTAACTGCTCATTCAGGAAACACACTTTGCAAGCTTTTCTGCCGCATCCCAGAAAAGACTAGATCGTGCAAATCTTTGCATCCAAAAGAGACAGAAAAAAAAGGAACTAACACAGTTTAGAGTCCTGGTGGCTGAGTGAGTGCGGCGGCAGGCACCACCAGAATATCTAACTCTTTATCTACGCATTCCTATGAATGGTTTTCCTTATCTATGGCGAAATTCGATTTTACAGCCATATCTTAAGACATAGCTGGGAAATCCAACAAAAGTTTTTGTCGGGTTCCTTGTTTGATACGTACTGCCAATGATCGGAATTGCAATATCAAAAGAGTTAATCTTGAAAATTGAAATCTACAGCAAAAATTCTGCAATATAACCATTTAAAACATCCGTTCGGAACTTATGCAACATTCCTGAAAGGTGTAATACTTTTGGCTTTTGACTTTTTCGCATTCTGTTTTTATCTTTGTGGTGTTGGCAGCTCCTGAGGTGTAGATTTTCCCCTATGAAGGTCCGTCAACCTAGATGAAGAGTATCGCTTCGCTCAGCAATGAATAAAAAATAGAAAAGATATTTAAAAAAGGGAAGCAAAAATGAATTATTTTTCCAATCTTCGCGTTGATATTTCGTAACATTAAAGTGTGCAGCTTCTTTTTCAAAAATCAATTTAATACAATGTCGTATGAGTTCATTTCCTGTCTGATTTAGGCCAGTTCCCAATGCTATTTATAGGCAGTACATAAAAAAGTATAAAGTGGAAATTAAGAACTTTAATTTACTGTTTCATACATCGATAAAATGATCATTTTTCCCGAATCGGTTATATTTTTAGGATTGGTCAAATTATTGTTTCATCAACGTCACGAAACGTCGCGGATTTAAAGTCATCCAGCAATTTGGAACTTTAAGGTACTCCAGAAGAGGGGACCTAAATCTGTACATGGTACCGGCTCCCGTTATAACTTTGGAACAATCAAACCTTCGATATACTATCCTTGGCAATATTTCACAGACTGTTTTGTGTCAAATGTCTTTATCCATCAGTTCCCGTAACAATTACTTTTCTTCATTGGCGTTGCTAATCAAAGATAACTAATACTAAAAGTGAATGCGTACCATTTGCTTTGATTTTTCTACCCATTCTACACATCTCTATTTTCTTATTTGACGACATAAAAATAATTCAGAAGCCAAAAACAACAAACGCTATTGATTAATGTAATAAAATATAAAAATACAATAATTTAGAAAACCTAACGGTCAAGAATCATTTTTAATGTCTATTAATTCGAATCTATCTTTAAAAAAAGGGAAATAAAATCACTTTATTATCTGAGGCTACGGCATCAGCGTAATCGGACAAAGTCTCCGTCCGCGCAGTAGTTTTTAAATTTTGATGTACGCACAACATAACTAGCAATCGAATACAAAGAAAGTGTAAGATAATCCAAAATTGGCCATGAACCAGTAAACTTACTGATGACGCCCTAAAACTTGAACCCTTCCAACAGAATAGTCCAATAATAATGTCCGCCATGATTTATAGTCCGAAGAGAAAAGCACTTTTTTTAGGGAGCACCCACCTTGGCGTACATGTTGATGATTTGTTGTTCAGAGGCAAATGATGCTGTGTGATGGTTGGCTAACTCTTTTATACGGTAGGAGGACGGCCGTTTGTTGATGTGAGATTGGGAGTGTCCCGCATAGGTCCGCATAGGCCCGCACAGGCCCGCCTACGGGCCTGAACGCCTTGCGCCCTTCCGGCTTTGCCTCGCCAGCGCGGCCACCCCAGCCGGGAACTCTTCCCAGATGATTCTTGCCCGGGTCTGAGTTGCGTCATGCTCAAAACTCAAATCCTCAAAGCAAGGTCGTTGTCCGTTAGCGCTTTTGAGCACTCTTTTGGCAAGGACTGTGCCTTTCCGGGTAAAACTTGAATTTTTTGATGGGCCATTGCTAGGCCTTCTTAGGGGCAGCTGCCGGCAGGTTGTGCTTTGCCGAGGAATCACCCTAGACATCTTGTGGGCAGTCTTTGGGCAAAGAGGCCCTAGTAGTGTTTTGGAAAGGGACGACCAGCCGACTTATAAACGCCAAATTTCAATCCGCCAACGCCGCTACCAACCTAACCTTACCCAACCGAACCTAACTTAACCTAACCTAACCTTTGATTTTGGCGGTTGTGATTATTGGCGCCTATGGAACTAACGGATTCGGCGTTGGTGGTTTTGAGGCGTTTGTGGGTGCCAGCCGACCAGCAGATTATCTTGGCCTTAAAACTTGAACTTTGGGCGCCTTCGAGCGCCTTATATATTGGTGAAAGTTTGAATTTTGCTGACTCTGATAAAGGCGATACGCTCAGGACATTGTTCTGAATAAGCGTTTTTGGTTTTAGCTCGATTTATTCCTGTGGTCTGTTTTCGATCCTTAGTAAATATTTATTCAATGGAAAATCTTTTCGCAATCGATGTATTCTATGAGAAAGTGAAACCCGAGCATTTCCTCGATTTAAGAATTGAACAGTTTCAAAAAACGGAAAGGCAAATTTCACACCCAATTTTTGCACATTGTTGTAATTCTTTCTCAAGTATGCTTGGGACAAACGATTACAGCTCCTCCATGGAGGTGCCGCCTTATATTGGACATCGTATGGATCAGAAGCGGCGTGGCGGAGATTTTTTTTTCTATCAGTGTCCAATGTCGCCACTAATTTGCACCCACAAGGCGCCATTGGGTAGACACATCAACGACAAAATAATGCATGCTTTTAATGCTCCAAGCTCGACTACGCTCATCTTAAACCTTTATCGTGATGTAGTTTGAGTTTATGCCGGAAGATGGGGTATAGGGTCGCTAGAATCGAATGTTGACAACAAAAAATTGGACAGAAGTGGTAAGAACCGCTACCTCTAGACTTGACTCAAGTCTATCGTCGACTGCCTTGACATTACTTTATAACATATATTGCCCTTTTTGACGTACATAAAAAGTTAGTTTTTCTACCGGAAAAAGGGTAGAGATGTGTTACATTTCCAGTGTTTGAAGGCTGTTGTTCGATTAATAAGATTCAAGTTCTTAGTTGACTTTTATAAAGATCTTATTAACCTTCCAGTTAAGTCTTTCAGTTAATTAAGCTCAGCTGGCGCGCCTGTATTCGGGCGCCAACATGACGCAGTACTATTCGATATTCCTCGTTTACACTTTAAATTGGAAAACGCGGAAACAGTTGATTATATCAACAGGACGGACTAAACACTTTATTAGAGTTGATTGTTTATCTTGCGGGATTTAATCGACGATGGTGCGTGATTGAAAATGCTCTTTTATGATCTCATGCGTTGGACAGTCGCACTCAAGACAAACTCTCCCATAAGCTGATAAAGCATTTTGCGGCCGCAAAATGCTCCCGTTGACCAGATCACTGTTACATTTCATGAATTTATCTACACTCGTTTTCACGCGTTGTCGCCAAGCCGAGAGGAGCGAGGCACAAAGCAAACCATTGTAATCTAACGGTCGATGAGCTTGATGCCTCGTACTTCTCGGTGGCGCGGCGTTCTACTGTCACCGAAGAAAACGTTGCATCAAGCCCAGCGGTGGGCAGATGAGCGGGTCGCCGCAAAAGCTAGGCACAGAACACCTAATCTGTAATTTAACTTGTGCGGGTGTATTGCATCGATTCGTATAATAAAATGGAATGGTGGAACACAGAGGTAAAGAATGGGACCGTTAAATATGACAGTGAACCCTCTTGCCACTTTTGGAGGCCATAGTTCAAGTTAGGTGATTTAAAAGCATTTTGTCTTGAATCCTTTTGTTGAAACTTGATTAGACAACCACATTGACACATAAGTTTGCCTTGGTGCCTACCTTCAAAATATTTTCTACGTGATTTTGCATTTTGACCTTCGCACGCCTTTGTTAATTTAGTGTGTCGATGAACTGTCTTGGAGGAACGGTTAATTAATGTACAGGCGTTTTCATCACAGCCTGGTATATACGTACAGGGCGTCCGTCCTAAGACCGTACAGTCGTCGTAGCGGCCAAACAAAAAAAGATATCGTGATGAATTTTTCTGGGATTTGTAAGCCTTCGAAACCCAAAGAAAATGTAGAAATGACACCCCTGTGCCACTCCTGGTATTGCCGGAAATCAAAATTTTCTGCGTATTTTTTCTAAAAAAATCTTAGAAGTTCTTTTTTTATTGTGTCCAATGAAAGAGAGGACTGAAATTAGGGGGGATCCGCATAGGATTTTCATTTTTAGCTGGAAACCACTACTGGGGGCAAGCGAGAAAATCTCCCTTGAAGGCGGGAGCGGGCCCGGCGCGAGAGTAGCCGTTGCGGCGGCGGTAGCGGCAGAGCGCGCGGTCTCTGGCGCGCGATGCTGGTCATCTACTCGACTGTGCAGCGGCTCCGGCAAGGGCAGCGCCCTTGAAAGGGCAGCCCCCTTTCCGAGGGGAAAGAACAGGGGAAGGGGAATGGTAAAGTCTGTTGTTTTAGGTATCAGGCTGATTGTACGTGACAGCCGACTCGATACAACAGAGAGCTTACCGGGTTAAACACCGTAAAACGAAATGCATTCATATCCGGACACCATGACTTTCTCGGCGTAAAAAACAAAAATTCCTTTTTGTTACAAACGCAAACTTGGCAGGTATTTTATCATCCAATACCGCTATCGTCATTATGACACTACTACAAAACAAATCACAAAAACGAACCGGTAGCGTATGCCTGCAATAAGAATCGTTCGTCTTTTTTCCCACAAAACAAAAAATGTAACTGAAAAATTACATTGCAACAAAGTGCCAAACACCTCGAACTCAACTTAATAACTGAACGTAAACTTTATCAACATAACATTTTTGGGCTATTTATCCAATAAGCGTTTGAAGAGGTTTTCCTCTTCTTGATGGCACACCTCAAGCCTTGTTTTTGCGGAGGCAGTGGCGTTCCGCATGGCCTCTGACCCGTCGAGGCGGCGAAAAGATGCTCGTGTATGCTCTGCCGCTACCGCCGCCGCAACGGCTACTCTCGCGCCGGGCCCGCTCCCGCCTTCAAGGGAGAGTTTCTCGCTTGCCCCCAGGAGTCGTTTCCAGCTAAAAATGAAAATCCTATGCGGATCCGCCCTAATTTCAGTCCTCTCTTTCAATGGACACAATAAAAGAAGAATTTTTAAGATTTTTTTGAGAAAAATTATTCAGAAAATTTTGATTTCCGGCAAAACCAGGAGTGGCATAGGGGTGTCATGCCTACATGTTCTTTGGGTTTTGAAGGCCTACAAATCCCAGGAATATTCAACCCGATATCTTTTTTCGTTTGGCCGCTACGACGACTGTGCGGTCTTAGGACGGACGCCCTGTATTATTCAGATACACACCATATTCTAGTATTTACCCCATTTAAGCTTTTTGGGCTGCTTTCGATTCGCTTGTGAGCATGTTATTAATCACAAAATTCAGTTATGATTTCACAAAGGAGCATGTATTTACATTTCTGAGAAATTGAGATTTGTTGTAAAATGTGTTATAAGCACCTTGCTACACCATCCTGCCAAAGCAAACTGATCCTAGTTTCATTGGCAAACTAGTCATGAAAATTTAAGAAGTAGCCTAGGTCTCAAGTTTATAATTTGTAATTTGACTGTTAGCCGGTCCGTAGGTTGTGCGCAGGTCCCTACCGGGTAGAAAATCCTTCAGGTCACTTGCGCGCGCTACGTTTGAATCTGCTACCCTCTCGCCCCCTCTGCGCTCCGCAATGAATGACTCGCCGGTGATACCCGAAGCGCGGCGGAAATGTCCGAAAGTCAGTCGTGCAGCAAGAACTGACGATGCGCCGTATGCTACAGCGGTAAAATCCGGAGAGGAGGGGAGCGTATGGGATGATTTCGGACGTTTCCGCCGCGCTTCGGGTATCCCCGGCGGGCCAATGATCGTGGAGTGCTAAAGAGGCAAGAGGGGAGGGAAGAGATTCAAACGTGGCGCGCGCAAGTGACCTTTAAGATTTTCCACTCAGTACATAGAGGGCACTATAAGTTTCCCTGTATTTTGTCAAATAACAATCCAGCAAAAGATTTTGAAACCTTGTGACAGTTAGATCAGGGTTTCGTCGTCCGTGGCGCCATGAGACCCTCTCATGGTGGCGCAAGGTCACGCGGCTGGCACAAGGCTTTGCGCTGGTAGCGCAAAATCGCGCTGTTGGCAAGCTCGAAATGTTCAGGAGTCGACGCACTTTTGTTCCTTTGTATACAATGACGAAAGTTTGCTAGCCGGCGCGAACCGCACGCGTGCGTCCTCCCTTAAGCTTCGCTTTTATTCTTCTTCTAAGAGTTAAATTGTAGACGTCTATTAGAGGTCTATTAGCTTGATAGATGATTAGATGGCCAATAGACGTGTATTTGCTGTGTAGGATGGTTATTTGGTTAAATGCGACGATAGAAACAGCCTACCTCTATCCCCAAAAGAAAGGTTTTAATTCATGTTATCCTGCTGGATTGTTTTCAGGCCAACGCAAATATTTTCTCCGCGCGAAAAATCCCTTTGGTTTGCATGCATTCTAAGGAAAAATTTAACCATTCCTTGACGTTACTTTAGGCTAATTAAGAAATTATTTCATTTTGTTCCAAAAAAAATCGAAAAGTTTGAGGGGAGAAGTTTTATTGATTCTCTCCAAGTACAATTAATTTACATCTGGCTCAAATCGGCTCACGTTTTAAAAGGGGCTTTGATAATTTGTTTTATGTGGTTAACATCGTTTGTGAGTGAATACGGAATCGCTTTGTGTTTTTTGCGGCCAGTTTTTTTTCTTTTTCGTAAGAGATAGCCCATAATAAGGTTGTTCAGACTGGAGCGCGGGCGGCGTGGCTAGTGCAGTGCTCGGATTTCTTGGAAATTCAATCGTACAAGTGGAGGGCGTTCAGCAGCTAAGCTTGGGTATTGTTAGTTGGTACGCCATATGAGATGGACAGCAACTTGACCCGGCGCTAAAACACCCTGTCACTCAACAGGCCCACTGAAGTGAGCCATCCACTTTAACGGAGGATTCGTAAAGGACCCCGAGACATTTTTTCGCTGAGGTGTCGAATATAGTCTATATTCCCAGCACAATATTCTCTATAATAATGTGATTTTGTCAGAGATTGGAACGCTGCGCTGAAAACGAAACGCGTTTCCCGACCGAAGATTAAATTGGAACGCGTCCCCATATGCCTGTCCGTCTTTTTTTTTGAGATTTTTTGAACCCAAAACTTTAGCTCCTCGAAATCTAAAAATGACTCTGGTCACGGGGCCAAAATTTTAACCAACTATGCAGGGACCATGTCAAGTGTAAGTTTTGAGAGTTTTAACGACTGGAACCGGTGATGGTTAAAGGGATCGAATATCCTTAATATGACTTCCACAGTCTTAGCCTACCCCTACCTGAACCTGTATCAATCTTAAATGTACCGAACCCAACTTAATATGTCCTAACGCTATTTAAAAATAAACGTTCTGGCATCTACACTTTTTTGAAAACGTCAGTCCTACAGAGGACCCCGACCGCTAACAATAAGCTCAAACAGCTCTTATTATTTCATTTTTTCAAGGTTTAAAACCTGCGCCTTGTCTCAACGTAGCGTAGTTATGAAGCAATAACACGTGAAGGATTGTTTTAGAAAACGTATAAAATCTTGACGACGAGCTGGCTGACGCAATAATTAGTCATGTAACTTATTCGACCATTGCTTTACCCAAATTTCGATTAATCCTTGCAGGTTAACGCTTGTTTGTCCTTGTAACGGGTATATTTGTAGCATTGTTTGTGATTTTGGTGAACTCTGCTGGAGGGCGCGACCAGCTGACGCCAAGCCAAGTGCAGTTGCATCATATTATGCTCTCGCTCACTTGCCCATGATCCGCCATTGACCTGATTCTGGTGTGAAGTTCACTTCGATTGGCGCACAGCCGGGATAGGAGTAGCATCCCGCCCTGCATCTCTGCCCCGCAAAATTTAAGTCGACGGTCATTGGCGCCTTTAAAAAAAAGAAAAAAAAAAAGGGGGAGAGCAGGGGGTGTCAGCCGGTGGTTGTCTCTTGACTGGGATTCATATGCTTGACTTGTTTAACTGATTAGTAGCTATAGTGTAAGAACTCCAAAAATGCCAACGAGACCTTTCTTTTATAATATTGTTTGGCAATGGTTTGTCATTCGTCGAGGTTGTAACACAAAACGAGGGAAATGTGATATAATTAACCCATTTGCGTCATGGAAATTCTTTAAAATTTTACTTTAAAAATTAACTATTTCTTTTTTTTTTGAAAAGTGTATTAAATGGTTTTTTAAAACTGCTTAAATTCTTCAAAGACATATTATTCTTAAAATATACTTGATCCGGAAGTCTTTCGATATCAAAACTGAATTGTGAAGAGGGTCTTAACAGACGCCGCGTGGTTGCAGCAACAAAAAAATTATTTGTTGTCCCTAATTTTGTTGCCGTAACAAGACCATTTTTTTCCGTGCACGCATTTGTGGAAACCTAATAATCTCTCGTGGAGGGCGTGGTCAGATTTTGTTTTTGATTCTGTATGTGAGGATGCGAAGACTTCGACGCCGTGAGGGAGGATCAGAAGAGTTTCTTATGGTATTCATGATGTATTTCAAGTGGAGACTTCACGCAAGAAGACAATTCAGAGGCTACTTCTTTCTTTAGTGGGCTAACCATTTGGACTGCACACGGAAACTTCAACGCAAGACAGTTTTATTCGCCAACTATAATCGAGCCAGTTACGACCTGTGTAAAGATAATGGCAGGATATCACTCTCTTTACGAGAGACAAGCCTCTTGTGGAGGAGTTGATACTCGCATGTCGGTGCCATAGATCGAGCACATTAATACTTCAACACTTGTGTTGGTACTGGCGTTAAAGTCTCTTCGTGAAGAGCTTGCTTTTGTCGGTGGTCGCCGGTCATCCAGTTCTTCGTTCGAGCCATAAAAACAATAACTTGGCCATTATCTCAGCTGCAAGATGACTGCTGATGCCCTATTACGTAAGCTTTTGCATTGTGCAGCCTAAGGAGTGCATATTGATCATGGCACTTAGCCTGAGGGACTGTCAGGGTACCCTATGACGGTCTGATATATAAGGAGATTAAAGTTAGCGAAACGGTTTCTGCGCGCGAGGCCGCTAGAATTCAGGGAGGGGCAACGTTACTCTCTCTCTCAACGTTTGAACTTCGCGGCGCGATAACCACCGTGTTGCACCCCTTGCCAGCTTCAAGTGGGGGCTGGGATGCAAGTTTTCTCGCGCACCAACTATTTAAGCGACTCCATCTCAGCCATCAGCAGCATTTGAACTCACGGCGGACAGCAGATCACGAAATGGCTGCTAAGGTAGGTTCCTCAAGCTCGCCCCCCGATGGAAGTGCGGGAACTTCCTGGAGATTGTAATAAATCGATTTTCGTAAAAACACAAAAACCCTGCCTTATGGTTAAAATGCATGAAAATACAAGCAAAAAGTTACGTAACGATATCGATGATGAATATAAAAAGACAGGACAAGTTGTGTTGAAAAACTTTTTTCTTTCTCTCAAATTTTAAATCATGGAAAAAAATACTTCGCAGTGGCAGCCAACGCGTTGATTGATATAGCAAGTGCTGTAAATTTTAGCAGCCATCGCTAACTTTTTAGCAGCCATGACTAACGTTAGCTGTAGCTACTAATAAGTTACCAAGGGCTACCCATTGTGCAAAATTTGTGTGTTTAGCAGCCATTGCTAAAATTTTAGCAGCTACAACTAATGTTAGCAATGGCTGCTAAAAAGTTACCAATATCTGTTAAAATTATTTGTACCTGCTTTATCAATAAACGCATTAGCTGCCTCTGCTATTTTTTTCCCGTGAGGATATAGGTAAATGTACTTGTATGGCGAAGAAACTGGAAGCAGAAGTACATGTTGTATATTTTCATTTCAAATACAATCTCCTATAAGCTGATATTTTCTCAACCACCAAAGCTACTCTATAAATATTTTCACGCTCTATCATTTGAATGTATTCAAAACGAACATTCGTCCTTCACCACCAGCTTGTTGTGAGTCTGGCCCTGCTGGTCGGAGCGGCCAACGCCGGCCTTGTGGGCACCCCCGGCCTTGCCTACTCCACCCAGACCATCCACGCCGCACCCGCTACCATTGGGGTCGCTTCTTCCGTTGGTCTGGCCACCTCGTCCATCGGCCTGGGCGGCATCGGGCTGGGGAACATCGGTCTGGCGGGCCCCGCCATCGCCACCAAGGTCCTCGCTGCCCCCGCCGTCGCCGCCGTCCGCGCCGAGCCCGTCGACCTCAACCCCCAGTACAAGTAC
>Ga0058701_10001470_pt1 | contig 16757 bp, 5 predicted proteins | sample AgamicOrMae_FD_97039 | JGI IMG/M metagenome (GOLD analysis project Ga0058701, IMG submission 97039) | Agave microbial communities from Guanajuato, Mexico - Or.Ma.e | ecosystem: Host-associated > Plants > Phyllosphere > Phylloplane/Leaf | place: Guanajuato, Mexico | collected 2012-06-04
CGTCACGGTAGGCCGGGACCCCCCCCCCTCCGCGTCACGGCCGCGTACCATCGCGAACAGACCCCCCCCTCCCCCCTAAATGCGTGACGTACTTTATGGATGACCCCTTATGCGTGTTTTTGGAGATCGAGGACTCGTCCGCAAGAAAGACAGGGTGAATTTTTTTGACATTAGATGACCCTTCGTAACACACACAGAAATTTTCAAGGGTTTTGAAGCAACTTTTTTTACCCGTCCCGCGGATCGGGCCGGACGCGAGTCTACTACCTTAAAGACCCATCTTTGGGAGAAAACCCCACGCAAATGAAAAACTTTGTTAAAGTGACAATCCAGACGAAAAAAAATTATTCGGTTACAGGAAATCAATGGTGACAAGAAACAGTAAAACCGCGACAAAAAAAGAGTTGTAATTTCAACAGAAACGGTTTTAGTCTTTATAGGAAAAAAGCGCAATTGTCAGGGTCACTGATATTTGTCACTGTGTCAAAGTCTTCCCATGCGTGTATGTATAGTTGCTGGTGATGCAAAGGACTTACCTGATAGCTGATGTGCTCTGTTTGCAGTTTCCAGATACTCTTCCTGAAAGAAATGAGAGGAACTGAAATTAACAAATGAAAGCAAAAACTGGTGAATAATTATTACTGAGTAGAGAGATTATAAACTCAAGAGTCAAGAATCTGCTACTAAAGCTTCAGAGCCAAAGTTTGATAAAGAACCAGTAAACTTAAGAGAAAAGCACGCGGTTTTTAGGAACTACAATTTAAGCACTTGTATGTTTCTAAATCACCTATTCAAATGTTGATTTCGATTGTACATTTTTTTTCAGTAAACCAGAAATTTGTTAGCCTTATTGAAAATAAAAAAAAGAAGAACTGCGTCATAATGCGGCGGTTTTCTTTTCTGCTGTCTTCATTCCGTCGTTATTCGCAAATACCACCATAATAAATGATACTTAAACAGAGAACTCGAGTTATTTTCAGTCAGTGTATTGTTTTCCTATTTGTTCTTTCTTCCTGACAGTTCTCCACCTGAACTAATCGCAGGGTCATTTTGGTTCTGGAAGAAAATTCGAAATAGGCAACACGCATGGCTCGTGTGTGTTTGGGTGGCCTATCATGAGTCTAACCAACGCAGACGGTACGCCTCTATTCATTTCTGCCTACACAAGGCATTTTTTTAAAATTTATTTGTAATTTTTTTCTTACTTTTAATCTTCGCAAGCAACTGTTTCTCCTATTCCTCATTATCACACGACTCGCAGTTCAAGTATTGTGTGCTTCGTAACTGCTAAGACCTCCTGTGAACCGTATACAGTATTATGTGATCACCTACTTTAAAGACAGCCTATTGAGTATATAATGTTTTGTACCGTACCCGAAATAAACATAGTTTGAATTTCAACTACTTCTACCAAGATGGCGAACGCAGCCTTACAATACTTTGAGTTAACTAAAAATCTCTGATAAAATTTATTCAGAGCTGAGAATCCCAACAAGTTTTACGTATCCCATCAAATAAAATACCGCTTGATCGTAATTACAACAGTGTCAATCACAACTGCAAGAACAGCATTTGGGAAATGTCTGAAAAAAGGCTCAACAAGAAATGGCCTGGAATGTCTCTTGTGTCAAAAGACACGTTTTGAGACATCTTTTCCGCCAAAAGGGATGTTCTGGCGATGTCTTTCTCGCCGAAAGAGATCTCTGCCTGGGCGGACGTCTTTTGGTTATCTGAGTTTTTTAGACGCTGTCTTACAAATAAAAGACGTCACAGAGTCTAAAAGTATCTCGAAAACCCGGTTAAAAGCGATATGTTTTACTATTGCAGTGCATTGAAAACTTTTTAATTATTATTATTCGTCTACACACTCTACATTTGAATCAGTGAAACTGTGAGAATCAGAGAAAATTCACTGAACTTTTGTCAATATAGCACCACTGAACTTTTTCACTCCAATTTGAATTAGTGAGATTGTCTGAGAGTCAGTGAAATCAGTGAAAATTCACTAAAATTCACTCAATATAGCACCACTGATTTTTTTTTCAGTTGAGCTATACTGAGTTCAAATTATTTTCATTGAATTTCAGATACTGTCACTGATTCAAATTTAGAGCGCAGCTTGGCCCAGATCATATTCTAGTTTTGAACGAGCTGACCGCTATGGAAATATCCGGTCTACACGAGGGCCCACTTTCCGCGAAGTCTATTTCAGCAGGGTAGGTATGTTAAGCCACGCGGCGGAGCTGATTTTAATAGAGGGGCTGCGGTGCGGCGGCGCGGCGGCGGCAGAGGACTCGCTCGCTCTGCGCCCTGGGCCTCACGTACCCACCTCATGGCTAGGCCTGACGGGAAGCCATTTTGAATTCCCCCAGAACCACCGGCATAGCCTAGTACAGACGCTGCTAGCAAACAAAGGTCGTCCTAATTTCCGAGAGATAATTGAAATATCACAAGCCGACGACGCGTGTGGAGAGAATAGTGGTGCGAATGTATGCTGGGCGAGAACGTGGTGTTGGTTCAACCCCCCCCCCTCCTCCCCTTCCGTGTATTAGCGCCGTGACGTCATACTATTAATTTGTTCCCAAAGCCGCTGCCTGCGCTGAGGTACGCGTATACCACGTCATTCTGACCCTCCAACAAAAACTAGTTCTTGTTTCAAGAAATATAACCCTAATCTTACGATTGACTTAAAACAAGGAAACAGGCTTCTTTGTCAGTGACAACGGCAATTCTGTGTACAAGCACTAACACTAGGTCTATTTCAGCTCGAATTTTAGGAATTCGTCCAACAAGCCGTTGGACTGCTTTAATGACTAGCGTACCGCTCCCGATCTTTGAGCATGCTGCGAGGGGGAGTCTTGGGTCGAAAAGCCATCGCCTATCTCAGAATTTTTATTTAGATTCTCAAAAAAAAATAGTTGTAATGACGGAAATACAAAAAATAAAAAAATAAAAGTATGGGCGTTTAATTTCCTACGTATAAGTGCGTTTTAGATCCATATTTGATATTCTGTCTTTGTTAATTTGATGTCTGTGTATAGCTTAATGTAATATTAATCCTGCGTTTGCCAAACTACCTATTTTTCAAACCAACATTCCCGGGTTTTTACCAGTTTCCGTTGGCCAAACACCAAAACTTTTCTGGCTGTAAGTCTTAAAAATCTTTCGATGTTCCGAGAAAATATGCGTTGCTGAGAAAAGAAATAACGCTAGAATCGATTAAAAATTAAAAGCGATAAGATCCCCGCTTTTTTTTTTTGCATTGCTTCTAAGCCCAGCCATTTCCCTGAAAGACCGATGCCCCGGCGCTTATTCCCCGTTTTCTCGGCTGCTAGATACTTTCATAGATGAAGAGGTTGCATAACAAAGTTCCTTTACTGCTGAAAAATATTAAAGTATACTTCCTTACGCGAAGGTGAATAGTACCTGCAAATAATGAATACGCACACATTGAGTCCCAGCAGAAATGTAGTGCGTTGAAAATCCCTACTGTTGTGTGTGTAATGTTTCTGAGTTAGGTCTTATACTGCCATTAACACATGATTGGAGGAGATAGATTCAATGTGATCAAGGAGAGAAATGAAGCTTTTTCTAAAGTATCGATATAAAAGATGTTTTTATATCCAAAAAGAATATAACAAACAATTTTAAAAAAATGAAAATTTTAACAAGAAAAAGAAATAAAGTTAAATCTGAGGAAAAGAATAAAAAAAATATAAAAAAATAATTTAAAAAAATTACAGGTTAGGTAACCAACGAAGTGGACAGTTTAAATTAAAAGCAGATTTTAATATAAGCCGCTTCACCTGTATTTTTCTATGAAAAATGGAGTAAAGAACCGACCAAAACAATATTTTCTGAGAATTTCTTTTTCGCGTAGAATTGTATGCTCGGTTGTTTGCGATATAATCTTTTATAACAGCATTTCTTCAGTAAGAAGTATGTGACGAGCTTGGCGTATTAAACCTCCACTTTTGGCGGGAACAGAAAGCGAAGTATTTCGAGGCAGGCATCCCTCCTTCCGCCGCGCCCCTCCGCGCCGCGGCGTCTCTTATCCCGGCCAACACATCCAAACTATAGAGAGGTAAAGTCTGTTCAACGTACGACCAAGTTCCAACGCCTTATCCATTGGATCGCGTAGCAATGCTCGTACGACGCCATGACGCGCCGCAAACTAGCGAACTAGCAAAACTAATTCCACGCCTTCAACTAAGTCGGGCTTCGCCAGGCTTCGCGGAGCGCGGAGGTCCCACCGCCTTGTTACAAAGACAGTCGATACCTGCGACGCAAATTGACTCTGCTAAGGCTGTTCGGCAGGAAGGCCGTGCAACAGCGAGGCTGCCCTCCGTAATGAGCGGACCGAACTATCACATCCGGTCACGGCCTTCTCGCGAAGTAATTACAGCGCCCTCTAGTGTCGCGGTGGCGGTGAACGAGCGTGAGTTGAGAGCATGGAACAACGGGAGAAGGCTTCTCCGATTGGGTAAGAGTTGGCGTCGAATTTGAAACTTTCACTCTGTCTTTAGAAAATGATTACTTTTGGGCAAAGATTATTTATTTCGCCGCAAAAGGCCGATTATGCTTCGTTGAGCGCATATTTTTACCCGTTTTAGAGAGTGCTAAATGGTATACCGGCGGTTAGTGTATAAACTAATTCGAGTATGTCAGAAGTTGCACGTACGTCGTGTGAATAAGTGCTTTGCAGGCTACCTATTGACTACGTGAAAGATATTGAGGACAAAAAAAATAGTGTACGTGAGGATGGCTTTGAGGAATTCGTGCGGACTTTACCAAAACAAGTTGTCACGCATGCAATTTCCTCACTTTCCGACCGTTTTGTCCATCAAATATTTTCTGAGGCTTGCAAAGTACAGTCATCATTTCTGACCACAGAGAAAAAGGTTTTGAGGAAAGTAGGAACACTTGTGCTGTGCTGACTGAGAAACATACACTTCTAATATCGAGGGACATCAGGTCAATTAGGTCATCTAACGTAATTTACTCGTTAGAAACTCAGAAAATTTCCGCGCACAAGAATGAAGTTAGCCTGCTTGAAAATTGATTTAAGGGGAGCTATTCATAGACCTAGCGGTACTTCGTCCTTATCTCAGCGTCTTCACATCTATAGTCGGCCCAGCCTTAGAATGCATATGGCGGCCTCCCCATTGGCGGTGACCAGGTCTGTGTCTGTGGGACATGTTTTTTTTAGAAATTCAGAGTGTTGTCGTTCTTAAACATGTTTCAAAAGCATAACTACGATTAGAAAACGTGAGGGTGTTCCCTATGAAGTGTTAGTTTTGACAAAATAGTGTGAAATAACGTCTGTAAACGTTGCAACCGGTGTCGACCATAACCTAAACAACTCCCGGCCGTTGTAAATGTCGTGTTAATTTGAATTTATAAGAGGAATTGAGGCTCTTATGCGCCAAAATCAATAAGAACACATTCATTCATAACATTTTAGGACTAGGTTTGCCCGGTTATTCTCTGTTTTATTGAATTATAACGTGATCTGTGCTTTTCTCGTAAGCAGCACTGGGACAGCTCAAATCACGTAATAATTCAATAAAACAGAGATTAACCGAGCAAAGCAAGTCCTAAAATGTTGAAAATTAATGTGTTCTTATTTATTTTGGCACATAAGAGCCTCAATTTCGCTTATTAAGTCAAATTAACACAACATTTACAACGGCCGGGAGATGTTTAGGTTATGGTCGACACCGGTTGCAACGTCTAGAGTCGTTATTTCACACTATTTCGTCAAAACTAAAACTTCATAGGAAACACCCTCACGTTTTCTAATCGTAGTTATGCTTTTGAAACATGTTTAAGTACAACAACACTCTAAATTTCTGAAAAAAACAGGTCCCACAGACACATACCTGGTCACCGCCAATGGGGAGGCCGCCATATGCATTCTAAGGCTGGGCCGACTATAAAGCCCGTCAGGACTGACTCTGACATGAAGACGAAGAATACATGAATATCACTATGGAAGCTGCGGAGTAGGCCTCGGAGGAAAACCGGAGGCAAACCGGAGGAAAACCGGAGGAAAACCAGAGGGAGAACCGGAGGGAAAACGGAGGCAAAACGGAAGCAAACCGGAGGGGAAGCGGCGGCGAGGCGATGGCAGCAGCGAGACAAAATCGGAGGTGAACCGGAGGCAGCGGAGGAAAACTGGAGGAAAACCGGAGGAAAACTGGAGGAAAACCGGAGGAAAACCGGAGGGGAAGCGGCAGCAAGGCGATGGCAGCAGCGAGACAAAATCGGAGGTGAACCGGAGGCAGCCGGAAGGCAAACCAGAAAAAAATTTGAGGCAGATCGGAAACAAACTAAAGGCAAACCTGAGGGAACCCTCAGGTTTGCCTTTCTCAGAAAAGCCCTCCGCAGGAAAGCTTTCTCGATTGCCGGAATAGCGCATGGCACCTTAAGAGCGAAAATTCTTCAATTCTGCAAGCACAGCGGAGACAAAGTATTCAATAAAAGTGGCCTTTATGCTCTTAATTCCGCGTGATACCCATAGAGGTTTTTTATGCATAACGCAGCAGAGGAGATAGTGTTAATTAAATATTTAGGCCTCATTTTGCGAACAAACGAGCCGCTAAGCCCCGAAGTAAAGATACACCGGTGACACTGAATTTTTGTCATTGCTGAATCTACGCAGTAAATGATCTGATTTTATAGCTTATGACAGGAAATCAAGAAATCTGATATCATAATTGAATGTGAAGCTATAACGTTGATTATTAAGCTACTTTGCACTCGTTTAAAATTTACAGACACACGTCGTCGAAAAGCCCTGAGAAGCCTAAAATTATTTCTAAAAAAATAAATACTTTTATCGATTCCTAAATTTAATATGTGGCATGGAGAGCTTTCGTGGAGACTTATTTATAAGACAGTCCGACAGCAATCACAGGATGCGTTAACGATTTAAGCAACTCAAGGTTAAGAAAACTCAATTGTTGACATATTTTTAGTACAGCAAATTATCTCCTAACCCTTGCTTTGCCGATCCCAATGCGTTGCTAACATCGGAAACCGCAAAGCCATCATCTATCAAAAGTCCGTAACCAGTGAGCAATCAAGACACACCTCATCCAGGATGAGTTCGTCGTTCCAATGATAGCCGAATCCACGGTCCATCAGATCATCCATCACGGCAATTGAAGCGGACCACTCGGCATCGAGTTGCCGTGACGGGGCCTCAATATAAACAAACCCCAACAATTGACAAACCAACAAGATCGCCGCACCAGGCTCTGCCAAAAGTTCTAGACGGCAGTGACAATGGAAAAGATTGTGCGAACGAAGCGATCGAGGCGGCGCTGCTCTGCGGCGAGGCCCACGACAAGATAAATGGAGCGTCGCCTCTCAGCGGAGAAGAGTGGAGGGGGGAGAGCCCACAAATGTCAGTGACAGCAACATCGGAGCAGGATTCTCTCCACCTCGGTTATTGATGAATCTTGAATCTATTCATCAGGACACTTTTTATGGACTCTGCATATCGTTTTATTGGAACCTACTCGCTGCAGCACGGCGTCCTTTTAAGTCGCCGCTGCTGTTCATTTTTAGGGGCTCCTCTTGGGGGGGGGTCACTCAAAATTTTATGATTGGAATATTCTTACTCTTACATTTTACTTCCCATCGCTGTGCCGGATGGGGTAATAAAATATTACTTACTTAACCTTACCATACCTGACCTAAAGTAACGTTATGACGTGACAGCGAGTTAATGCCTCAAAGAAGTATGCGACTTCCAAGCGGAGCGAGGCACAAGGCACCCAATTAAACATAATTTTGGCTAACAACCTAACCTATGCTAATAAAACCTTGGTTAACATAACCTTCTGCTAATATAACCTTGGTTAACCAAACCTCTGCTTACGTAACCTAGGCTAACATAACCTAAGTTAACCTTATCTACGCGAATGTTGGTCGCCTAAAAAAATAATTTAAAAAAGAAATGAATACGTATGAAGTAGAAAATATAGCCCTAAAAATTTAAAATTTTCCTATCTTGCATTAAAAAAAAAGCAAGAACGCGCACACTGCTTTTCCGCATAAAATAGCCTCACAATAAGTGTAATGCGTTGGATGCAAAGGCGAAGCTGTTTGTGTCAGTTTAGACCGATTTCGTAATTGGAAACGTATTAGCGGAAACAGGCCTTTGAGGCAGCCTTTGTCGCGGGTCCCCTGCTCTCGAGCGCTCACCTAGAAACATAAACCCAAACCGAGGGGAGATTCAGCAGGTAGGGGTGCCGCCACCGGGGCAACGACTGATAAATTTTGCTTTTCATCGAAATAACTTGGGACACTGAAGTTAGCTACCCTACACTTAGGGAATCGAGGGCGCTTGATGGGTTGTAATAAGCGGCCCAAGTTGGAATGTAGATGAGTATATTTTAACCCTTGAACGCCCAAAGTATTTATAGTAAAATTTATCTTTTGAGGAATTTTAAGGGTTTTTTGAAATAAAAAGTGCAAATATGGCTTTTTGAAAACGACCTAGTGTTAGATTGTAGGATTTGGTAGGGGTGATTTTTTTTTAATTACTGTATTACTGCAAAGAAAATCCCCTCTAGGATAAATTTAGCTGTCTCCGAAAGGCAACGCTGGGCGGTAATGGGTTAAATATATCAATATGGTATTCTGATAAGCTATGTTGAGACTACTCTTAAGTTTACAAATTAAATTGCAACATAGCTAATACTTCTCTTAGTTTTTAGAAATGGTACTCGAGTATCATTTGGCAGGAGAATCGAGAAGTTTCGCTGATACCAAGAAGATGACGAGCTTGAAAATCCATCATAGTTCTCTAGTACCATTTTGGGCTCAAAAAGAAACCGGACAATAAAATATTTAGTCGAGTATCCTTTCCAGTATTATTTTATGAGACTGAAAAAAGACCCTATCTTGGAAAAATCATTTATATTCACAGCCGAAACTCACAAATGTAAGTTGGGGATCGCGAATGCACACTCGAATGACATGATACCCAAAGGATAGTAAGACAAAACTGAAAAGAAACCCAAAAGATAACGGAAAACAGTCGAAAATCAACTGAGAGAAACCCGAAAGATACTCGAATGAGACTCGAATAATATTGATATTTTTCCTGAGGAGCAGCATTAAGTCGTAATATTTTAAAGCGGCCAACGTCGGAACAAAAGAAGGAAAAAAAAAGACATCAAAAATTACTTTTTTTTAATCTAAAACTTTTAACTAATTGTCAAAAAGATCGACTTGACACTGGATTTAGGAAAAAATATTTAGTATCGTAATATTTCGAAGACAAAAAGCAAAATATAATCAAAAAATCTACGAATTTTATATAATTTTTTTATGAGAATTATTCACAATATAGGTTACTTCATGAAATATGATATTTTGATGGGGGTGATGGATTTTCGTTTATAGACACGAAAAAAATCACGGCTAAACCTTCACTTTCCACTCCAAAAACCGAAAAAAAATCTAACATAAAATAGCGGAAGCGTCAGTTGACGATGAGGCCCAAAGAACCGGCTGTTATCTACACGACTTTTTTTTCCACGGTTTCGTCCACTTTTTTGAAAACCTTTTGATCAAAAATGAAAACGTCAGCGTTCGATGAATAATTTCGGCGCCACTTTTTGCGCTGAATCGCGTTGACATGCGAGGCGGGTGACGATACAGACAGGCAAAACATTGGAGTCATGGAGACGGCGGCAGCGCCTCCTGGCGGAGCAACACCGCAACGCAACACTCTATTCGCATCATCAAGCATCATAAATAAACATAGGTGTACCTGTCGCTATCTCTACCTCCAGCTTGCAGCAGCGCTCCCCCCCCACCCCCGTGTGCCCCTTCAAAAAATGTCCCGAAGCCATCCCTATTTTTCGCGCGCCAGGGCGCTGTGAATAAGTCAAAAAGAGAACATGTACAACGTCTCTTTTTCACAAAGAATTTTTGAGTCGATGAACTTCGTACCTTGCGATCTCATCAAGAATAGAATTCGATGTCTGACGAGAGTCAAGAGATTCAAAGATTAATCGCTCAAAATATTATGATGAGACCCAGTGACAATGGTCATCTTAAAACTATTCCCACAGAAATGATTTCTGATGCCAAGAATATGTTTTCTTGATGTAGTTGTAGTTTAACACTTTCTTTTCCTTGAAACAAGAAATTGTTTTGCTCCCCGCAAAAAAATAAAAAGAATGCTCCCCGCAAAAAAAGGGGAGGGGGCAAGAAAAAAGGGCCACGAAAAAAGATTATTGCAGCAAGGAAAAAAATGATCTCTCACTACATCGTGAAAACATTTTATAAGTATCAGAAAACATTTCTGCCAATGTATACTTAGTTATTGAATCTGTTTCTGTCTTTAGGATGCCTTATAAACACGCATTCTCAAAATCGTATTTAATGGCGCCACATGTGATATTTAATTTACAAAGACACATTCTTTGTTCATTTCCTCATTTTCGCCAAACAATGATAAGATGGAGAGAATATTTATTAATTTATTATTTATTATTTAATTTGGGGATCACAAATATGGACGTTCTATATTAGTTTTAACAATTACCAAATTAATCAACAAGAAGCCTATTGTTTGATAATGCGTTAGGGTACGCTTCTAAGTACGACATAGAATTATAGGTTACTTTGAAAATGTTCCTTTCCTCTTATTCCATGTTTGCTTTTCATTCTCCTCTGGTGACATCCTAGCAAAATTGAGTTAGCTGCCAGAGCTAAACAATAAGAACTAAAAACCTCTGCTCAGAGTTTTTGTCGCAGAGAAGTTAGTGAAAATGGGAGGGGGCAAAGGTACAGAGAAAAGGCTAACCGATGAAGACTATTAGTTGTGCAGCGACTTTAAGGCTGGTAAAAGAAAAAGAACACGAAATTTTAGCATACTATAGGATTATTTTCAGTAATTAGCGGAAGTACTTTTGAATCTGAAATATAAAGAATACAAAATGTCGACAAAAATCCAAGACCAACCAACCGTGCCAGTCCCACGGCAGCGGCTAACTGCCCGCAGAAACCCGACACCACAAAAATTCGCATCCCAAACAAAATATCCGTTTATTTTTCGCAGCGCAAAATCAACGAAGAGACAGACAGACCCGCGAGGCGAAAACACAACTACTTTCCTCAACTTGTAATTTCACACACACAGGCAACAACCCTCGCATAAAAAATCGCCCTCCTCACTATAAGATAGCTACCGTAATTCCGCTCTATTCAAATTTGATTCCGGCTTTTTTTTTCCAACCCTTTCTCACCCCACAGACTCACCCGGTCGGTCACATCAGCCAACCCTTTCTTGCCTCGCTAAAACACCAGTGAGCCACACCACACAAGACGCTCTTGACAAAGGCGACCTTTTTTGCATGTCTTGTCCACAGACAGCCGATATTTTTTTCTACCCTCCGATGTTCCCGGTTGACAACCCTTGGGTGTCCCATCTTCCGTCTCTGTCTGACCCGCGGTCTGGCCCGGTGGGATAGAGAGAGACAGTCGGTGACCCTCCCCGTTTTTTATTTTATTTTTTATTCACGTTTCATCTCACACTGACATTTGCGTGTTAATGCATTTCTGTCTAACCCTTTGCCAAAAAGCTATTTATAGCTTTTTTTGTTATGCATTTTTGTGTTCGCGGAGCGAATCTGTGGACCATGATGGCTCTAACGAGGAGGAGGAAGGCTTTCAATTGGCCTGCTTCGATTGCCTAACGGAAAGAGAAGAGCCCATGGGATGGATCAACTGGCACGACCACGACACGATACGCGTTATCGGATAATTTTCTTGTTACAGAGCTTGCCAATTACTGTATCTTTTTCAGGTACACCTCACACACTGTGAATTTCAGGCACACATTCCGTACTGTATACAGTGTGAAGAATTGCATTTTCGACCTCTCGTGTTTTGCCCTGCACCCCAGCGGCGCGGAGGGACTGCGAAGCACAGGCTACTAAACCTCAAAATAAAAAGGAAACTGTTAAAACATATTTGATGAACAACCGCTGCTTGTTGTTATAGGTTAAAAAAAATGGAAAAAATAAACTTGATGCCGGAAGTTGTTCGAAACGGAAGTTGTCCGACACGGAAGTTGTCCGACAAAACCCAACCTAACGACACTCGAAATAGCCGAACAGTTTCCCTGTTGAACACTTTCCTCCGTCCCATTTTTTAATACTGAAAACTGCTCTTGGGTAAAGGCTCAAAAAAAAAAGAGTGACTTTTGGTCTTATTTTTCGATTCGAGAACGTTCAGAGAGGAGTTCCCCGAATGACGATTTCAGTTGGTAATCCTCCTTGCTACAACCATACATTATGCTACACCACACACTCATAAACCGACTATTATTGTTCTGGTCTGAATTTTGATCTGGTTAGACTAATCTATTTTGAAATATACCTATATCTCAACAGTGCGTTTAACCTGAATTTCCTATAATACTCAAAACAGAATAGGGTCCCCTTAAATTTTTTTTTTAAAGATAGCCTTTAATCAACAACACCAATTCTCGAACGAGGACATTCACGGCCGTTTCCTCGTTGCCAATACATCATACGAAAAGATCAAAATATCGAATTTCGGGATGACATTTAATCTTTTGCTTCGTCTAAAGGAAACCACATATCAACGAAAACAATTTGGGGAATGTGAATAATATTCTATTTGTCGAGTGTCGACATATTTTTTGGCCGTTTCTTCGCTTTTGTCACCAGAAAATTCAACTCAGTAAATCAAAGCTACGAAGATATTTCATAAACCCGCCAAGCTGATGCGTCACATGGCCCGAGACGAAGCAATATCTCACCATGGGTATTTTCCGCCCAAAATATAAGTCTCTTACTTTAAAACAGAAAAAAAAACAACCATTGAAAAATAGCATAAGTAATATTAATATAATCAAAATAAAATTTGAATCGTTCACCTGAATTGAATTGACGTTAAATGCCCTATCCTATCTAATAACCGATACGATATTAAAGTTCATATTTTAAAAAGAGAAAATATTTTTTTTTAAAAAAAGCAAATTGAAAAAAAAACTCAATAAAATTGATTACAAAAAGATAGGGTCAAATCTCATTGAATGCATCTGAAATGGCAAGAGCTTGATCACTGTGACATTATACTATTGCTTATAATAATTGGATGTCTTCAGTTGTGTTATGATGGAAAGTAGCGCCTAAGTCTTATCAAAAGGGCCGAAAATGAAAATGCATTAAGGCAATAATTAATAATATTCTAAAATGTAAAATATGGCAATGAGGACAGGTCACTAAAGTAATGGATATGGACGAATATATAGAACAAAGGATTTACGAAGTTATTTTACAAAGTTGAGGCAATGTCATACTTCCATCTATACCGATCTATCTCCAACCATATTTTTTAATTACCTTGAGCTTAAGACACGTTTGAAACTAAATTTTTAGCCTTTCTAGGGTTTAGTATGATTTCTTCTGTAGGAACAAAAGTCAGGTCAAAGCTCCCGAAACAGACACGCATTGCTGACAAAAATATCGAAACCAACAAGACCATGGGATGATATAGAAACAAACAATATTTATTAGTCAGCCAATTCGACCAGTTCACCTGCTACCTCCCAAAAAAGAAAATGTTTGCAAACTCTGATATAGAAAGTTGCTGTTTTTCCCCCCTCTAGCGGGATGTAAATGTTTGTTCGTGTAACCAGCAGCATGTGTCGTGGGGTGTTCCTAGCATCTTCCTATTCAAGTTCGACGGTCATAAAAAAAAGAAAGAAAAAAGTTTTGAAACGGCAACAGATCCCCACGGAAAGTGCGGTCGAACCTAATCCACGTTGAGTCAACGAAGGCAGGTTTCGAACCCCCCCCCCAGCTCCCTTTTATCATCATACGCGACGGGGGGTTGACAATGCCTCTAAATCTAGAGGGGGGGAAGACTCTCGTGTGATCACCTTTTGGAGAAATATCGCCAAACACCACAGGTATATCTTTCCCCTTACGCAAAGCTCTTTAATAAAGTTATAAATAGAATGATTGCATCTAGGATGGTACTTAAACTGGGTTTATTGCCTATATAGAGGGCTTTTCAACGAGAGCTATTTTAATGTGCGTTTTGTTTGATGCTCCGTTGCAGCAATCCGTGTGGCTGAGTACTCTTAAGGACAGATAAAAATAACTGCCAAAACGCAATCCTGCAAATTTTGCAGGGTTACCAGACTTTGTGACTGCGTCATTTTTGAACGCGGTAAATTTTGTAGGCAGCTAACGTCACATTGTGATCAATGCCATTTTTGAATTGCTCAGCTCGAGAGAAATCCAAAATATGTCTTGCAAGGTTATCTCTAAATTTATTCTAGTTAGAATAAAATCACGAAATCTGGAAACACTGATGAGGGTTTCGTTATCTACCTTCCATGTTCTGTTAATGTCGCTGTAAGTCGGGCACGCGGTTGTGGATAGTTAATCCTTGTAAGTGAAAGGTTGATCAAAGATGGAACACAGGAAGTAAAAAATGCTCCTTAAAACTGAGCATGTAGTTTATTAAGACATTTTTCGGGTTCCCTAATGATAGGCCAATAACATCTAAATGGATATACAATATTAAGAGTAATGAATACAAGGGACAATCTTATCAGATCGAGAAGATTTTCCGATCCAACACTGACGCCTGTATAGAATGCTCCTGTAAAGACAGAATAATGTCTTCTTAAGTTTAAAAATGAAGAGAAAAATAAGACACTTAAAATTACCTCTCGTAAGATTTTTTTTTTCAAAAGAATAAGGAAGGGCATTTACCACATAAAATCATATTTCAGATTGGCCATATTAACACAAATCAATATAAAAGGAGTCGAAAATATATGAGCATGACTACATAATTAGATCATAGTATCATGGGTACAGGGTATTTTTCGAGATATTTTTACGTGGACAGTTAAAAAATTCACAGATTTTTCCAACTAAACCTACCGCGAGAAAATACGTACCATCCGGCTATCTCTCGAAACAAAGAGTACCTAAAATTCCCAGAAAAAAATGAAAAGAAGTCCGTGCTACGTTCGGTAAAAGAAGAATCTTTCCAAAGTCTCAACAGAATTTCCCGCGTGTTTTCTCCATATTTTGGGATATTTAATTGTATGGGTTAGATTAAGCTGTGTTAGGTACGTTATATACACTAACCCACATGTCCCGGTTGGGAATGACATATTTTGTTTAATAGGGTCTTAGGTGAGCGGCATTGTACGATATTCTCAAAAGCGCACTGTATGTAATGAAGTAATGCGCGTAAACCTGAGCGTAGCACACCGCAAAGCGTCGACTGCAATTCACGTTCAGCGAATTCCCTTGCATCAGACAAGCGTGCGAATTAGTCGCGTTGCGCGCGAAATTCGAATCAATGAAGTTGGCACCGCATTTCCCACATGTAGTCCTTTAGATTGAACACTGGAGCCAGTCGCCTAGCTCTGCCCCTCACTCAGATGTATGAAAGGCCGTAATCTGCGATGTAATCCGTCTGGGGTTCCGCGTGCAAGTGCCTTTCTCTTCATTACGCGTGAGCTCGATTGGATTACGCGAGCTCGGGTTCGTTACGCTCAAAGAGGATTACCTTGGGGATAGGATGCGGTCGCGAACTCGAGGCTCTAGTCTTTTTTAATTAGGGCACCTCTCTAATAATGCGTTAATCCATCTGTGAATCCGTCCAACGCTGGTTTGGAGGAACTACTGCTCAAAAATCCATACGAAATGTCACTACGGTCGAACCCAACAACTTTAAACTCTTGACTGGTCGATGGCAAATTCTATCCTCGCTGTGATTCAATGCCCGTCAAGAACACTTAACCGTGTACGCGTTCTCTGCTGATTAGCTATTTTCTTTTTGTAGAAAACTTGGGAAAAAAGAAGAAAATATCTTAGTTTTATTCTTTTGATAAATTTAAATCAATTTTTACAAATACATCCGTGCAAATATTATAAAAAATTAAATTAAAAAAATAGTTCTTTACATATTTGCTAAACAGGGAAAATGAGGCTTGTTTTGACAGAAAAAGTAGTTTTTCAAGGTTGTTACTTTAATAAAACCAAAGCATAGCTTTGAAACTTTAATCGCAATGAAGCGCTATTGATATTCCCAATTTGGATATTCCTTATCGCTTGAACGTTACGTGAGAGGGAGCAACATCAGAGATGATTCATTTTGTTTCAGCAACAAAATTAAAGACAACAAATAAAGTTTTGTCACTGCAACCAAAAAAAATTATTAAAGCAATCAAAAACGTTCTGTTGATGCAACAGAACATGTTACTGTAACGAATTTTTCGTCATATATTCATCAAATGATTTGGTTGGTGTAACAAAAACATATTTCTCAGAGTAAACTTGTAACCCTCCAAAGGGGAATTAGCCCTTGGTTTGTGTTACAAGAAATTGCCATAGTTGATGCAATGGGCCCTTAGCTTATAAAAAGAGAACGTAGCTTGAAGGAGTCCCAATTTGCGAAGAGGAGGGTTCTGCAGGATTTTCGGCATGTTTGCTGTGTGGTGATTAGCTGGGACACACACATCACAAGGCTTTCAACTGACGCCGCCAGCGCCGCAACCGCTGCTGCGCACGGCGCCCGTGCGGTTTTCCTCAACTCACAGAAACTCCAATCGCGTCAGATGATCAATAAGACCGCCGCCAATCAGAAGCCTGCAAAATGACGACGGTGAACAACCCAAATAAACCAGTGGTACCAAACCTGAACTCCAAAGAACGCGAATTAGCTTGCAC